>JFJP01020598.1_pt1 | contig 10911 bp, 8 predicted proteins | sample 431651 | NCBI WGS metagenome assembly JFJP01 (sample SAMN02602958, study PRJNA72255) | Microbial mat metagenome, whole genome shotgun sequencing project. | biome: fresh water; feature: sink hole; material: water; isolation source: purple microbial (photo- and chemosynthetic) mats found in...
CCCTGCGGCGTGGCGGCGTCCTCGGCCAGGTCGCCCAGCAGCTCCAGGTACAGGTGGCCCGATTCGTGGAAGAAGGTCGAAAGGTCGGCGCGCTGGAACAGGGTGATTGCCAGGGGGCGGACGCCGGCGGCGTTCTTGCGGCCCAGGCTGATCTGGCCGCGGCGGGTGTCCTTGCGCTGTTCCAGGGGCTTGCCCTGGGTGTCGCCAGGCGGTAGGCTGCTGCCACGCGGATCGGTAATTGGGGCTGTCTCACCGCCAGCGTCGGGCGCCCCAGGTAGTACACGATCCGAAGAGGCCTCGGTGGCGCTGGTTGCCACCGAGGCCTCGTCTTTGATGGCCTCCAAGTGGTAGAAGCGATGGCCGGGCCGGTCGCCGCGGTACTCCTTGATGGTCAGCTTGATGGTCCGCGGCGATCCGTTGACCGTGGCTTGTGCCGCCAGCTTGAGCACCCGTACCACCTCGGGGTTGCCGCGCTTCTCCGGTTCTTCTGCGATCAACCGTGCCGAGCTGATCAGGTCGGGAAGCACGCGGAGCGCCTGGATCTCCACGGGCGTCGTGGCCGCTCCCAGAACGTGGTTGAGACCTGAGCGATAGTCCGCGCGACCGGAATGGTGTGCGGCGGTGTATTCAAAATAGAATACGAGCGACGGATGGAGAGTCGTGCAGGATGAAGATCCTGGATTTCGCGGAATTGCTGCGACACCTGCGGGCCGAACAAGGATGCTCGTTGGCCACTCTGGCTGTGGATGCGGGGTTGTCCCGGTCACATCTATCGAATCTCGAGCATGGGCGGCGGGCGCCGTCGCCGGAGATGACGGTTGCCTTGGCAAAGGCGTTCGGCCTAGCGGGATCCAAGGAGCGCACATTCGTGATCAGCGCGGGCCTGGCCCATGTGCCCGAACCGCTGCGGGGCGCGCTGCGGCAGGCTTTACGGGAACCGGGGCAACGCAGGAGTTAGCCAAGATACAGCGTTGGAATCTCTGCGACAGACACACGGCGTCGTTTCGGGTCGCCTGGTCGTGCGTCCGGCCGGAGCGGCTGATCCAGCGGACCTGCTGCGAAGACGGCTGGATGCGTGGCGACCAGGGAGGCGAGTGGTCGGGATCAAGGGTCAACGCACCTGGAAGTGGATTAACCCACCCCAGGCCTGCGCACCGATCAGCGACCGTGACCTATGCCCCGTCGACGACCTGCTGCGCGAGCGTGGTCAGGGCATCGACCAGCGCCTCGCCGTCGCCGGCGGTCCGTCCCCGCGCGACCGCCGCGTCGATCTCGTAGCCGCCAGCGGCGAAGTCTGCGCGCGCCGGCCAGTAGCCGGTCCAGCCGTTGGCGTTGGTCAGCAGGACCACCGGACGGTCCAGGCGGCGGCGCAGGTCGGCCGACAGGCTCTGGAACAGCTCGACCGGCGCGGCCAGCACGATCGCACCGCCGACCCCCCAGGCCGTCAGGTCGAGCTCACCGGTGCCGAGGCGCAGGGTGCGGCTCGCGCAGCGCAGGCCCTCGCCGGGCCGGGCGGCGTGGGCCAGGGCGCCGGCCAGCCCACCCGCCGCATCGCCGAGCAGGGCGAGGGCGGCCGGGTCGTCCTGGGTCGCGAGCCACGGATGGGCGTCGCCGCAGGCGCCGAGGCCGAAGACCGGGAAGCAGCCGGGCTGGTGGCGGGCGATCGCGGCACACGCCGCGCCGGGCCAGTCGGCGCTGACCACGCGGCTGGTCTTGCCCAGGCACACCGGATGCGCGCCGAGGCTGAACAGCAGCGCGCTGCGCCCGCCGGCGGCCCGGCGCAGGTGCAGCACGGCGAGGGCGGGATCGTCGCCGGGCCGGGGATGCAGGTCGGCCTGCTCCTCGGGGTTCCAGCATAGGCGCACTCCCGCCGGATCCGCGATCCGGCGGCGGTAGGCGAGGCCGCAGGGCGTGCAGGCCGAGGCCGCCGTCACCGGCACCAGCAGCCCCGCGGCACGCGCCGCCGCGTCGCTGGTGGCCGCCAGCAGACGGGCGGTGACGCGCTGCTCGGGCGCACCGCCGTCGGTGGTCACATGCGGCAGCGCCGCCGCGAGGTCATGGGCGAGTTCCGGGTCATGGGCCAGGGGGGCGCTGTGGGTGTGGGTGCAGGCGAGGATGACATCGTCCGGCGCCAGCCCGGCGGCGGCGGCGGCGGCGGCGCGCAGCCGCCGGGCGAGGGCCAGTGACACGACGCAGTGGTCGAGGCAGACCAGTAGGGCCGCGGTGGCGCCGTGGCGCAGGGCGATGGCGCGGGCGCAGAGGGGATCGTGCTCGCCATCGTTGCCTGGGGCGAGGCGCTCCTGGCGGAAGTCGTAGCCGAGCAGCGATTCGTCGCGCTGGGTGGGCATGGCGCTGGCGGCCCAGCCGGCGAGGAGGGAGGTCATGCGGCCAGCATGGCGCGGACGGACGGGCGTGAAGGCCCATCGCGTCCGCGGGCGTCAGCCCTGCGCCACCTGGGCGTCGAGCTCGCGGGCGGTGGCGGCCAGGCGGTCGGCCAGGCGCTGCACCGTCGCAGCCTGGTCCGAGGTCGTGCCGACGGCCTCGACCACGGTGGCGCTGCTCTGGGCGATCTCGCTGCAGATGGCGGCGGCCGAGGAGAGCGAGCCGCTCATCTCGCGGCTGGTCGCGGTCTGCTCCTCGACCGCGGCGGCGATCGAGGACTGGATGCCATCGATCTCGCCGACCACCTGGCGGATCTGCGCCAGGGCGGCGGCGGCGGCGGCGACCTCGGCCTGGATCGCGGCGACCTTGCCGGAGATGTCCTGCGAGGCCCCGCCCGACTGCCGGGCCAGGGCCTTGACCTCGCCGGCGACCACGGCGAAGCCGCGCCCGGCCTCGCCGGCGCGCGCCGCCTCGATCGTCGCGTTCAATGCCAGCAGGTTGGTCTGCTCGGCGATGGCGCCGATCACCTGCACGATCTCGCCGATCTCGCGGCTGGCTGACGACAGCCGGGCCACCGCCGCGTCGGTGCTGCCGGCGTGCGCGACCGCCGATTTGGCGACCTCGGCGGCGCGGCTGGTCTGGCGCGCGATCTCACCCATCGTCGCCTGCATCTCCTCGGCAGCTGCGGCGACCGAGCCGACCGCATCGCTGGCCTTCGCCGCGCCCTGGCCGACCGCATCGGACAGCTGCCGCGAGGTGGTCGCCGCGGAGGTCAGGCTGGAACTGGCCCCGACCAGACCGCCGGAAGCCTCGGTCACGGTCCGCGACGATTTCGCCACCTCGCCGAGCAGGCCGCCGAGCCGGACGGTGTGCTGGCGCTCCTGCTCCTCGTTGGCGAGGATCCCGGCGGCGACCTGCCGGCCCATCCGGCTGGCGGCGATGAGCGAGATGAGGCCGATCAGCAGCAGGGCGGGGACGCCGGCCTTGAGCGAGCTGTTGATGCCGCCCAGGGCCTGGCTGCCGCGCGCCTGCGCCTCGCCGGCCATCACGGCCGCTGCGGCCCGGGCCTGCTCGACCTGGGGCAGGGCTTCGGCCGCGGCGGTGGTGGCGAGCGCGACCGCCTCCAGGCGGCGCTGCAGCGCCGCGACCATGCCATCCTTGGCCAGCAGCAACGGCTCGACCGCATCGATCCGCTTGGCCGCGCCGCGGACCACGGCGACCTCGTCCTCGGCCTGCAGTCGCTGGCAGAGGGTGATCGTGTCGCCGAGCTTGCCGCGCAGTTCCCGCAGGCGCGAGACGACCCGGGTGCGGAAGGCGGTGGCGTCGGCGGCCTGGGTGGCCCGGTGCGGCAGCAGGCTGGCGTCGCTGGCGAGGATGCGGGCGAACAGCACGCTGTCGCGGGCCACCAGTTCCAGGCTGACGCAGTGGCCGATGGCCTCGAGCCGGTCGGCGACCGCGGCCGCGGTGCGCTGGGCGGCGACGACCAGGGGGTCCGACGCCTCGATCAGGCGGGTCAGCCAGGTGTCGACGAGCTGGGCGAGGTCGCGGCTGGAGGCCAGCGCCGCCTCGCGGGCCGCCGCATCCGCCGGATCGGCAAGCTGGGCCTTGCGGCGGGCCAGCAGCCCGGTGGCGGGATCGAGATAGCCGGTTTCGAGGGTGGCCAGCGCCTGGCCGAGCTCGCGGTCGGCCGGACGCGCCTGATCGAGCCGGTCGCGGATCTGGGTGGTGGCCGCGGTGAGGCGCTCCTCCAGCGGGCGCAGCTTGAAGCGGCTTTCGATCGAGGCTGGGCGGTCGACCAGCGCGCGCAGCTCGCGCAGGCTTTCGCGGATCGCCGACAGCCGGCGCAGTTCGCTCTCGGCGGCGGCGGCGGCGGCACGGGCCTCGTCGAGGGCTTCCTGCGCCTCGGAACGGCGCAGGAAGGCGTTGGCTCCGAGCTGGTTGATCTCCGAGGCGAGCTTGCCCATGCCCTCTTCGAAGCCGCGGGCGGCTTCCAGCGCGGCCTGGTCAGCGGCCAGGCGCTGGCCGAGTGCAGCCAGCAGGCGCCGGCGGAGGCTCTCCAGGGCTGCGAGGTCGTCGGCCGGACGGCCGAGGATCCCGGCCAGCTGCCGGTCGGCTGCTTCGGCCGCGGCGATGTCGGTCGCCGCCGCTGCCGCCGCCTGTTCGAGCGCCGTGCTGCCGGTCGCCGCGTTCATCGCCGCGATCGAGGCGACTAGGCGTTCGAGCCCCGTCTGCTTGCGGGTCGCGGCCTCCTGGGCCGGCGCCTCGCGCCCGGTCACCCGCGCGACCTGCCACAGCACCAGCGAGCCGGCGCCGACCGCGAGCACGACGACCCCGGCCAGGGCCAGGGACATCCGCCGGTTGAGCGTGCGCAGACTGTCGGCGAGGCTCATGCTGCGTTCCTTACTTGAGCGTCTCGACCGGCTTGGCGGCTCCGCCGGCGACCCGGGTCAGCCAGACCTTGTCCGAAGCCTGGCGGCGGTCGGCGGCGAAGCTGACGGTGAAGCCGCCGAGGTCGAGGCTGCCCAGCCCCTCCAGGCCGGCGACCAGCTTCTCACGGGTCGGATCCACCCCGGCCTTGTCCAGGCCGGCGAGCAGCACCCGGCCGGTGATGTAACCCTCGAAGCTGACGTAGCTCGGCTTGGCGTCGGCCTGCGCCTTGGCCAGCGCCGCCTGGTAGGCCTTGGCCAGCGGCAGGTCAGCATCGCTGGGCGAGGGCACCACCTGGCTGATGACCAGGCCGTCGGCGGCCGCGCCGAGCTCGGCGATCAGGCTTTCGGTGCCGACGAAGCTGATCGTCGCGAGCGGGCAGGCCAGGCCGGCGGCGCGCGCCTCCTTGACGAAGGCGGCGAGCGGCTTGTAGGGGCCGACCATGATGATGGCGTCCGGCTTGGCCGCGAGCATGGCGGCCAGCCCGGTCTGCACCGCCACGGTGTTGCGCTCGAAGGTGCTGGTCGCGGCGACCTTCAGGGATCGCTTGGCCAGCGCCTTGGTCGTGCCGGCGAGGCCGGCCTGGCCGAAGCTGTCGTTCTGGTGGAACACGGCGATGCGCTTGGCCCCGAGATCGGCGCCGAGGCGCTCGACCAGGATCTCGGTCTCATCGTCGTAGCTGGCGCGCACGTTGAAGACCAGCGGTTGCGGCGGGGAGCGCAGGAACATCGCGCCGGTGAACAATCCGACCACCGGCACGCCCGTTTCGATGGCGATGGGCAGGGCGGCCTTGGCGGTGGGCGTGCCGACGAAACCCGCCAGGCAGAAGACCTTGTCCGTCTCGACCAGGTGGCCGACCGCGTCGATGCACTTGTCAGGGTCGTAGCCGTCATCCTTGGCGACCAGGTGGAGGCGGCGGCCATGCACGCCACCGGCGGCGTTGGCTTCGTCGATGGCGGCGCGCAGGCCGAGGTGCATCCCGGTGCCGAGATCCTTGGCCGGGCCGTCGAGGGCGCAGGCCTGGCCGATGCGGAGATCGTCGGCAGCGCAGAGCAGGGTGGCCAGGGCGAGCAGGAGGGGGACTCGGTGCATGGTCGGGACTCCAGTCCCGCCACTCTACCCGATGCACCCCATGCCAGGCAAGAGGCAAGTCTCATCCACCGACCGGCGACCTCGGACCAACGCAGCCGCCAGCCGGCGGTTCAGCAGGGAAATTCCCCCTAATGTCCCTCCGGGCAGTGCGTTGACCCTGCAGGCGGTGACCTCATGTCCGACTGGATCCATGCAGCTGTCGAGCGCTATGAACGGCCGCTCGTCGCCTATGTCCACCGCTTCCTCGGGGACGTCGAGGCGGCGCGCGATGTGGTCCAGGATGCCTTCTTGCGCCTGTGCGCGCAGGAGCGGGAGGTGGTCGCCGGTCACCTCGCCGAATGGCTGTTCACCGTCTGCCGGAACCTGGCGCTCGACCGGTTGCGCCGCCGCCCCCGTGAGGTCGCCATGGATGCCCAGGATTCCACCATCGCCGAACTGCCTGCCAGCGCGGACCCGCCGTCGCAGCCGCTCGAGGCGGCCGAGGCGCGGGCCGGGCTGCTCGCCCTGCTCGCCACCCTGCCGCCGCGCCAGCAGGAGATCGTCCGGCTGCGCTTCCAGCAGGGGCTGAGCTACAAGCAGATCGCCGCCATCACCAGCCTGAGCGCGACCAACGTCGGCTTCCTCATCCACACCGCGATCCGGGCGCTGCATCAGCGGGCGCCCGCCGAACTGGAGCACAGCCATGCCCACTGACCTGCACCTGCAGCTGCTCACCCACTACGCTCTCGGTGAACTGCCGGCCGAGCGCCTGCCCGAGATCGAGGCGCTGCTGGCCGACGACCCCGAGGCCCGGGCCTGGGTTGCCAGCGTGCGCCGTACCGCCGCCGCCCTGGGTGCCGAACTCGCCGCGGAGGGTTCGGCCGGTCTCGATGCGGCGCGCAAGGCCGCCATCGCGCGGCGGGCGCGGCCGCCGCTGCGCCTGCGCCCCTGGCTGGTCGCGGGCGGTGCGCTGGCCGCGGCGGGGCTGGCCTTGGCGGTGATCGTGCCGGGCGTATCGCAGGCGAAGCGTGTCGCGACGCAGCCGACGGTGGTCGGTTCGCTCACCGCGCCTGCCCAGCCCGCCCCGGCGCAGCCGCCGCTGTCGCAGTCCGTGGTCATCCCGCTGCCGCCGGATGAGGAGGAGGTTCAGGTCGTCGCCGCGCTGTCGCAGCCGGAAGCCGCGGCGGGCGCGGAAGCGGACGCGGTCGTGCCCAAGGCCCGCGAGGAGGCGGTGGCCGAGAGCGAGATGGGCGGCATGGGCAGGTTCATGGCCATCGGCTGCGGTGGTGGTTCCGCCGGCATGTTCGGCGCGCCCCAGGACCGCGGGCTTCAGCCCGCGTCGGCCAGCCATCGCCCGGCATCCGGCGCCCCGCCACCAGCGGCCAGCGAGCTGCGCTACGGTGAGTTCCCCCAGCCGCCGGTCCTCGGCGCACCCACGGTCGCGCCGGGCGAAAGCTATGCGCCGGTGCAGGAATCCGCCTTCCAGGATCCGCAGCACGCGCCGCTCTCGACCTTCGGGCTCGACGTCGATACCGCCTCCTACGCCAATGTGCGCCGCTTCCTCGAACAGGGCCAGCTGCCGCCGCGCGATGCGGTGCGCATCGAGGAGCTGCTGAACGCCTTCGCCTACGCCGATCCGCCGCCGGCCGGCGCCGACCTGCCCTTCGCCGTCGGCGTCGAGGTGGCCGGCTGCCCCTGGGAGCCCGGTCATCGCCTGGCCCGCATCGCGGTGGCCGCCAGCACGCCGACGCGCCGTCCTCCCTGCAATCTCGTCTTCCTGGTCGACGTCTCCGGTTCGATGGACGCGCGCAACAAGCTGCCGCTGGTCCGGACCTCGCTCCAGCTGCTGACCACCCAGCTGCGCGAGGAGGATCGCGTCGCCATCGTCACCTATGCCGACACCACCCGCCTGGTCCTGCCGAGCACGCCGGGCAGCGCGCGCGGCACCATCCTCGCCGCGGTCGAGCGCCTGCAGGCCGCCGGCAGCACCAACGGCTCGGCCGGCATCCAGCTCGCCTACCGCACGGCGCAGGAGCACGCCATCGCCGGCGGGGTCAATCGCGTCATCCTGTGCACCGACGGTGATTTCAATCTCGGCATCTCCACGCCCGGCGGGCTGCAGACCTTCATCGAGGAGCAGCGCCGCACCGGCGTCACCTTGACCGCGCTCGGCTACGGCATGGGCAACCTCAAGGACGCCAACCTGCAGGTCCTGGCCGACAAGGGCAACGGCACCTACGCCTACATCGACTCCGAGGCCGAGGCGCGCACCACGCTGGTCGAGCAGCTCGACCGGCACCTGGTCATGGTGGCCAAGGACGCCAAGGTCCAGGTCGAGTTCAATCCCGCCCGGGTCGCCGCCTGGCGGCTGATCGGCTACGAGAAGCGCCACCTGCGCACCCGCGACTTCGCCGACGATCGAGTCGACAGCGGCGATGTCGGGGCGGGCGCGCATGTCATCGCCCTGTACGAGCTGGAGCCGCGCCCGGCGCCGGGGGCGGAGCAGGGCCTGCGCTACCAGGCTCCGGCCGGGCAGCGCGTCGACGCCGAGTTGATGTTCGTCCAGCTGCGCTGGAAGCGGCCCGACCGTGCGCAGAGCGAACTGCTGCGCATCCCGGTCGCCGATCGCGGCGCTGGTCAGGGGAGCGCCGATTTCCGCTTCGCCGCCGCGGTCGCCGCCTTCGGCCTGACGCTACGCGACTCGCCCCACCGCGGCTCCGCCAGCCTGTCGCTGGCGGACGGGCTGGCGCGCGACGCGATCGGCGACGACCGCGACGGCCAGCGCCGCGGCTTCCTTCAGCTGGTGCGCCAGGCGATGCGCGTGGCGCCGGGTCGGTAGCTGTCCTCAAGGACTCTAGCGCCACGCCCCTTCGAACACCGTCACCGCCGGCCCCTCCATGCGCACCTCGGCGTCGTCGGCGGGCCACCTGATGCGCAGGTCGCCACCATCGAGCCGTACGATCGCCTCGCGTCCGGGCAGCAGGCGGTCGAGGATCCAGGCCACGGTGACGGCGCAGGCGCCGGTGCCGCACGCCAGGGTGATGCCGCTGCCGCGCTCCCAGGTGCGCTGGCGGATGACGGGCTGGCCATCTTCATCGGGCAGGCGGGCGGTGACATGGACGTTGGTGCGGCGTGGGAACAGTGGATCGCGCTCCAGCCGTGGCCCCAGCTCGGCCAGGGGCCAGGCTTCCGGATCCGCCACCACCGCCACCGCGTGCGGGTTGCCCATGCCCACCGCGCGCCAGCGCAAACCGTGCAGCGTGGCCACCAACTCGGGTCCGGGCAGCGCCACCGGCACCGCGGCGGCGGTCAGCCGCGGGCGGCCCATCGCCACGCTGGCTCCGTCGCAGGCGCCGCCGGCGAAGCGCAGGTCGACGCGCAGCAGGCCGGCTCCGGTCTCGATCCGAGGCGAACGGTTGCCGCCCAGGCGGCCGTTGTCCCAGGCCAGCTTGGCGGCGCAGCGGATGCCGTTGCCGCACATCTCGCTCTCGCTGCCGTCGGCGTTCCACATGCGCATGCGCGCCTCGCCGCCGGCCGCGCCCGGCCCGATGACGATGAGGCCATCGGCGCCAACGCCGAGGTGGCGGTCGCTGACCCGCACCGCCAGGGCCGCCAGGTCCGCGGGCAGCGTCTCGGACCAGGCGTCGACATAGACGTAGTCGTTGCCGCAGCCGTGCATCTTGGTGAAGCGCATGATGGGGTACGGCTTCGGCTCAGCGTGGCCTGGCCACCGCGAGGGCGGTGGCCAGTTCGGTGGCGCGGACCAGTTGGAGGTCGCTGCCGGCCCCGGCCCAGCTCCGCCAGGTGGCGGCGGGGTCCTGGGCCACTGCCACATCAGGTTGGAGCGGGCCGCTGAGCACGGCGCCTCCCGGCGGCTTCAGGTGGGCGACGGTCAGCAACACGGCGTCCCCGCGCGGCAGCAGGAAGAGCTGCTGCACGGACCACTTGCCCAGGCTGGGCGATCCGACCAGGGGCGCGCCGCGCACGCGGTGCAGGGCGTGGGCCAGCACCTCGGCCGACGAGGCGGTGGCGCCGTCGATCAGCACCACCACCGGCACATCTGGCAGGCGCGCAGCGGTGGCGCTCCAGACCCGGCTGCGGGATGGCTCGCGGCCGGTCTGCTCGATCACCGCCGTTCCGGATGGCAGCCAGCCGGCAGCCAGCTCGACCGCGGCCTGCAGATTGCCTCCAGCGCAGCCGCGCAGGTCGAGGACCACGCCGCGCAGCTCCTGGCGCGCGGCGAGGGCGGCCTGCACCGCCGCGGCGGTGACGGTGACGGCGGCCTCGGCGTCGGCGGCGGGCAGGAAACGGCCGATGCGCAGGTGGACCAGGCCGGGCGCGATGTCCGCGACCACGGCCAGCCCATCGTCGGCGAGTTCGCCGCGCGTGATCTCCAGCTCCGAGGTGGAGCCATCGGTGAAGCCCAGTGCGAGCTTCGTACGGTCGCCGCCGCGGCCGAGGGCTTCGGCGAAGCGGACCCCGGCTTCCGGGCGCACGCCATCGGCGGCGAGGATGATGCAGCCGACGTGGATGCCTGCGGCTGCCGCAGGCGACTTGGGCACCACCCGCGTCACCAGCACGCGGTCGCCATCGCGCCGCCAGTCGAGGCCGAGGCCGACGCGCAACGGATCGCTGCCCAGGCCGTGCACCGCCACCTCCTCGGCAGTGAGGTAGGCGCCGTACGGATCGGCGGCCGCCACCAGGCCGCGGGTGGCGCCGGCCCACAGCGCCGCACGGTCGGGCGCGGTGACCGAGATGCGCTCGATCAGGGCGATCTGCGCCTCGAGGTCGCGCACCTGATCGACCAGTTCGCGCAGGGGGCCGTCCTCGGCGGCAAAGAGGGTGGTGGCGGCCAGCAGCAGCAGGGGGAGACGCATGCAGACATGCTAACCCTGGGACCGACGAGCTCCAGCTCGTCGGAATCACATCCATTGCCCCTAGGTCGAGCTGGTGCTGCCCTCTAACAGCTCGCCGCCCCTTCCTGCCCAAAGGGTTGCACAAGGGTCTTCTGGAGGGAGTAGCCAAGTTTGC
>JFJP01028278.1_pt1 | contig 10911 bp, 18 predicted proteins | sample 431651 | NCBI WGS metagenome assembly JFJP01 (sample SAMN02602958, study PRJNA72255) | Microbial mat metagenome, whole genome shotgun sequencing project. | biome: fresh water; feature: sink hole; material: water; isolation source: purple microbial (photo- and chemosynthetic) mats found in...
ATTATTATAATCAGCTTTTTTTTAATTTTTGAATATGTTCTATAAAAAACATCAGAAATCATAAATTACTTGATTTAAAAATAATATTAAGATTTTTTTTTGTAATTCATGAATCTCAAAGAATTTAAATTTTTTAAAATTTTTAAAAATTCATAAAATAAAAAAAAATATTTACCCGTAAAAAGAAATTTTTTTTTATAAATAATTTTTTCAAAAAAATTCTTCCACCTATTTAAAATATTTCATCCCAATTCGCAGTAACCATTAAAATTTGTTGGCCTTCAATTTCCTCAGGATGTACAAGCTTTTCCTCCTTTAAATTTTTTTTAAAAAAAAAAAAACTCTAATAAATAAACATTTAAAAATTGAATAATTGATTTGTTGTTCTTTTTGATAAAGTCTTGAATTCTCAAATTAACAGCAACGTCTTTTATTGGAGGTACATATGCAGGTTGCAACTCTTTTTCCAATAATTTATCCTATAAAAGAAGTTCTTATATTTTTCGAAAATAATTTTCCTTTTTTTAAAAACCCAATCAAATGATGAAAACCAAGGATCTGATTTCAAATTCATGAAAGATCCTCCTAATCTCACTTCAGGATTTTTGCTCAATAATTGATTCATTAGGCGTTTTGCGTGCAAATCTTTAAGAGATCCTGGATATTTGACTTCTTTTTTGGCTATTTCTTCATAGATTTCATAGGGATCATCACAACCATTGCCAAAAGGCAAATACCCACACATAAATTGATACAAACACACTCCCAAAGACCAATAATCAACTGATAAGTTATATCCTTTGGATTTAGCGATTTCAGGAGCCATATAATGTGGAGTGCCTGCTAATGTATATGTTCTTAATTTTTTTGTTCCCTGTTTATTTGTCAGTATTTTCCCGACACCTAAGTCAACAATTTTTGGAAAACCCTAAAAAAATAGAGAAAAATTAGAATAAAAATAAGTTTATGAAATGAAATCTACCTGTTTATCTATCATTATATTATCTGGTTTTATATCTCTATGGACAATATTATGATAGTGGAGGTATTCAACAGCCAGAATTAATGATCCTAAAAAGAATTGTGCTTCATAAGTTCCAAAAGTCCCTAAATCCATTAAAAAAATTGATTGTTTTATTGATAAAATAAAATAAAAACCAAATTTGTTCAATACTTCAGAAAGCGCCACTCCATCAATATATTCAAAGAGGAAATAAATGTTATCTTTATCTTTGTAAGTTCTAAAATAATCCACAATAAACGGAAAAGTTATCATTTCATGAATTTTTTTTTCTTCCTTACAATAAAAAAAAGAAAGAAATGATTTAAAGAAACAATCTATTTACAATAGCGTGCTTTGTATTTTTATTTTCAATAAGTTTTCTTTTATTCATAACCTTCAACGCGTAATAATGGTTTTCCTTCTGAGAACTCACAAGAAAAACCTCTCCGAAAAAACCTTCTCCCAATTTCCAGACATAAATCAAATCATTAATATAAATTGATATCATTTTATTCACTTTTCTTTGATTTTTATAAATTTGTATTTTTTTCTAAAAAATCAGCAAAACATAAACAAATGAAAAAATGGAAAAAAAATATTCAAAACTTCATGTGGTTTTTCTCTATGTGACAAAATTTCTTCTAAATTGCCTCCTAATTCACGTACAAAGTCCTCAAAAGAGATTTCCGCCACAGTGATTTTCCCTTTGCCTTTTCCTACTCTATAATTCTCCGTGCTTATCACTGTCTCTTTCTTCACCAAAGCTTCATCAAACAATATATTTCCTGGCTCAAAAACCTTACTTTCATCGTCAATCATGACCTCGCCATTGAGCAAAATACTCAATTTTTTGATTTCCTGATCCTTTCTTATCACATAATCATTTTCTTCAAAATACACTAGCTTCATTTTCTCAATAACTTTTTCTCTTTGTCCTGATGTTAATACTGATAATGTTGTAGATTTAGAAAAAGCCCATTTTTGCAGATTTTTATAAGCGATTATATGCACTTGGTCTTTTAAAATCTCCACTAATTTATCCTTAGCTAGTGCAAAGCAAATCACTTCAGTTTCAGGCGAAGCTCTTATGCTCATTTGTCTAGGAGTATTCAATAACAAGGCGGATTCCCCAAAGGACTCTCCTGATTTCATTGATCTTATAATAGTATCGCTTCTATAAACATGAACTATTCCTTCCTTTATGATATAGAAGCTATTTGATTGATCTCCTTCATAGAAAATTATTTGATTTCTAGCATATTTTAAAATAATTAATGCCTTTGCCAAATCATTTTTCTGATTATCTGACAATATTTCTGATAAAAAACCATATATTAAAAATTATTCTTAATTTAAAATTCTTGACCTAAAGATAGAACACTTTCTAAAAACCTTCTATTAGCCTCGAAATCCTTCATGATCATATCTTCTAAGACCCTTCTGAACGTCGATCGATCAATACTCCACATTACTGAGTCTTTATCAAGACATCGAATCGAAGCAGATCTGGGAGCGTTATAAATCAAAGCCAATTCTCCAAAAACTTCGCCTTTTACTAAATATTTCTTGGATTTCCCATCTATTATCACTTCCATTGTTCCTTTAGCAATCACAAAGAATAAACTCGCGGAATCCCCTTGTTTGAAAATGAATTGTCCGTAATCCACATGACAACAAAACATTTTCTCCAAAATTAATTTCCTTTAAAAAAACTAAATTTCACTGATTTGTTTTTAGTTTTATATATTTGTGATAAATGTTAAATAAGTTTTTTAGAGGTTTACAGCTGAATTTCGCTCATATTTGCGAAGATAAAATGAGTTTTCAAGCAATTGAAGATAAATTGTGATGTTTCTTCGTCTAAATCCTTTTTGATCTTTTTGATATTCTCGCTGAATTTTATTGGGGTTTCATAGGAGATTGCAAAGGAATTCAGCTTTAAAGTACCTTCTTTTTCGGTATAATTCTCTCCACCGAAATTTTTTGCGTTTAAATATTTCACCTTTCTTTCATAATCAAAAGAATTATCTTTTATTTCTTCGTCTGGCTCAAAATATAAATGCTCATCTTCAATGGATTCTTCGTGTTCATTTCTAAAATCAAAGGAATGACTACGGAGGTTTTTTTCTTTTTGAAAGTCGAAGTAACTGTTTTCTTCACAATTTTGTTCTAAGATGTGATTTGCGGAACGGGCTTTGATTTTTTTAAAAGGTTTTTGTTGCATTTTCTATGAGCTTTTTTTGAGATTTTAAAAGAAAAAAAATATTATTTCAATAAATTAATTGACTTTGGCTAAATTTTTTTAATTTGTGATAGTTTGAACTAAAAAAAATTATCTGGAAAAGCTATTTTCAAAAAAAAATCTCATAAAAAACTGTTTTTTTTTAGATACAATAAATGTAGAAAATATTTCTGATTTTTCTGAAAGATGAATAGATTTTGTTTTAATGCCATTTTTATCTTTATTTAGAAAAAAATAAGAACAATTTTTTTTTCATTAAAAATGTTCAAAATCAAAAAAATCAAAATTTATTAACACTCAAAAAAACCTCTTTCCAAGGTTTTTTATTAATTTTCGCATATAAATAATATAAAAATGCCCAATAAATGCTCCAAATCACTACTGAAACCATTGACAATTTCATTATTACACTTCTTTTTTTAAAACATTCTTGATCATCATTGCCAATGAAGCTCCAAACCCCCACAATTTTCATGATCAAACTAACCGTAATAACCTTCAAAGCCCAACCAAAAACCTTCAGAACTCTATTGATCATTGAAATGAAATTCAATATCCCAGCAACAATAAACAAAACATCTGAAACAATGAAACATATTAAAGGCAAATTTAATCCTTTATAATGGCATTTTCTATAAGCCATAAGAAACAAAGTATAGAAAACCGTCACATATAATAAGCATAACGGGTACATGATAATATGAGCAACTACCAGATTTTTCATAACAAAAGCTGGTTTTTGTGGGAAATACTTTTTAGTTTTAGAATTTTTCTCATATTTCTCTTTGTTTTTCACTGATCTGATGTTCAGAACCAAAGAAGAGTCTTCAGAGTTTTCCATGATTTTTTTTTCAAAATTAAATTTCAAAAAGATTTTCTAAAAAACAAGCAATTCGATAATTAATGTTAAAAAGCACCTTAGAGATCAAAAAAGCTGATTTTTTCTTCAAAATTTTAGTATTTTTTTAAGAGTTCGTTGCTTTTTATCACTAATCTGATGCTTAGGACCAAAATCGTCTTTTCAAAATTTTTTATAATTTTGTTCAAAATTAAATTTAGAAATAATTTTCAAAAAAAAACAACTATCAATTAATGCTAAAAGCTTCAAATGCTGAACTTCCTGATAATGGGGTTAAAAAGCACATTTTTTCAAAGATTTTCAAAAATAGGAACCATTCTCCCTTTCTCAAAGAAAGAAACTCCAATAACTCTGTTGATCCTCCTAAACCATCTTTACTAAAGAAAAAGAGCCTCAATGCAAATGCCTTAAATATCATCAATGAGAAAAACCCTACAAAAATTTTAGGTTCTTTTACTATAAAATTTTCAAATAATGAAGGTTTTTTCCTTTAGCAATCAGGTTTAATAATAAGAAAAAAAGTGTGAATAATGAGCCTAATACTGATCAGAAGCTTAATGAAAATCATCTAGAGAAAATCAATGAAAATTTAACAAGTCCTCAATTAAAAGAACAAGGGAACATCATAAAAAATGAAGAAAATATTATAAGAAGAAGTATTTTTCAAATGAAAATTTCTTTTGTTTTCGATATAATATATAAAAAGCTGTATTTTATTAGAAGAAATAACAATAACAGAGCAAAAAAGCCCAGAGGACATTACAAAGAAGAATTCAGACAATTACGATGTATTCTTCAATGAATCAGATTCAAAGAAACAAGCCCTACTTGCAGCCTCCAATATACGAGGAGTTTTCATGAACGAACATATCAGTAAAGATGAACACTTGCAAAAAGAAGAGAAAAAACGAAAGATGAAAGAATGCTTAGAGTTTGTTTTCCTTTGAAAAACCAGAAATTCTTCCTAATTTTTTTAAAAAAAGGAGCCAAATTCAAGAAAAAGCAAGGAAAAAAGATGAAGAAAAACGAAAAGAAAGGGAATATGAGAGAAAAGAAGAAGAAAAAATAAAGAAGGAGCTTTCTGAGCTTGATTCCCGTTTCAATTGCGAAAACCCTTCCAAAAAAACTTCGAAACAATACAATGAATTGCCTCAAAATTCTCAAATAAGAACAAGTTTTGAAAAAATAGAGGCGATTCCCGATAAAAAAGATCAAAGAAAAGAAGTTTCTGAAACAAAAGAAATTTCTCAAATAAAAGAAATTCAAGAAACTTATCAAACAAAAGAATTTTATCAAATAAAAGATATCTCTTTTAGTCAAACTCCTCAAAATGAAAAAAGACCGGAATCAAAAGGAATTTCTTTCGAAGAACCTGAATATTTCAAGGTAAAAAATCATTTAAAAATCTTTTCTTTTACAAGAAAATTAATTATTATAATCTTCATTTTTTCTTTAGAAAATGCTTGAAGCTAATACAAAGTTAAAAGATGATAAAAGCAAGCTTCAAGAAGAAGTGGAAAAGAAGGAAGAAATCATCAATTTATTGATAAATGTCTGGAACTCTAACAAAATAACCCCCAAAAACTCTCAAAAACCTCCATCATCTTCACAAAAAAGCAACTCTTTCATCCCTCCAAAGCCTCAAATTCGCAAGAATAAGTTGCCTGAGCCTAAAAAACCTCAGTCATCAGGCCTGAATATACCTAAAGAAGACCGTGTTTTTATCGAGGAAAAATTGCGGACAATTGATTCGAAGATCATAAACGCCAGACAAAAAAGCCTTCTTTTAAAAAACGAAAAAGTTCAGAAACTCAAAGAAGATTACTTGCAAAGAGTCGAGGATTTAAATTCTAAGAAAAGTCCTTATAAAATAACGCCTTTACCAGAAGCCAAAGTCTATCGACAATATAATTCAGTCCCTCCAAAAACCACAGATAATTCCTATCAAAGAGTCACTTCCATGCAAGAAATATACGATGAAGACGGTAATCAAATCGAAAAAAATGAAGAAAAACCTGCTAGAATCTTAAAAAGTTCAATACCTTATAAAGCGAATTTACAAATGCTGGACCAGGCTAGAGAACTTTTGAATGAAGAATACAGTGATTTTACTGATATAAACTCTTTCAAAATAATTGGGAACTATTTAAACACTTCTATTGAATTGAAAGAGAAGAAAGTTATTCAATTAAACCTTGAAAAAAACCTTGCGAATTTAAGATTCACATTGGAAAATCCATCAGATCGATCAGATTTTCTTGAGAAAAAGCCAATGTTTCCCAGTATAAAGAGTTCTATTGAATTAAAAAGCAGAAGTGAATTCATGCGACTGGATTTTCCTTTGAATAATCCTTTTAATATTCCATTGAACAATACATTGAATACTCCATTGCATAATCAATTGAATAATCCATTAAATAATCTTTTGAATAAATCAATTGACGACCTTAAATACACAACAGGAGACTCCTCAGTGAAAAAACATCATATTGGCTATGGAGATTTCCGATTGACTCCTCATGAGTCCAAAAGAATGGTACTGCCTATTGCACAGGAAAATCACATTGATGAGGATAATGAATTTGTTAATATGGAGAATATGAGATTAATTCATATAAAAAATCCGAGTGTGGATGTAAAGGTTGATAATCAAATACTTGTGGTGGATAATAATGTGAAGGGGAATAATGGAGAGGATTGGAAATCTGAAGGGAAAAGTCTTTCGAATAATGATATGTTCAATCCCTATACTACTGCAACTAGCATCAATACTATCAATATTAGTTCTGTTTCGAAAAACAATAGGTTCCCAAGGGAGATTTTCAGGCCAAATCTGAAAAAGAAGATGATTATTTAATTAATAAATTTCGGATTGTTTTTTTTAATGGAAGGCTTGATAAAAAATATTATCAAAAGAATTATTGTGTAAAAAAAATAAAAAATAGCCTATTTTTTGTAAAATTACATTAATCTTAATAAATAACCGCTTTGAAAAAAATGGTTGATTCCATTCACACCATTGTTCTGAAAAAAGCCGAAGAAAAACGGTTAGAAGAACTCTTCAATCATTTCAGCAAAATAGAGAACAATCTCCTGAAATTCAATGAATTCCTGATGTTAGCTTTAGATCGCACAATGCTTTCCAATCGTTTCGGACTCAGTTGCTTCTATCAGAATTATCTCAAGGCTTTAGAGGTTGAGATCAAGCCTCCAGCATCAGCAACACTTTCCAATCAAATGGGTGCAAAAGCCCAAATGGCTCAAGCAATGAAACAAGAGATAAAATATGATGTAAAAAATAAAAGATTAATTATTATTATAAATGAATTTTTCTGAAGAAAAATTCATTGACGAGAAGCAAATTCAATTATTTGATAACTTTATTGGCTGATGCTATGTATGGGATTGATAAGAATCGCATTGATAAGATTTTTAATGAGATGTTGTCTGAAAAAGCTGTGATAAATAAAGATTCTTGTAAATTTTTGATGATCAATTATCATTTTCTGAGAGAAAAAATTATGTTTTTTTAGTGGAAACATCAAGAGTTATGATGTTTGATGAGATGAATAAGAAATTATTAAGCCAAAATTGCATTAAAATATTAGGGGATTATGAAGAAGAACTCAAACGATGTTTTACGCTTTATTATTCAGAGAATATTCTTAATGGAAAAATGGTGTGTTCATGAATATTTTTTTTTTAAATTTAAATTCAAGTAAAAAAATTAATCGACTTTTAAAAAAGTTGCTTGAATGGAAAGAACTTTCTTTGCAAAACAAGCGTATAAGCAGTTTTGGCCTGATTAAATTTTTGAAAGATGCAGATGTGATTCCAAACATACTAAGCATTGAACAATTGGAAGAAATCATGATGAAAATGCTCGTAATTTTTTTTTAAAACATTATAAATTTTTAATAAAATTACATTTTTTTAAATTTTTTCCCTTTAAAAAGCCTGCAGTTTCGGTGAAAGAACATCATTTCTACAGTAATAGCAAGCTTATTCAAATATATGAAAAGGATCTTGCTAAAAATGAAGACCCGAAATATGAGGGAGATCCTTTCTTATACTTCCATGAATTTCAGTTAGTTCTTTGCAGAATTGCAATGGACAGTTTTCCTAAAGAACTAAACAATGAGAAAAGAGATTTAGAAAAACCTTTATACCGTTTCTTTAATGATATGCTTTGTATTAGAACCAATAATGAAATAAAAACTAAGGCACTTCCTTCAATGAATCGAAAGTTTTTCGCAATTTTGGAAGCGAGTTATTTACAAAGCACCATGGATGATCAAGTGATAAAATCGAATTTGTTGAAGCAAAAAAATGATGAGGATGATTTTATTGATCCGAAAAAGCTTTTATTAGAATATGCCAATAAAAATCAGTTTGAGTCGAGTCTTGCTGCGATTGATTATTTGGAAACTTATAAGACTTTGGATAGAGAATTACCACCATTACCAGAACCACTAAAAACGTAAGCTCAAGAATTCTTTTATTTTTTATTAAATTTTGAGATTTTTTCCTTTTCAAAATTGTTTTTAAAAACTGCTTATTTCTTAAATTATTATTTTTTCCTCGCAGTATAAAGCTTTTTCACAATTTTTTCATATTAGTCTCCAAGAAAACCCTCCTCCATACAATAATCAGCCAAAAGTAATAGGAGAGCAGCTCCCGAAGCCTCCTCCTGACAAAAATAAGCCCCGGCCAAAACCTCCAAAAAAAGTCCAAAGAAAAAAAGGTGAGGCTGAGCCTAAGCCTATAATCTGGGCTGATGCTCCAGAGCTCGATCCCAAAACATCCCATGAGCATATGGTTGACTTTAAAAATAAAATGGATTTTGGAGAAGTGAATATTTCAGATGTTAAAAGAGCCACCTTGAGTGATATTGAGGTGGCTCCTTGTTTAATAAAAGAGATACTATATCCTTTAGAAATACCGCATGCTGGTCGAGTTTATGTTGAAGCTGGAATAACTGCTCATAATTCACAAAATTATGCTTTCGCTTTAGAAAATTTTGAAACTGCTAAGGTTTTTTTTAGAAAAATAGAGTAAATATAAATAAAAATTAAAGAATAAATGGATGCAAGAAACAAAAAAGTATGAATTAGCTGAACAGATACAATTATATTTTGAGTTTTCTGCTGGACAAATATTTGAGTCTGCTGGTAGGGATGATTTCGCATTGCAGAAATATCTCAATTGTAAAGCACTTGGAGAAAGGTTGGAGTTTAATAATCCTGATAGAGCTTTATCATTCTGTGGAATGGGTTCAGTCATGTATCATATGGAAGAGTACAAATTAGCCACTCGTTGTTTCTTGAAGGTTATCATTGAGTTAAAAATATTTTTTATTATTTTTATTGATTTAATTCTTTTTTTAATTCAATTTATAAAATTTATTAGCTTTTCAATTTAGGTTTTTTCATTAATCGAGTTAAATTTTTGTTTTTTAATTAATTTTCATGAATTTATTGAAAAATTTTAAAGGCAAGAGAAATAAGAGAAACGATTTTGGGAGGAGATACCGTCGATACTGCAACTATTTATAATAATTTGGGGTGTTGCATGTTTTTCTTAAAGAGAATCAAAGAAAGTTACTCCTATTACAAGTTAGCACAAGCCATAATGGAAGCTGAATTGGGCATGTTTCATTTCAGAACTCATGCAGTATTTATTTATTATTAAAATAATAATTTTAATAAAATGATTTAAATGAAATTATAAAAGATTGGAAGAAACCTCCAAAAATGCCAAAAACATTTCATGGAAGTGATCCCTAACTTTAAGACTTTGTGGGTGATGTATGAAAAGGACCCTTATAAAAAAGTTGTCAAGAAAAAAGTCGCCAAGAAAACAAAATAAATTAAAAATCCTTTTATTTTTTTTCAGAGTTGTTCACTGATAATTTAAATTTTTTTTGTTGTTGCAAATTATGGCATTTTTTTAAAAAAAATCTTCTATTTTTTTTTTAATTTATTTGGTGGGGGGTTGTTGGGCCATCATTCCTTGTCTTAGCTTAATAAATTGATCTTGGAATTTCATGATTTTATTTTTCTTATTAATTTGAGCCACTTCATTCTCTTTCATCGAATTCTCCACTTTCTTACTATTTAATCAATTTTAACTATAACTGGTCCGCTCCCATCTTCAAATAAATAAATACATTTCGTTTGATATAAACTCAATTCTTTTATCAACATTCATTTTGCATTCTTTTGTGCTTTGTTTGACCAAAACGTTCCCAATTAATTTAAAGACTTTGGCTCCTTCCTCTAAAAGATCCACTTCCTTCAAAAATTAATAATATTAAGAGTTTGCTCGCTCATAAGGAATTATATTTTGTTTTTTTAGAAAAAATTCGAAGATTTATTACTTTCTTGACAATTTCACATTCGCTTTGTTGTTCGATTAATTGTTGTCTGCTTTCTGCAAGCTTTTTCATGTCTTTTTGGAGATTCTGCATTTCTTTAATCTCACTCTCCATGTCTGATTGCAAAGCCAAAATATCGATCATTATTGTAAATTTCTGTTTTTTTTATCAAAATCTTTTTTTGTTTTTAATTTTTTTTTTTAAAATAAGTTTTTTTAAATTAATTTTTTTAATTTTGTGAAGAAAAAATTAGAAATTTTTTCTTTTAAAAATAAAATGAAGAAATATGTCTTTTTCAGTCTAAATTTAGAAATTTTCCATGAATTTTAATTTGAAAAAATCAGACATTAAATTTAAAAATATTATTTTTTCTCAATTTAAAATACTTTAAATTTTTCTTTTTCCATAGCCAATACTGCTTTTCGCCAATC
>JFJP01040639.1_pt1 | contig 10910 bp, 4 predicted proteins | sample 431651 | NCBI WGS metagenome assembly JFJP01 (sample SAMN02602958, study PRJNA72255) | Microbial mat metagenome, whole genome shotgun sequencing project. | biome: fresh water; feature: sink hole; material: water; isolation source: purple microbial (photo- and chemosynthetic) mats found in...
TTCATTGGGTGAACCGCTGGGATCGTTGTATTTTGGAGTTTCAGACTTGTTCGTTTCGAATTTGCTCAGGTCGAGGCGCTTTGGAGGAGCAGCTTTTTGCACCGCAGCCGGATCGGATGTTGGGATATGACCTTTCATGAGGGTTGAAACCACAGAGCGGTTAACAACGTCCATCATGGTACGGAACAACTCGAACGATTCGAATTTGTATATCAGAAGCGGATCTTTTTGCTCATAGCTGGCATTCTGAACCGATTGCTTAAGGTCATCCAATTCGCGGAGATGCTCCTTCCACGAATCGTCGATGCTGGCCAGCACAACCGTCTTCTCAAAAGACCTAACCAACTCCCGGCCCTCTGTTTTAGCCGCCTTGGCAAGGTTTGTAATAATTCTGAAAATACGTTGTCCGTCTGACATGGGTACCACAATATTTTCGTAAACCGCGGCCTGTTTCTCATAAACATCTTTAATTACCGGATATGCCTGCCGGGCAATGACGTCTTCCTTGCGTTTGTAGGTTTCCCTTACCAGCTTATAAAGTATGTCGGACTTCTTCTCGGGTTCCATTTTTGCAAATTGCTCGGCATTGAACGGTGCCTCAATGGAAAGCGAACGAATGAGTTCAAACCGGAATTCATCGAAATCACTTTGAGCTGAATAGGTGTTAACCAGGTTGCCAACGATGTCGTCCATCATATTGGCTATATCCACGCTGATGCGTTCGCCGAACAGTGCGTTCCTGCGTCGCTTGTAGATAACCTCTCGCTGGGAGTTCATAACATCGTCATATTCGAGCAAACGTTTACGGATGCCGAAGTTGTTTTCCTCCACTTTTTTCTGAGCTCTTTCAATGGATTTTGAGATCATCGAGTGCTGTATCACCTCTCCCTCCTTAAGCCCAAGACGGTCCATGATTCCAGCTATACGCTCAGATCCGAATAAACGCATAAGGTCGTCCTCAAGGCACACGAAAAACTGGGATGAACCCGGATCCCCCTGTCTCCCTGAACGACCCCGAAGCTGCCTGTCGACGCGGCGTGACTCGTGACGTTCGGTTCCAATAATGGCCAAACCACCAGCATCAATAACTTCCTTTGAGAGTTTTATGTCGGTACCCCTACCTGCCATGTTTGTGGCAATGGTGACCACTCCTTTTCTACCCGCTTCGGCCACGATATCTGCCTCACGCTGGTGGAGCTTTGCATTTAGCACGTTGTGGGGAATCTGCTTTAGTTTTAACATCCTGCTGAGGAGCTCGGAAACTTCCACAGAAGTGGTGCCCACCAGAACGGGACGGCCATGATTCACAAGGTTCACTATTTCGTCGATAACCGCATTGTACTTTTCTCGTTTGGTTTTGTAAACCAAATCTTCATGATCTTTTCGAATCACCGGCCTATTGGTTGGGATAACCACCACATCCAGCTTATAGATGTTCCAAAGCTCGCCTGCTTCCGTTTCGGCAGTACCCGTCATACCGGAAAGCTTGTGATACATCCTGAAGTAGTTCTGCAGGGTAATGGTAGCCCAGGTTTGGGTGGCAGCTTCGACTTTAACGTTTTCCTTAGCTTCAATGGCCTGATGTAGCCCATCGGAATACCTTCTCCCCTCCATAATTCGGCCGGTCTGCTCGTCAACAATTTTCACCTTGTTGTCGATAACCACATATTCAACATCCAGTTCGAAAAGTGAATAGGCTTTCAGAAGCTGGTTAACGGTGTGAACCCGCTCAGATTTCACAGCATAATCCTGTAAAAGTTTATCTTTCACGATAAGCTTTTCATTGTCGTTTATGGATGATTTTTCGATTTCCGAAATTTCAGAGCCTATATCCGGGAGAATAAAAAAGTTAGGGTCGTCGGAAGGGCTGAGCATATCGATACCCTTATCGGAAAGCTCGATAGCGTTTTGCTTTTCGTCAATCACAAAAAACAATTCCTCGGTAACCTTGGGCATGTTTTTGTTATTTTCCTGCATGTAAAAGTTTTCTGTCTTATGCAGGAGTGTGCGGTTTCCTTCTTCGCTGAGGAATTTTATAAGGGCTTTGTTCTTGGGAAGCCCTTTGTAGGCTTGCAATAACAAAAATCCGGCTTTTTCCGAATTTCCTTCGGCAAGGAACTTTTTGGAATCGGCCAGTAATTGTGTGACAAGTTTTTTCTGTGCATTCACAATCATTTCCACCCGGGGTTTAAGGGCAAGGAATTCCTGATTGTCGCCTTTCGGAACCGGACCGGAGATGATAAGCGGGGTACGGGCGTCATCAATAAGCACAGAATCGACCTCATCGACAATGGCATAGTTATGTTTTCGTTGAACCAAATCACTGGGAGTAAGGGCCATGTTATCTCTCAGGTAATCGAAGCCGAACTCGTTGTTGGTACCGAAAGTAATATCGCAAGCATAGGCTTTGCGACGTTCGTCGGAGTTGGGCTGGTGCTTGTCGATACAATCAACGCTTAATCCGTGAAACTGGTAGATGGGCCCCATCCATTCGGAGTCACGTTTCGATAAGTAATCGTTAACCGTAACCAGATGCACTCCTTTACCCGTCAGAGCATTCAAGAAAACCGGCAGGGTTGCGACCAACGTTTTCCCTTCACCAGTGCCCATTTCAGCAATGCGTCCCTGATGCAGTGCAACTCCCCCTATAAGCTGAACATTGTAATGCACCATGCTCCACTTGATTTCATTGCCCCCTGCTATCCAATGGTTGTGCCACAGGGCCTTGTCGCCTTGTATCACAATATGATCACGCCCGGCGGCAAGATTCCTGTCGTTATCGTTTGCAGTAACTTCAATAACCTCGTTTTCGGTAAACCTTCGGGCAGTGTCTTTGACAATGGCGAAGGCTTCTGGCAAAACTTCATTCAAAACCACTTCGTATTTGGCTTCGATTTCTTTCTCCAATTTATCGAGACGATCGTACAGCTTCTCTTTTTCAGCAACATCTATATCCGCATTCTCAACTTTTTCGCGAATTTCAAGAGTTTCTTTCTCTTCCGCAGAGACAAAATCTCTGACCTTTTTGCGGATGCCATCCGTGCGGCTCCTCAATTGATCATTCGAAAGTGCTTTGATGGAAGGGTATATAGCGAGAACCTTTTCTACATAGGGATTGATTTCTTTCAGGTCGCGATCGGCTTTGTTACCGAGAAACCCTGAAAGAAGCGAATTTAAAATACCCATTTTTTAAACAATTAGTTACTTGTTAGACAGTTACAAAACAATTTGCAAAATTAGCTATTTATCTGAAGAAATGAAGTGTTTCGGACTTAATAAAGTCTAAAAAAATCATTATTGTCGGGTAAAGCAGTTTAAAAAAGTCAGAAAGCATTCTTATAGTATTTTCCTGCCGGAAACTGGTTCAGGATGAATACCCGATTTTCAAGTCTGTATATACAGCAAGCCGTTTTTAGTAACTATACAACGCATTACAAAAAACTATAATCAGTTGAATTTTAATATTTTAACCTTAATCCCGTTAGCTATCGAGATTAAGGTTAAAATAATTACTTATTAATCAGTATATTATACAAGACGAATAGATAAATTTCATATATTACCAGCAGCTTTATTAAACTTTTTCATCCATCAATAAAGATTAAACAAAAACCATATCCCGATGGTTTATAAATAATATTACTTTTATAGTTTATAAAACCAAAACAATTACATAATTTATCATGAGAAAAGCGACGAGCCTTTTGATCCTGTTAGCGGGTTTTCTGAATTTAGCGGCACAAACCAAGCCGGAACGCTCCCCATTAAACCCAGAATTTATAAATTTTGTTGAGTACTCCAAAACGGAAGGATCCAAAAAGAGTTCGGGAGAGTACAGGAAAGGCTATGTTCCAACCCCAATGAATATTCACTTTAACAGCAGGGATGTTCAGCTTGAGAGCAAAAAAAGTATGCAGGAATTACCCATTTATTATAATCTTAAGGATTACGGATGGGTAACCCCGGTTCGCGACCAAGGTCCCGTGGGTGCTTGCTGGTCTTTCTCTACTATGGGAGCCATAGAATCAAGATGGCTCAAATTGGGATTCGGCACTGCCGCAACACTTAACCTTTCCGAGCAAAACATGGCCACTTGCCATGGTTTTGAAGCGGGTATTGACGATGGGGGCTCTGACTATATCGCCTCCGCCTACCTGAGTCGACTTTCGGGACCCGTAACCGAAGCCAGCCACCCCTACAGTCCGATAGCCACTGCCACTTGTAAAACTTCCGGACTGGTAAAACCAGCATATTCTCCTCAAACGATTTACCTTCCGAAAGACATCAACATTGTTAAAAAAGCCATTATGGATTATGGGGCTGTTACGGCTTCTATCCGAATGGGACTGTACACCCGTCACCTTAGCACTTCCAATAGCACTTATTTATATATAGGAACTGAGCCTGTTGACCATGGGGTATTGGTTGTGGGATGGGACGACAGCCTTAAAGTTACCGGGAGGGCTTATCAGCCTGTTAACAAAGGAGCGTGGATTGTAAAAAACAGTTGGGGCACTTTGTTTGGCGATGCAGGCTATTTTTATGTCTCATATGAAGATTCGAAATTCTTATCCTCCTGTTCAGTTTACCCGGAGAGAATTGAAATCGAGGCAATTGACACCATGATTATGTATGATTGGCTTGGCGCAACATCATCCTATGGTTTCAGAGCAGATACTGCCAGTGCGGTGACGAAATTCCAATCAACACAGCAAATCTTTATCGACAAAATTGGAACCTTCGTAAATGCCTCAGGAAGCTTTATAGATATTGAAATATACAAAAAATTCACTGGAGATTCGGTCTTGAACGACCTGGTTGCCTCATCTCACAATAACTTCTGCAAGTTCCCGGGGTACTACACTTTTAATGTCCCAGCCCTTGTTCAAGGAGATTACTACGTGAAAATCAAATATTTCACACCAGGTTACAATTACCCAATCCCCGTTGAGACAGAAATTGTATACCAGGGAGAGGCTTATGCATTGCCAAACCTGGAGCCCGCTGGCCGATTCTGGATAAGCCGTGACGAAAAGAAATGGAGTCCTCTTGGCAGCGACATTGAAGATTATGAGGCCGACCTTTCCATTCGGGTTTATGCCGACCAAAACACAAGTCTAAACGCATTTTTCACCGCGAACAAAAATATAACTTGTATCAATGGCGATTTCATTTTTACGGATGCATCCAATGGGACAATCAACTCGTATGCCTGGAATTTCGGTGAGGGAGCAAGTCCGGCTACAGCCAATACCAAGGGACCTCACACCGTAACCTATTCCACAGAAGGGCTGAAGAGCATTTCACTTACGGTTACAGGACCATCGGGAACCGAAGTGCTAAGCAAGAATTCATATGTTGAAGTTGTAGCTGGCTTGGACATTTTCCTTCCCTATTCCGAGAAACTTCTGGTGAGCGGAAAATCCATCGCCATTGTTGCATATGGAGCCGACACTTATTTATGGAGCCCTTCCGCAGGCCTTAATACCACTAGTGGAGAACTGGTGATGGCATCTCCCACAGACACAACCAAATACACCGTAACCGGCACGATGGGTGCTTGCTCCGGCTCTGCCAGCATTACAATCAATACGGTAGAAAGCCCTGCCAACGATGATGTTTGCAATGCTTATGAGCTGCCTACCGGAAACTATCTTTACAATAATATTTACGCAACCGTTGAAGATGGCGAGCCAGCTCCTCCCGAGGGAGATTGTGAAGCTGCTCTTGAATGGTGTGTTGAAGGAGGCTTGCAGAACAGCGTCTGGTTTTGGTTTATTGCACCTCCCGGAGGGAAGGTTTCACTTACAACATTGGGAATGGATACCCAAATGGCAGTTTATAAAGCAGAGACATGCGACAGCATTTTACTTGCCAAACCCAATCTTATCGCTGCAAGCGATGATTATTTCAATGAAGATAATTTCTTTGCTGCTGCCCTCGACATGATTAATGTAATCCCCGGTGAAAAATACTTCATACAGATTGACGGGTCTGCCGGAGGCGATGAAGGCGATTTCCGGCTTATCTATTGGGAGGCTCCCGTGTCGGTTGAGCAAATCGCTAAACCCGAAGAATTGAAACTATATCCCAATCCGAACTTTGGCGAATTCCGGTTTGAGTACAATTCCGAAACAAGCGAAAGTCTGAGAATCAGAGTGCTTAATTCCAAAGGTCAGGAATTGTATCTTGAGGAATTCCGAAACAGTTCAAAATCGACTGACCAACAAATAAATCTTGGTGAAATCGATAAGGGAATATATATCTTCGAACTAACCTCCGGGCAGAAGGTTTTGCGCAAGAACTTCGTGATCCAATAGCAGTAAAAAACCCGGAACTTTCTTCCGGGTTTTTTGCTCTTTGCCTCTAACATCAACCCAGAATAGATGCATTACCCTGCTTATATCCGGAATAATGCATGGAATTCCATGATTTATGGAATATTTGAAAAAGAATTAATCTGATTTTCCGGGAAAGCAAGCCGGGCTTGCACTATAAAAAAAGCATTAAAGCTCGAGAAACAAAAGCGGTTCTCGAATCTTAATGCCTGATACTTTTTACTCTGAATGTTACAGCAAAGCAAATTACGCAACCGGAGGATTGGATGCGGGAGTCCTGAGGCTCATGATGTCCCGGTCGAACATATAAAGATTGTTCTCGCCAACAAGCCTTAATTTGTCCAATATTGTTTTCACATTGGCTTCCTCTTCGATCTGCTCATTCACAAACCACTGTATCCAGTTATAGCTTGAGAAATCTTTTTCCTGCATGGTAAGAGCCATAATCTCATTAATGGAAGCGGTAATGTAGTGTTCGTGTTTCAAAACAGCCTCAAAAAGATCTTTGGCATTTTTTAATTTGAAGGAAGGTTTTTCAAATGCGGGGATTTTCGCTTTCCCGTCTCTCTCGTTCACATATGCGATAAATTTGAGCATGTGCATACGCTCCTCTTCCGACTGTGCATAAAGCCAATCGGCAATTCCTTTGAATCCTTCGTTTTCAGCCCACGATGCCATGGCAAGATAAAGGTTTGAAGAATAGCCTTCTTTCTCTATCTGTTTGTTCAGGATGTCTTCAATTTTTTTGGATAACATTTCTTTACGTATTTGATTATATTATGTATTAACAATATTCCTGCAATTCTGTTTAACGTATCAACTCATAACTTAAACGTCATTAGAGATTCCTGATGATTTCCGTGCCAAACTCTGAACATTTAAGCTCGGTGGCGCCTTCCATCAAACGGGCAAAATCATAAGTTACGCGTTTCGAGTTAATGGTCTTTTGGATTCCGGAAACGATAAGATCTCCCGCCTCTTTCCAGCCCATATATTCCAACATCATTACCCCGGACAAAATAACCGAGCCCGGGTTAACCTTGTCGAGACCGGCGTATTTGGGCGCAGTACCATGGGTTGCCTCGAAAATGGCATGACCGGTTTCATAATTGATGTTTGCTCCGGGTGCTATGCCAATCCCTCCAACAATTGCGGCAAGTGCATCGCTGATGTAATCGCCGTTCAGATTGAGTGTGGCAATTACCGAGTACTCGGCCGGGCGGGTGAGTATCTGCTGAAGAAACGCATCGGCAATAACATCCTTAACAATAATTTTACCTTGCTTAACAGCCTCTCTCATAACCTCTTCTGCTTTATCCTTGCCTTCTTTTTCAGCAATCCTGTCGTACTGCATCCACGAGAAGGTATAGTCTGAAAATTCCCTTTCTGCCAGTTCATATCCCCATTGTTTAAACTGCCCTTCGGTAAATTTCATGATATTCCCCTTATGAACCAGGGTAACTGAAGGTTTCTTTTCACGAATGGCAAATTGGATTGCAGCCCTTACCAGGCGGGTTGTTCCCTCTTTGGAAACCGGTTTGATTCCGATCGAAGAAGTTTCAGGAAAGCGAATGTTCTTCACGTTCATATCTTCCAACAGAAACTTAAGAATTTTGGAAACCTCGGGAGATCCTGCCATCCATTCAATTCCTGCATATATGTCTTCGGTATTTTCCCTGAAGATAACCATATCCGTGGTGGAGGGGTCTTTTACTGGGGATGGAACACCTTCGTACCAGCGAACGGGTCGTTGACACACATACAGGTCGAGAATCTGACGAAGCGCAACATTGAGCGAACGAATTCCGCCACCAACCGGAGTGGTCAAGGGGCCTTTAATGGCGACTTTGTACTCGTGAATGATGTCGAGAGTTTCTTCAGGCAGCCATTTTCCGGTCAAATTGAAGGCCTTTTCACCAGCGTAAACTTCTTTCCACATGATTTTCCTTTTTCCCCCATAGGCTTTTTCAACAGCAGCATCGATAACCCTAACTGAGGCAGCCCAAATGTCAGGACCTGTGCCATCGCCTTCAATAAAAGGAATAATAGGTTGATCCGGAATGATAGTTTTCCCGTTCCTGATTTCAATTTTTTGTCCACTCATAATTTTTAATCTTTTAGTATTAATAAAGATTTCATGATTCTCAAATCATTTGCTCCGACAAAAATTTAACGAAGCATCCGGCAAATATATGCATAAATGGAATTATGTAACTTTATAACTGGCAATACTTATTCAAATTCCATGTTGAACTGTTGTTTTAATTTCATTACAGCAGGGTTTTTGCTGTTCAGGTATTGAAATTTCTCCTCCGTTGAATACATTTTTCGTTTACCTTCATCAGGATCAGCCTCCATAAGCACGGAAATTGTTATCAGGTCGTTAAGAAGTTCTCGTCGGAGAAAAGCTTGAAGGTAGGGCTTTGTGCTGGCAATAAAATCCTCTTTCTGAGCGGTGTTTTCAAGAGAAATCTCAACCTGAAAACCGGCTTTCAGAGCTGGAAGTCTGCTTCGAAGGGCTATAGCCATTCTGGGACGTTCGGCCCTGACGGTTTCCGCAAAAGCAGTCCACTTTTCCTCCAATTGTTCCTGGCTGAATGACTGCTCGCTCTCAACAGCCGGTTCGTCATCCATGGATGTCTCCAATTCGGGTTCGGCTGTTTTTACAGGTTCTTCGAAAATCTCGGCCTTTCCCGATATAACATCTTTAATCGAAATATTATGGCGGGGAACCACGTTGTTTCGGGCATGCCGGTCGTTAGGCTCGGGACTGGGAGTTGATTCCGGGATAACAATGTGATGCGCACTCTCAGCAACGGGCTCAGGCCTGTGAGCTGCCTGCGCTCTGATTGTCGCAGCAGCAGGATTTGAGGGTGATGAAGAATTTGCGGGAAGAATGGAATGAATTATGCGGTCTTCATCTGACTTCAGGGATTTTTTTTTTAACCCGACATTGTCGGCCATCTTGAGAAGAGCAAGCTCCACCAGCAATCGCTGGTTGCGGCTGGCTTTGTAATGGTTGTCGGTGTCGTTACAGATTTCGAGGGATGCATAAAGGAATTCAACCGGGCATTTCACCGACTGCTCGGCATAAAGCTTCCGCAGATTTTCAGACACTTCCAGAAGTCTTATGGTTTCAGGATTTTTCGAAACCAATAAATCCCGCAGGTGATTGGCCATGCCATTAATGAAGTTATGTCCGTCGAACCCTTTGCTGATAATTTCGTCGAGTCCCAAAAGGCAATTTGTAACATCTCCCGCGAGAAGATAATCTGTCATTTTGAAATAATATTCAAAGTCGAGAATATTCAAATTATCGATAACCGATTGGTACAAAATACTATTACCGCTAAAAGAAACTACCTGATCGAAAATAGACAGTGCATCGCGCATAGCTCCATCGGCTTTTTGGGCTATAATGTGGAGAGCTTCCGTTTCGTATTCAATTTTTTCTGCCTTAGCTATGAATTCGAGATACTTTATGGAATCGTCGATTTTGATTCGGTTGAAATCAAAAATCTGACAACGGGAAAGAATCGTTGGTATTATTTTGTGCTTTTCGGTAGTAGCCAAAATAAACACCGCATGGGCAGGTGGTTCCTCGAGTGTTTTCAGAAAGGCGTTGAAGGCATTCTGGGAGAGCATGTGAACCTCGTCGATTATGTAGACGCTGTACTTACCCAGCTGAGGAGGGATTCTTACTTTCTCGGTAAGGGAACGTATATCCTCAACCGAATTGTTGGAGGCGGCATCAAGCTCATGAATATTGTAGGAGCGGCTCTCATTAAACGACAAACAGGATTCGCACTCGTTGCATGGTTCGGTTTCCGGGGATGGATTTTTACAGTTTATTGTTTTTGCAAAAATACGCGCACAGGTTGTCTTACCAACACCCCTGGGTCCGCAAAAAAGGTAAGCGTGGCCAAGATGGCTGTTCTTGATAGCGTTTTTCAAGGTGGCAGTTATACTATTCTGCCCCACAACGCTTTTAAAAGTTTCCGGCCGGTATTTACGCGCTGATACAATAAAATTATCCATAAAAGATCATGCTTTTCGATCCTAAAGATACGATTTTATGCTTTTAGGGAAGCAAAGGAATATGTTTTTTTTGGATTTAGGGATTTTTTATCAGGGGAAAATAGATTTATTTCTGAACAATTAAATTTTAAAAAATCAAAATCTATAAGCTAATCCCAAATCCATTTTTCCAAAATTTGTAAATCGGAATTACTCGTCCCTCTTTCACAAGTCAAATACATATAGCAGTTTTCTCGAAAGTAAGACCCAATTCCTATTAGGAATCTATTACTTGGCTTACCTTTTGAATTTAAATGAACACAATCGTAAAAGTTTTCAATAATTAACTCTGACTTTTTGGTCATTTGCATTTTAAGTTCTGCAGAATAAACAAAAGAAAGAGTATTTCTGGCAGTTAAAGCTCCTCCCAGATTTGATATGATATTAATTGATTGAGTTAATTTTCTGAAAAATAGGATTTTCAACTCGGGATATATGTGCAATCGACTGCTTTCTTGTGAGAAAGCAACTTGTCCCCAAAGTCCAATCGTATTT
>JFJP01030899.1_pt1 | contig 10909 bp, 9 predicted proteins | sample 431651 | NCBI WGS metagenome assembly JFJP01 (sample SAMN02602958, study PRJNA72255) | Microbial mat metagenome, whole genome shotgun sequencing project. | biome: fresh water; feature: sink hole; material: water; isolation source: purple microbial (photo- and chemosynthetic) mats found in...
TTGAGTGTGAGATCGACGGCGTCCTGCATGAGTACTCGACGATTGAGGGCGTGCAGGAGGATGTCATTGATATCCTGCTCAATCTCAAGGGTGTGGCGGTTACTTTGCAGGAAGGCGTTGAAGAAGCGCATCTCACCCTGACCAAGAAAGGGCCAGGGCCGGTGCGGGCTGGCGATATTGAGACGACTCATGCGGCCACTATTGTTAATCCGGAACATGTCATTGCCCATTTGACCAAGAGCGGCGAGCTAAATTTCAAGCTGCTCAAAGTGGAGCGGGGGCGTGGTTACTGGCCAGCAACCCAACGGGCAGAGATGACTGAAGGCGAAACGCGACCGATTGGTCGGTTGCGGCTGGATGCCTCGTTTAGCCCGGTCGAGCGAATTAGCTATCGGGTGGAGAGCGCGCGTGTTGAACAGCGGACTAATCTGGATAAGCTGATTCTGAATCTGGAAACCAACGGCACGATTGATCCGGAAGAAGCGATCCGCACGGCGGCCAGAATTCTGCTCGATCAGTTATCAGTGTTTGTCGATCTCAAGGGCAAGCGGGATGAGCCGCTGCCGCAACCGCCAGTTGATGTGGATCCGAAGCTGGTTCAGCCCGTAGATGATCTGGAGCTGACTGTCCGCTCAGCCAATTGTCTGAAAGCGGAAAATGTTTACTACATCGGCGACCTGGTGCAGAAAACCGAGTCGGAACTGCTGAAGACGCCGAATCTTGGCAAAAAGTCGCTGACGGAAATCAAGGAAGTCCTGGCCAAATTCGGGTTGAATTTGGGTATGAAGGTGGATCATTGGCCGCCGCCAGGTCTGCCAGAACCGACTGAAGAGCAGCGGGCGGCAAGCACCTCGCGCAAGACAAGCACCGCCAATGAGTCTGCGGCTGAGAGCAGCGATAAGTTGCCTCGATCATTAACAAAGTCTGCTACTGCCGACGGTGAAAGTGAATCCGAGTCCGAGGCTGAATCCGAATCTGAAGCGGGATTTGAGGCTGAGGCTGAGGTTGAATCCGGGGCTGAGGCTGAGGCTGAATCCGGATCCGAATCCGCGTCTGAACCTGAATCCAAGTAAGGATCGGCCTGCTCGCCGGTTTCCTTGACGCTCTTGTTGAATTTGTCCGATTATCCGATTGATTAAGGAATTGTTGTTATGCGCCATCGTAAATCCGGCCGCAAGCTGAATCGAACCAGCAGTCATCGCAAAGCCATGTTCCGTAATATGGCGGCGTCGCTATTTACCCATGAACTCATTCGGACGACCTTACCCAAGGCTAAAGAATTGCGGGAGGTCGCTGAACCCTTGATCACCCTGTCCAAGGAAGACAGCGTAGCCCGGCGGCGACTGGCGTTCGCCCGGTTGCGCGACCGGGATGTCGTGACCAAGTTGTTTAATGAATTGGGACCCCGCTATCAGGCACGTCCCGGCGGTTATCTGCGCATTCTGAAATGCGGATTCCGCGCTGGCGATAACGCGCCCATGGCTTATGTGGAATTGGTTGATCGACCGCAAGCCGCGGCCGCTTCATAAAATTCATTTTTGCGTTGATACGCCGAGCCGGGTTTAAAGCCCGGCTTTTTCGTGGGTGTCCATGCTGGACGCATTTCTGCGCGTGTCAGGGGCTTGGCTAAAAACGGGTTCTTCGAGAGTTCTTTCCGGGCACAACAAGCATCGTTCCCGCCCAACCCGCTAACCGTGTCATAATGTTCACTTTCGCCAACTCGGCGACTCGCAGAATTCATGCCCTTGAACGACCCGGACTCCACTCTGTTCAATACTCCGCTGCGCTGGCAGGGACAACGTCCAACCCACGACTTACCGCCCGATCTGGCCCGGTGGTTGTTTGACCCTGGTTCTCTGACCCGTCGGCTGCGCCAATGCTGTCCCCACCTATTCCGGGTGCGCATCCTCTGGCAAGGCTGGAGCCGACCCAGTTGTGACGAGGCCCGCGCCCTGCATCTGCGGCTGGATGCCCGGGTCTGGACCCGCGAAGTACAATTACTGTGCGGTGATCAGGCTTGGGTGTTCGCCCGGACGCTGGTTCCCATGGCTACCCTGCGCGGACGGGGTCGGCGGCTGACCCAACTCGGTAGTCGCCCACTGGGTGAAGTGTTGTTCACTGATCCGAAGGTCCAGCGCGGGCCAGTGGAAATCGCCCGGATTGTCGCTGGCCAGCGCCTGCATCAGCGTGCTTTCGCTGAGATGACCCCATCTCTTGAGGCTCTTTGGGGGCGACGCTCCATCTTCCAGAGGGATGGCCAGCCGTTACTGGTCTGCGAAATCTTTCTGCCCGCATTGCCTGCCTCCCCGCCTTTTGCTGACCGGATTTGCTTTCACCATGAACATCGACCGTTTTGAAAACCGTCTGGGTGAATACACCCAACTGATGCGCTGGCATCGCCCTATCGGTATCTATTTATTGCTATGGCCCACCTTGTGGGCGCTGTGGCTGGCAAGCCATGGCCAGCCCCCGCAGGGCATCGTGCTGGTTTTTGTGCTGGGTGTGGTGTTGATGCGCTCGGCGGGTTGCGTGATGAACGACATTGCCGACCGGAATTTTGACCCGCAGGTCGCCCGTACCCGTGACCGACCGTTGGCCGCCAAGCGTGTCACGCTGGGCGAGGCGGCAGGGGTAGGGATAATGCTGGCGCTGGCGGCTTTCCTGTTGGTCCTGACCCAGAATGCGTTGACCGTCCAGTTATCTTTCATCGGCCTGGCACTGGCGGTCAGTTATCCCTTTATGAAGCGGCTGCATCCACTGCCGCAAGTTCATCTGGGCGCGGCGTTTGGCTGGGCGATTCCCATGGCCTATGCGGCGGTGTTGAATGAATTGCCGCCCATCGCCTGGTTGCTGTTCCTCGCCAACATTCTGTGGTCGGTCATCTACGATACGCAGTATGCGATGGTGGATCGGGAGGATGATCTCAAGGTCGGCGTCAAGTCCACGGCTATCCTGTTCGGTGAGCGGGATCGGCAAATCATCGGTTATTTGCAACTGGCGCTGCTGGCGCTGCTGGCGCTGATTGGGCTGTTGAGTGGTCGGGGCGTCTTCTATTACCTGGGATTGTTTGTCGCGGGCTGGCTGGCGCTCTATCAGCAATATCTGATCCGGAATCGTCAGCCCGAGGACTGCTTTAAGGCATTCCTGAACAATAATGCATTCGGGATGACGATCTTTTGCGGACTGCTAGTGGATTTTCTGCCCACTGGATCGGCTTAACCTGTTAACAAGGCTCCTCTGCTAAACCGGTCGGTGCATTAGGTTTCCTTGGGATGTGACGACATGCTACAACTTGCCCTGCTACTGATCGGCTTGCTCTTTAGTGCGAATTCACAGGCTGCTCAAACCGCTGATTCGGTGAGCACTCGCGCCTTTCATGAGATAGCCCTGCCAGATGCCGGTGCCGCACCCGCCCAGGTCATGGCCCCCAATGACACCCTAATGGCGGCTGAAGTCACCGCCCGGATTGCACGCATCCCGGTCGAAGTCGGAACCCTGGTAAAAGCCGGCGATCTGCTGCTGGAACTGGATGCCACGGATTACCAACTCGCGCTGGCCCAGGCTGATGCGCAAGTCTCTGCCGCCCGGGCGCGTATGGCCTGCGCCAGAAACAATTTGTGTCCGATGACGCCGTGCTGGAATTGCAAACCGGTGTGCAGGCCGCCGAAGCCGAGTTGGCCGTTGCTCAGGCGCAACGCGCCATCGCCGCCCGCACCGTGGAGAAATGCCGCATCGTAGCTCCGTTCTCCGGCGTCGTGCTGGAACGACAAGCGCAGATCGGCGCACTGGCGACGCCCGGAACGCCGTTGCTGCGCTTGGTCGATGTGTCCCCACCGGAAATTGAGGTTCAAATCCCGGCAGCGCGGGCCGACGAGTTGCCCAGCGCCCAGGAACTGTTCTTTGACAGTCAGGTTGTCGCCGGTGGTGGAAAAGGCAGCACGCAGCCGATTGGCGCGACTGGCGTTTACCGATCAACCGGCGCTGGCGGGCAGCAGTGGCGTTCTGCGCTGGTCAAGTCGTGCGGTGCGGCTACCTCCGGAACTGCTGGTTCAACGCGATCAAGCACTCGGCGTATTTATCGTAGAAAGTGGCCAGGCTCGATTCCAGCCTGCGCCCGATGCTCAGGAAGGCCGCTCGTTCGTCATCGCACTGCCGCCAGAAGCTCGGGTCGTGATCCAGGGTCAGCAGGGTTTGACCGAGGGTCAGCCGGTCACCGACGCTGGAGCGCGTTGAAATGCACTTCGTCCGGGCGCTGATCACCAATCACCCGCTGGCGAATATCGCCTTCGTCGTGGTCATCTTGATGGGCTTGATCGCCTATTCACGGATGCCCCGCGAGCAGGATCCGGAAATCAACTTCAACTGGGTCAACATCATCACGGTCCTGCCGGGCGCGTCTGCCGAAGATGTGGAAAAGCGGGTGACGAATCCACTGGAGGACGCGAAGGACTCTCGAATATTCTGATCCGGTTCCGCGATATTCCCGTTCGGATATTTGATAAACGGGTCAACGATTTGCGCCGGGAAATTCAGAACAAGGCGAATGCCGAGTTGCCGGTTGAGACGGAAGATCCGGAGATTCTGGAAATCACCACGTCCAACGGCTTCCCGACCGCGATGGTCATGCTGACCGGCCAGGCTAATGATGAACATCTGCGATCCGCCGCCCGGACTATCAAGGATGACCTGGAGCAAATTCCCGGCGTCGATTCAGTGCTGGCGCTCGGCTTTCAGGACCCGGAATTGCTCGTCGAATTTGACCCGTCAGCGCTGGCGGCGCGGGGGCTGACCGCCGTGGATCTTGCCGGAGGTTTGCAAGGGTGGTTTCGCGACGTGTTCGCTGGCAAGGTCAACACCCCAGAGGGCGAGTGGCTGGTGCGGGTCAGTGGCACGACAGCGGATCCTGAATTGCTGGCCGGTTTCTATCTGCAACCGCCCGGCGCGACCGATGCCCGCACCGCGCTGGACGCCATCGCCAAAGTCCGGCGCGGTCGTGATGATCCGTTGCAATTGGCGGCCATGAACGGCCAACCGGGCGTAATGCTGTCCGTCACCAAGATCAGTTACACCAACACTCTCGAACTGGTGGGCCGGATTCGCGACTATCTGGAACGTAAGAACGCGGTGCTGGCTGGCAGTGGCTTGGAACTCCACCTGACGGACGACCAGACCGTGCCGACCCGTGAAGCGCTGGACATCATGCAGAATAATGCGATGGTGGGTCTCTTGCTGGTCATGGGAACCTGCTGGCTGTTCCTCGGTTCGCGCATCGCGATCCTCGTGACGCTGGGCGTCGTATTTTCTGTCACCGGCGCTTTTGCGACACTGGAGGCCGTAGGATCAACGCTGAACGTCTCGGTGCTGTTAGGCGTTGTGATTGTCCTGGGGATGCTGGTTGACGATGCGGTGGTCATCGTTGAAGCGACCTATTTCCGCATGGAACGGGGCATGGGGGGGCTGGATGCGGTCCTGGATGCGCTGCGCGAAGTCGGATTACCGGTATGTGCGGCGGTTGCTACCACCATCGCCGCTTTCCTGCCGCTGATGTTGTTGCCGGGCATCGTCGGCAAATTCATGTTTATCATTCCCTTCGTGGTCACGGTGGGCCTGACGATTAGTATGATTGAAGCGTTCTGGATGCTGCCCGCCCATGTCGCAGCGCTGGGCAGTCGCGCCATCAGCCGCTCGCGCACCCAGAAACTGCGGGAACGAGGGACGCACTGGATTCGCATCAACTACACCCGGTTACTGGTGCGGGTCATGCGTTACCCAGTGCGCTATCTGGGGCTGGCGCTGGTGCTGTTTATCGGCTCGGTTCTGGCGGTTGGCGCGGGATGGGTCAAATTCCAGTTCTTTGCCTTTGACCCGATCCGCCTGTACTACGTCAATGTGAATATGCCGGCGGAGGAGCAGCGCGTGCGCGACGGACTGCACGACGGTGAAGCGCGTTCAGTCGTCTCCATGGCCGGTGTTCAGTTTACGGAAACCGAAGTGCTTTACGGCGACCAGTACGGCCAAATCACCGTCTCGCTCAATCCCGCGACGCCCACGATGCGCGGTCTAGACCCGATCATTGAGGCGATGCGCGAGGCGGTGACGCAGACGCCGGGCCGGGCCAATATTGCTTTCCTCAAGCTCTCGGGCGGCCCACCGACGGCCAAACCGATCAGCGTTAAGGTGCGGGTTGATGACCGTCAGGAACTACGCGCCGCGGCTGATGCGGTCAAAGCGATGATCGCGAAGATTCCTGGCGCTCGCGACATCACCGATAACGACATTGCCGGCCGGGCGGAACTGAGCCTGGAAGTCGACGTCAACGCCGCCCGCAATGCCGGCCTGGACCCCGGTATGGTCGCCCGGTTGGTGCGGTTGCATCTGGACGGCGAGGTCGTCGCGGATTTGCGCGATCAGGGGGAAAAGGTGGAACTGCGGGTACGCGCCGCGCCGCGCACCGTGGCCCAGGTTGAGGATCTGCTGGACGATCCCATCGCCCTGCCGAACGGCGGAACGACGACTCTTGGCGCATTGCTGATTGCCCAAGAACGCGAGAGTCTCGGACTGATTCGACACTGGAATCTGCGCCGGGCGATCACTGTGGAGGCGGATCTGGATAGCGAGATCACCGACACCCTTTCGGCTAACAACCAGTTACGCGCCGCCTGGGAATCAATGCGCACCCGCTATCCCAACACCGATCTGGATTTCTCCGGCGAACTGGACGACATCAACGAATCGCTGGACGCTATGGGGCCGCTGTTCCTGCTCGGCGTGGGATTGATCTACCTGATCCTGGCGGCGCAATTTCGCAGCTATTTCCAGCCACTCCTGATCCTAGTCACAGTGCCGCTGGCGTTTACCGGGGTCACACTGGGCCTGTTGACATCCGGAAATCCACTGTCGCTGTACACCCTGTACGGGATCATTGCCCTGACGGGTATTGCGGTCAACGCCGCGATTGTCCTGATCGACGCCGCCAACGTTCGTTGGACTGCTGGCATGAACACCTTGCACGCGACGCTTTACGCCGCCCGGCGCCGGGTGATCGCCATTCTAATGACGACCGGTACCACCATCGCCGGGCTGTTCTCCCTGGCGTTTGGCTTGGCCGGACAGTCACTGCTCTGGGGACCGGTCGCCGCCAGTATTGTCTGGGGACTGGCGTTTTCAACGGTGCTCACGCTGTTTGTCATACCCGTGCTGTACCGGTTCTTCATGCAGGGGAAGCGTGAGATAGCGAGGTAGGGAGATAGCGAAATAGCGAGCAGAAAAAACTCGCTAATCACTACTCACAGCTTCAAATCGCCCAGTCCGCCAGTTCCAATTCCTGTTCCTGCCGGGGATTTCGGTTCACCGTACTCGCCTCGGCACCATCGGGAACCGCAAGCGGCGGGCCGGCAATGTAGGACAACGCGAACGAACCGGGGCCGACGTTGATGCCGCCTGCCGTACTCATCACCGACAGTAACACATCGATGTCGCGCTCCCTGGCGTAACGCTCGAAATCGACAAAAACCCGTTTGCGGCGAATCACGTCCAGTTCGCCGGCGTAACTGGTATTGACGATCCGGGTTGCCAGTCCCTGGTCGATGGCTTGCTGGGCGATATTGAACAGCTTGATTAGCGCTCGGTCGAAGCCCCGATCCTTGTCCACAACCTCACTTTCGCCCCGATGAAACCCGATAATCGGCTTGATATCGAGTAGTGTGCCAAAGTGGTAGCTAATCAGGCCAATCGACTTTTCGCCCTTCTTGCTGGCTCGATAACGGACATAGAACAAATCATCCGGCACCAGGTAACCGTAGACCTGCTGGCTCAACTGCTCGATGATCCCGCGCAATACGCCAAAGGACAGATTATTTTCTTCCAGCAATCGAATCGCTTCATGCACCAGTACGCCCTCGCCAGTAAACAGAGCCTTGCTATCGACGACCTTTAGATAGAAGGAGCCGGGTAACCCCGCTTTCTGGCGACGCTCCCGGTATTGCTTGAGAATCATATAGGCGGCTTCGGTGGCGTTGGCGAAGATGGGGCTGCGGGTCTGAGCAATGGTGATGACCAGCACCCGATCATATTTCAGCACCAGTTCATCGAGAAACAGTTCCCTGATCTGCTCCACCGAGAACGGTGCAGTTTCCGCGTCCATAGTCTTCTCTGCCAGATACTTGCGATAAAAAGCCTGGGTCGCCTCCGGTTCGCGTACATCCTTGAACAGGTCGTACCCCAGATGCAAGCTAATCGGCATGATATGGATCGGGTGGTTTTGGATGTAGTCTTGCGGTAGATCGCAGGCCGAATCAATGACGATGCCAGTACGCACGGTTGTCTCCTTTAATGTCCCTGTTTGAATGATGCCTCAGTAAAGGGTAGCAAAGAAGAAGCAAAAGGGAATCAAAAAAATGTAATGTGCGCAGCCGACGCAAAATCGGGACGAGCCAACGAAGCCCCGGTCAGCACGGGTTATCATTTCGGACATAGCGACGGAAACTCACGGAAGCACACAGAAGATTCCTGATTTTTCAGTGTTTTCCGTGGGTTTTTGTGGCTAAAATCCCGGTGTATGGCGGGACAATGACCCATCTACAGCAGAATCAACAACCAGATGATCGCGGCGTTCAACAGCGCTGCGAACACGGCCGCCGAGCCGATGTCCTTGGCGCGTCCCGACAATTCGTGGCGTTCCTGGCCGATGCGGTCAACTACCGCTTCGATGCCGGAATTGAGCAGTTCGACAATCACCACCAGCAGCAGGCTGCCAATCAGTAACGCCTGTTCCACCGCCCCATCGCCCAGCCATAACGCGAGGGGAACCAGCACGGCACATAGCAATGATTCCTGGCGAAACGCCTCCTCGTTACGCCAGGCCGCTTTCAAACCGGCCCAGGAATAACCGGTCGCGTTGACCAGTCGCCGCCAGCCCTTATGTTGCGCGTAGGCCATCGCTGCTCAAACCGCCGGACGCCAGGCCAGATCCATGTCCCGGGCGGCGCGGACTTCATCCAACCGTCGCACCGGGCGATGATGCGGCGCGCCCTTAACCTGTTCAGGACTCGCTTCCGCTTCATGTTGAATCTGTTGCAGCGCGGCGATGAAGGCGTCCAGTTCTTCCTTGCACTCGGTTTCAGTCGGTTCGATCAGCAAGCATTCCGGCACCAGCATGGGAAAGTAGGTCGTCGGCGCGTGGAATCCGAGATCAAGCAGGCGCTTGGCGAAGTCCATAGCGGTAATGCCCAGGGTTTTGGCCTGGCGTTTGAGCGTGATAATGAACTCGTGGCTGGCCCGCCGTTGCGGGAAGGGAAGGTCAAACCCGGCTTTAACCAGTTGCGCCATCAGATAGTTGGCGTTCAGGGTCGAATATTCCGCTACCCGGCCCATGCCGGCGCGGCCCAGCATCCGGGCGTAGATATAAGCGCGCAGTATCACTCCCGCATTGCCCATGAACGCTGACAGCCGACCGATACTCTGCGGGCGGTCGGCTTCCGACAACCAGCGGTAGTGATCGCCGTCCTGACCGACGATAGGGACAGGCAGGAACGGGGCCAGCCGGGCATTGGCCGCGACCGGCCCGGAACCCGGACCACCACCGCCGTGCGGAGTGGCGAAGGTTTTATGCAGGTTCATGTGCATCACGTCAAAACCCATATCACCGGGTCGAGCCTTGCCGAGAATGGCGTTGAGATTCGCGCCATCGTAGTAGAGCAGGCCCCCGGCGGCATGGACGATGTCGGCAATTTCCGCAATATTCCGCTCGAACACGCCCAGGGTTGAGGGATTGGTCAGCATCAGGCCGGCGGTCTGTGGCCCCACCACCTGACGCAGGGCAGCGAGATCGACATCACCCTGATCGTTCGTGGGAATTTCCCTCACGGTGAAGCCGCACATGATCGCCGTCGCTGGATTGGTGCCGTGGGCGGCGTCGGGAATCAGCACTTCGCGCCGTGCGAGATCGTTTTGGGCAACGTGATAGGCGCGGATCATCGCCATCCCGGCAAATTCGCCTTGCGCCCCGGCCATCGGCGTCAGTGAAACGGCCTGCATCCCGGTGACTTCCCGCAACATCTCCTGCAACTCGTACAGACAGGCGAGGAATCCCTGACTATGGGATTCAGGTGCCAGCGGATGGCGGTTCAGAAATCCGGGTAGCGACGCCAGTCGGTGGCAGACCCGGGGGTTGTACTTCATGGTGCAGGAACCTAGCGGGTAAAAGTGAGTGTCGATGGAAAAATTCTTCTGCGACAGCCGGGTGTAATGGCGGACGGTTTGCAATTCCGACACTTCCGGCAACGGCGCGGGCTGAGTGCGCCGCAGATGCGCTGGAAGGTCGGACAGTGCCTGGTCAGGGGCGGCAGCGGGAATAACGCCCCGACGACCAGGACGGGATTGATCGAAAATGAGCATGGGTAAATACCGAATCAGTGGAGTGGTGGCCCGTTAGAGAATAGCGATTCATGTTGCAGAGGTTACAATGCGGCTCACCAACATTAACCCTTTCCTGACTGAGGCGTGGGCCGAGGGCGGCCTGCGAATGGAGATTGCGCATGATACTCCCTTATATAGACGGACAACCGCCCATCCAGGGCCGGTTGCGGACTGCGCCCGAGGATTTTCAGGTTCGCGAGGAACTGGATTTTACCTTGGATGGAGCCGGTGAACATGTCTGGCTGTGGGTGCGCAAGCGCGGCGCAAATACCGACTGGGTGGCGAAACGCCTGGCGGAGCGGGCTGGTATTCCCGCCAGCGCCGTGAGTTATGCCGGATTGAAGGATCGCCATGCAGTGACGGAACAATGGTTTTCGGTGCATCTACCTGGTAAAGCTGACCCCGACTGGGAAACCAACCCACATCCCGATTTTACCGTGCTGAACGCGGTTCGCCATTCGCGCAAATTGCGGCGGGGGACCTTGAGCGGCAA
>JFJP01040640.1_pt1 | contig 10909 bp, 10 predicted proteins | sample 431651 | NCBI WGS metagenome assembly JFJP01 (sample SAMN02602958, study PRJNA72255) | Microbial mat metagenome, whole genome shotgun sequencing project. | biome: fresh water; feature: sink hole; material: water; isolation source: purple microbial (photo- and chemosynthetic) mats found in...
ATCCCTTCGAGATATTTGCCTTTTTCCCGCACCTTATCAGGGAGTGCGCCGCGAGGAGGACCACATTCCGAGGTTACGGCCAAGTGACCAGCTGCCAATACTTTTTCTAATCTGCTTTCAGTTCTCATTCTGCCAAATCCTCTCTGATGATCTTTCTTGGGCCTGCACCTCCGCCCGGTCTCCAGTCTTTTGCCGGGGTGATTTCCACAAACCGGTCCTCCAGACCAAGCGCCTTCAACCTTTCCCAAATCAGCGCCCAGGCACAGTCGACATCCTCACCAATCTCACAATGGCCGGCGACCGAACCGCCGCAGGGACCATTCATCAACTGTTTGGCACACCTGGCGATGGGACAGATGCCGCCGGTCATCCCGAGAAGACAGTCACCGCAACCCTGGCACCTCTCACTCCAGACGCCCTGCCGCTCCGAGGCTCCCATGAATTTGGTATTGACTGCCGGAAAAACCGGTTTGTCTTTAAAGCGTCGGGCCAGTTCCTGGACACCGCAACCGCAGGCCATGGACATGATCGCATCGACGCCATCGATCATCGGAACAAGTTCCTCAACATATTCCGGATCACACTGTCTTTCCAGGGTATGTTGACGAATTTCAATGCTTGTCCCGCCTTTGAGCATCGACATTTGCAAGCCGGAGGCAAGCAAGCCGACTTCTTTACGACCGCCGGCGGCACAAACCGTCACACATTCGTTACAGCCGACAAGAAGCACACGCTTAAAGGGTTTGAGATATTCTATGAGTTCATCCAAAGGTTTTCGTTCTGCAGTGATCATTATCTTTCACTCTCCTCTCAAAGTGTACCGGTAAGGTGTGAATTGTTGTCCTTACCGAGCAAGGCAAGATGAATCGGGCTGGGACCCAGCTGCCGAATTTTTTCCGTCATTTCCGTTGCGACCTGGGCGAACCGATACCCCATTCCGGCGGACATCATGACCATTTCCAACCGTTCCGGCTCTAAACCTATCTCTTCCATGTATTTTTGCACACCCGTCACCACCCGTGCAGCCCTGAGGTTCCCGTTCTTGAAATGACAGTCACCCTCCAGACAACCCGCGACATAGACGCCGTCGGCCCCCTTTTCGAAGGCCTTGACGAGATGCAGCGCATCAACCTTGCCGGAGCAGGGAACGCGTATGATTTTCACATTGGCGGGATAGGAGAGTCTCTGACTCCCCGCCATATCGGCAGCCGTATAAGCGCAGTAATGACAGCAGAATGCCACTATTACCGGTTCAAAGTTTTCCATTATGCATTAGTCCTTTCAAAAAGTTCTTCCAACTTGGCAAGTATTCTGTCGTCCTCGAATTGCATGAGCTGAATAGCCTTCGCCGGGCAGGCGGCGGCGCACATCCCGCAGCCGTGGCATCTGGCCGGATCTATTTCCGAATAACCATCGGCGTTGATAAAGGGAATGCCGAAGGGACAGGCTCGTACACAAACCAGGCAGGCAGCGCAGATATTCCTGTCAACCTTGGCGGCTCTCGCCCCCAGATCGATGGAATCCTTGGCCAGCATGGTTCGAGCACGCGAGGCGACAGCCAGGGCCTGTGCCACACTTTCATTGATGAGTTTCGGGGAATGGGCGGTACCGGCGACAAAAAATCCCGGTATCGGCATATCCACAGGTCGCAGCTTAACATGATCTTCAAGAAAATACCCGTCCTGGGTCCGAGGCAATTTGAAGATCATTGCCAATTCGTTGTTGGCATCTTCGTCAGCGATCATTCCCGTGCTGAGGCAAAGATGATCGGCGCTGACGGTAATCTTGCGGCCAAGAATCGGGTCGGTGAAGGTAACATCGACGGTTGCTCCGGAGGCCTCGACCTGCGGTAGATTATCAAGACTGTAGCGGGCAAAGATAACGCCCAATTCACGCGCCTTTTGATAATATTCCTCATGAAATCCAAAGGTACGCATATCGCGATAGAGGATAAAGATGCGGGCATCAGGATTCAGCTCCCTAATCCGCAGGGCATTCTTCACCGCGCTTTGACAACAGATGCGGGAACAATTGGGATTCTCCGGTATCCGGGAACCGACACACTGGATCATAACCACATTATCCCAGGCCTTGACCGTATCGGACTGCTCTTCGAGAAAATTCTGCAACTCCAGCTGGGTCGATACCGCACTGTTTTCACCCAGCAGGTATTGCGGTGGACGATTCGGCAGGGCACCAGTTGCCAAAATGGTCACACCATGCTCAATTTGTCGATAGAACATCTGCTTGCCGGTCTGCATTCCGGTCTTAAACATACCGGGCATACCGCTATGGTCAACGATCAGGGCCTTGGTGATGACCTGAATATTTTCATGGGCTTCGGTACGGGCAATCAAATCCCCGACAAAATTTTTCACATCACCTTTTTCGATGGTTTTACGAATGTTTACGGCTACACCACCAAGACGCGCTGATTTTTCCGCAAGAAAAACCTTTAGCCCCTGGTCGGCGAGCTGCAAGGCCGAGGTCATTCCGGCAACCCCGCCACCGACAACCAGAACATTCTTATTCATCGGCAGGCTATGATCTACCAGAGGTTGCGAACAGACAACACTGCCGACCGCCATGCGGATCAACTCTTTGGCCTTCTCGGTCGCAGCCGCCGGGTTATTGGCATGAACCCAGGTAGCCTGGTCGCGGATATTCGCTATCTCAAGAAGATACTTATTGAGCCCTGCCTTACGTATGACTTCCTGAAATTTTGATTCGTGGGTCCGAGGGGAACAGCCACCTATAACCACCCGGTTGATTTTCTCGTCAACGATGGTCTGCTGGATCTGCTGCATCGATTCACGACTGCAACCATGCCCTTTCAGTTCGGCAACGGCAACATGCGGCAGAGTTTGGGCAAATTCGGCCAAGGCACCGGCATCGACCACTCCCCCGATATTTTCCCCGCAATCGCAAATAAAGACACCGACCCTCAGCTCTTCGCCGACAACCCCGGTTTCCATCGGCAGAAGTTCTTTCTCCCGCTCAACTTTTTCCACAACGCCGAGATCGTTGCCGGCCATACAGGCTGCGGCACTGGCCTGAACCATGGTCTCCGGGATATCCTTCGGCGATTGGATAACACCGGCAACATAAATACCGGGCACGGAAGTCGCCACCGGATTAAAGGCATCCGTCTGGGGGAAACTCCCTGCATTCAATTCCAGACCAAGTTTCAAAGCAAGTTCTCGGACATCGTCGGCAACGCGAAAACCGGTGGAAAGCACCACCATATCGAATTCCTCAGTCGTATTGCTGCTGCTTTCTTCCGAGCTGTAGGTGAGAATGAGATTTTCTTTCCCTGTTTCCCGGAGAATACTGTGCGGACGACTGCGAACAAAGCGTACCCCGAACTCGTTTTTCGCCCGTTGGTAGTAGCGCTCGTAATCCTTGCCCATGGTCCGCATGTCCATATAGAAGATCGTCGTTTCAATATCGTCTTGAAACCTCTCCTTGGTGACCATGGCTTCCTTCAGGGCAAACATGCAACAGGCGCTGGAACAATATTGACCGGCACCCTTTTGCAAACCGCGGGAACCGATACACTGGATCCAGGCCACCTTCTTCGGCTGCTTGCCATTCGAGGGGCGAAGCAACTGCCCCATGGTCGGACCGGAGGCGGATAGAATACGTTCATATTCCAGGCTGGTTACCACATCCGGCTGACTTGCATAGCCGAGATAATCAAGATGGCTGGGATCAAAAAGAGCACCACCGGGAGAGAAGACGATGGCACCACAGCTGACCTCGCGCTTCCTGCCCATGTCGTCGGGATTAATCGCTCCGGCGGGGCAGCTCTTCATTAACCCTTCAACATCCGTGCACTTTGCCAGATCGATGGAAAAAGCCTGGGGTGTGGCCTGCGGATAGCGCATACAGGTCGGAGCCCGATGGTCAAGCCCCGGGGTAAATCGCACACACTCGGGGAAATTTTTATAACACTCACCGCAGGCGGTGCATTTATCAAGATTAATATACCGCGGGGCCGTTTCCAGAAGGACGGTGAAATTCCCCTTTTGCCCCTTAACCTCTTTGACCGAAGTCATGGTCAAGAGCTCGATATAATCCTGACGACTTCCCTCGGACAGATTCGGAGCGAGGGTACACAAATCACAGTTATTGGTCGGAAACGTCCTGTCCAGCTGCGTCATCAACCCGCCGATGGCATACGCCTTATCGACGAGAATGACCTTTTTTTCAGCCTCCGCCAGATCAAGGGCCGTTCGAATGCCGCCCATGCCGCCACCGATAACCAGAACCTTATCACTTTGCTGCTGTTGTCTATTTTGCATATCTCATTCTTCTTTACACCGGACGACAGGCATAAACGCCCGCTCCGGTCAAGGTTTTGTTGCCGATTTTCAGCAGGGAAAACTCATCAGAGCCCTGCCACATCAAGAATTGCCGGCAGTTTATGCTCCCATCCCAAGGTCTGGATCAATACCCCCTGGGTCACCGATTTCAGGGCAGCGATGGTTTCACCTGCAATGCGAATGCCCTCCTGCTCACGATCCGCCGATTTTCGTATGCGTCGAATAAGCTCGTCGGAGATATGGGCGCCGGGTTCACTGTTTGCTATATATTGGGCAATAGCCAGGGACTTCAGGAGAAAAACAGTCGCTATGACCGGTACCCCCAACTCTTTGACCTTGCTTTGAAACAGCTGAAATTGCTGCACATCAAAAACCGGCGGGGCAATAATATAGCGAGCACCGGCAGCAACTTTTTTCCGTGCTGCCGCCACTTCCTCGGCAAGAGCTGCATCATCGGCATAGGGGGCAACACTGCAGCCGGTAAAAAAAGAGGGAATGCCGTCAAGATCAAAACCAGCCATATCCTTGCCGGCCTGCAAGGCCTCTATCGCCTTGAGAAGACTCTCTTCGTCCAGGTCGTCGACCGGTTTAGCATCGCTGTGGTCCCCTTGACTCATCTCCTCGCTGTGCACGACGAGAAGATTCTGAATACCCAGCACATGCGCAGCAAGAATATCCCCCTGCAGAGCCATACGATTCCGGTCGCGGCAATACAGATGGATGATCGACTCCACGCCCTGCTGCTGCATCAGCACTCCTCCGGCCAAGGCGTTCATACGCATGATACCGTTATCCATATCGGGGACGACAATGGCATCAACCCTTCCCTTGATCCGTCGAGCATCGGTGACCAGCCTGGATATATTCACACCTTTCGGAGTGTGCATCTCGGCGAGGACCACAAATTCATTGGCCTGTAATCTTTTCTGAAAACTCATAGGCTTTTCTCTCCCCAGGTAACAGAATCTCAGATTCGTGGTTAACCCTGTATGTTCGTCATAGCTCTTACAGGGCTGTTTCGGGATGAAATACGTTAACCTCTTTCAAATCATCGCCCAGATAGGTCCGCTCATTAGGTCCGAGAATTCCCAACGACAGACAGATCAGCGTCCAGATGTGTACGGTTTGATAAGCTCCATGATAATGATGCCCGATATCATGCACCTGCGCATGGCAGTTATGACAACCGGTAATGCAATAATCCGCTCCGGTTGCAATAATCTGGTCGAATTTTACCTTGCCGTAGGCCCGACGCTCTTCGGGAAATCCCGACTGCAGAAAACCGCCGCCGCCGCCGCAACAATAATTATTCGATTTATTCGGCGTCATTTCAATGATGTTTTCCTTGCCGACCACCGATTCGATAACGAATCGCAGATCATCCGCCACTGCGTCGCCATAACCTTTACGGACGATTTGACAGGGATCCTGGATTGTAAAGGTGACCTTCAGATCCTTATTCCAGTCGGAATTCACCTTAAGACGCCCTTCCCTGATCCATTTGGCATAATATTGATAAATGGATGCTACTTCAAAATTGTGTTCGATGTTGAATTTTTTCAGTCCTGACCGGACTGAGAAGGTGATGTGTCCTCACTCCGTATTGAGAAAGACCTTGCACCCCAACTTGTCCGCCTGATTGGCCGACACCCGCGTCACATGCTCCCAGCAGTCATTATCGGCAAGGAACATACAGTAGTTCTCTGCAGCCCAGCCTTTACTGCCGTAGGTCCAGTCAACCCCGGCCAGATGGAGGATTTTCCATAAAGGTACCAGCTCATCCGGCTCAGTTACCGGTTCCCGCGAATTTTGATTGAGAAAGAAATGCGCCCCTTCCTTATCGATCGGTGCCACCATGTCCTTGAATTCCGGCTGTGATTCCTGGTATTCGGCAAGAACATCTTCAATAACAAAGATAAAATCGTCGGGAGCGGTCCCCATGGCACTATTCGAGTCGTTTCGCATGGCCATATCGCAGGAATTGCGAATGCCGCTTGGCCGCTTATCCCTCGGCCAGGTTCCCCTGACGTTATAAACGAGTTGCGGGATGTCAATCTTCATCGGACAGACATAGATGCACCGCTGACACATGGTACACATCCAAACCCACGGGGTGGTGGTTATCTCCTCGTCCATGCCCATTGCCGCCATTCGGAGAAATTTCCGTGGATCCATATCCGCAAGGCCGGTTGCCGGGCAACCCGAAACGCAGGCCCCGCAGGTGAGACAAAGATTGAGATTGCCTCCCTCGGGAAGCATCTCCTTGACCGTTTCCATGAAGGAACTCTTCTTTTTCCCTTTGATGGTAATGCCGCTTTCCGCCATAGGTATATCCTTTTTTTCCCTTTCAGGTCTCTTTATTGAAAACTGCCGACAACTCCCTCATCCCGAAAAAGCAGAGAAAGGGAGCTACTACCTTACCAGTCGCTTCTGTATTCGCACTCGAAAAAAATCCTGAACAACCTCCTCTTCGTCACCGACCAAAACATCATATGACGCCTCAGGCAGTACTTTGAGGAGATCTTCTCGAATATCCGGATCGGATCCGCAAATTTCCATGATCTGCAACGGTTGCATCCGATTAAAAATTTCGGTCATCTTCAACAATGAGATCGATGAAAAGGTATTCCTGAAGTCTAATTTAATATCTGCCATTTCCGCCACTCTTCCAGTGCTCCTCTTTGACAAACCTCCAAAAAACAGCAAGATCCAGGCCAGGATGCGAGTCTTGTCGGAAGGTGGTTTGCATAATTTTTTTTCTTATAAAATATTATGTAGTTAAGTAAAACATTGAAAAATCAATATGATTGAAAAAGCAAGCGAAGATGAGTAAAGTATCGACGTATGTGTTAAACAGTTAAAGCAGATGATCTTTACAACTGTTAAGATTTACAGGTGTTGAGCCCTTGGGAAAATGTCATTTCGGTTTCGGCAACACTATTTTCTCATGGACTCATCCCCTTACCGGAGTTACCCATGAATGGGCGCGAGCTTGACGGATACTGGAAAACTGTCGTAAACACCCTGCGTGACGGCATTATGATCGTCAACACCCGGGGCGCCATAGTCTCCGTCAACCAGGCTTTTGAAGAAATTACCGGATATGCCCGAGAAGAACTTATCGGCCGCACCTGTGAAATCCTGCAATGCCAGGGCTGTAAAGACACCTTAACCAAAGGGGATGCGTATTGGTGTAATTTTTTCCAGGAAGGAGAAACCGATCAACGCAGGTGTCGAATCCAGAGAAAGGACGGAATCATCATTAACGCCCTGAAAAACGCCGCCCTCCTCCATGACGCCTCCGGCAATGTCATCGGCGCTGTGGAAACCCTTGCAGACCTCTCGGAATTGACGGAAAAGGAGAACCAGCTGGAAGCCTTTCGTCGACAACTGCACTCCGGCGACGAATTCCATGGTATCGTCGGCAGTTCGGTGGTGATGCAGCGGGTTTTCGATATGATTGAAAACGCCGCCGGCTCGGATGCTCCGGTCATAATCTACGGTGAAAGCGGCACCGGCAAGGAACTGGTAAGCCGGGCAATTCACGATATCGGCATGCGCCGTGATGAACCCTTCGTCAAGGTCAACTGCGCCAGCCTGACTGAATCCCTTTTGGAAAGCGAGCTCTTCGGCCACGTTCGCGGCGCCTACACCGGTGCCTATAAAGATCGGGTCGGCCGCTTTGAGATGGCCAACAAAGGCGACATTTTCCTCGACGAGATAGGCGATCTGCCCATCCCCACCCAGACCAAACTCCTCCGGGTTCTGGAGGAAAAGGTTCTCGAACGGGTAGGATCGAGCAGTCCCATCGCCACCGACGTCAGGATTATTTCCGCGACCAATAAGGATCTCATGCGGCTGGTGGAGCAGGGAGAGTTTCGTAAGGATTTCTTTTTCCGCATCAATGTCATCCCGATCTTTCTTCCGCCCCTGCGTCAACGGGAAGGAGACATTCCCCTGCTGTCGGAGAAGCTCTTCCAGAAAATTCGCTTGAAAACCGGTAAATCCATTGCCGGTATCAGCCGGGAAACCATGGGCATTCTCGTCAATCACACCTGGCCTGGCAATGTCAGGGAACTGAAAGGCGCCTTCGAATACGCCTTTGTCCCCTGCCATGAAGACATCATCCAGCCCTATCACCTGCCGGAGACCATTTTAAGGCCGAAAACCGGCAGCCAGGTGCAAACCGCAAGCCCGAAAAAAAGTGCCTTTAATATCCAGGCCATCGAAAAGCAGGAATTACTGGAGACCCTCGAACGAACCGGCGGCAACCAATCGAAGGCCGCTGAGATCCTCGGCGTTTCCCGGGTTACCATCTGGAACCGGATGAAACGCTACGGTATTGACGCCAAAAGGACAATCGAAGTTCGCTAAAGCTCCCCACAACAAAAAGGGCCGAAGGATACCACAACCACCCTTCGGCCCATCCCACACGCAGAAGTCAATTGAAACTCAGCTGCCTATTTTTTCATAATACATTTTCAGATCGTAATTAAGAAAGTGCTCAATTTTGGTAAGACTTCTGCCGTAACCACGCCAGAGATCGTTAACCGTCAGACCCATAAGATTTTGCCTGACTTTAAATTCCATCTTCTGCCAGAGATTACGGCGGTAGTCATTGTCGAGGACGACAAGACCGGCGGCATTGGCAAGAGCCTTCTTCCGCAGGCGGCGAAAAGCCACCCGGTCGTAGAGAAAAGAACCGATTACCATGGTCAATAAAGCCAGGACAACTGGAATCGCAAAGGTGGTCGGGGCAAAATCGCCGCTTTTCAGTGAGGCAATGAGTGTCGTGTCGGGGAAAGAAAGAAAGGTCGAGAGAAAGGCGTCACCGAAAAGAAAGAGGATAATCGCTAGCCCCACGGTAACGTTGGCAAATTTCCAGAACAGGGTGTTGGCCCGGCGGAGAAATTCAGCGACGGCCTGGGCAACAAGCTGCACCTCATTGACCTGTCGATCGATATCTTCGAGGATATGATTGATACGAAAGCTCGGCGCTTTCTTAATTTTATCGATCAACTGCTCCCGCTCCTGCGGCCAGTCTTTAGCCACGGGCTTGAGGTTGGCGACATGGGGTGAATAGGTCAGATAGATATGCGGAATATCCTTACGACCGGTCATCTGCGACATATTCCAGCACAGGGTGCCGTAGGAGCGGGTAAAGTCGCTGAGGTTGTCGCATTCGTCGATCCGGCTCATGACAAAGACAATGCGATGTTCCCCGGATTTTTCCGGCAGGGTGTTGCGAATGGCGTCATAGGATTCCTTAATGGTGCCAGCCTTGTGCGGATCGAACATGAGAACAATAAGATCGGCCATTTTGGCAAACTCACCGAGCACCTTCATATAATCGTAGCCCCTGTCATTTTCGCTCGTGGCGTCAAGCATGCCGGGACTGTCGATAATGGCCATATTTTCAATAACCGGGCTGGCAATCTGCTTCATACAGATATGGGAAATGAGCTTTTCGCCAAACTGTTTGAAGCCGGCAAACGGTAGTTTTTCATCGTTGACCAGGGTCGATCCGGGGATTTCGGCGCCGGAGATTCCCGGATCACAGGTGATAATGGTAAAGGAATCGTCGGTGGGCGCCTGCCCGGTTCGCTGAATTTCCTGACCGACAAACTCGTTGATGAGAGTCGATTTCCCCGAGGAATAATTACCGATGATAAGGACAATCGGCTTCCACTTCAACGAGGCATCGATACCGCCGAAGTCCATTTTATAGCGGGCAAACAACGATTCGAGCTTTTTCTTTACCTTTGCCTGTAATTGCTTTTGCAGTTCTTTTTCATTCATCATATGACCCACATTCTGAGTTAGTCTGACAGGTGCGCCTTGTGGAAAAGTCCTTCATCTTACCCCAACTGAAAAAAACTCTCGAACAATAAATGAGATCACGGAACCTGGGAAACCCGTTCAACGGTAATTTCATTCTTCCACAATGCATCGACAAGATCGTCGTTATCATTTTCTTTTATATGGATGGTCACCATGTGCTGCTCGGCGCTGAAACCGTAATGTTGTGATATGGAGAGGATTTCTTTGTGCTGTTTTTGAAACACCTTGATCATTTTATAAAAGGTTTCGGAGGAATGATCGATCTTCATGTCAATGCGGGTTGCCGCCTGGCCGCCGGTCATGATTTCCAGGAAAGCATCGAGAATGTCGGTGATACTGAGGATGCCGACAAGTTTCATTTCCTCAACCACCGGCAACCCGTCAATTTTATTCAGTCGCATTTTCCGCACTGCCTCCACCAGGGTGTCGTCCGGTTCGACGGTTATCGGCGAGGATGTCATGACCGTACGAACCTCCGTGTTGGCGGCAATGAATTGTTCTTCAGAAACACCTTCGGCATCAAGTATCGATGGCATGACCTTTTCCAAATCGCGCGGACTTATGACACCAACCAAAACCCCGGCGTCAACCACCGGCAGTCGTCTGATTTTATGATCCTTCAATATTTTTTCGGCAACGGCAATGCTTTCATTCGGGGCGATGCTGACCACATCCCTCCCCATCCATTGTTTGACAAACATATGAATTCTCTCCTTATTCCTTGCAGTTAAACACGCTCTCCC
>JFJP01027584.1_pt1 | contig 10908 bp, 9 predicted proteins | sample 431651 | NCBI WGS metagenome assembly JFJP01 (sample SAMN02602958, study PRJNA72255) | Microbial mat metagenome, whole genome shotgun sequencing project. | biome: fresh water; feature: sink hole; material: water; isolation source: purple microbial (photo- and chemosynthetic) mats found in...
AAATTTTAAATCCAAAAAATCAAGAAAAAAATGGAAAATTTTACAAATCATTTTAAATCAGCTGTAAAAATCCACCCTTTTTTTTTCATCCTCTTTTTTTAAGTCCGAAGAAAACGATGAAAACATTCGTCTTCGAAAGATCATTCGAGGTTGCAAACTAATAACCGACGATTTGCCTGATGAAAGCAAGCACCTTCAGCTTCTTGAGGAGAAAGACCTTTTAAAATACCTACTTTTGAATATTTATTTCCACAAAAATTCAGTTAAAAAAAATGACTCTTTTCCCATTTTCGCTAACTAATCTTTAGATTGAAATGATTTTGAACACAATTCTTCAAATTTTTACTGAAGATCTTGATTTTCTTTCACAAGTTTGGTTAAATCTTGAGTTTATTGGTGCAATTTATGAAGGAAACAATATACCGATATACGAGAAAAAACCTAAAGGTTTTATAATGAAAGATGATCCTCTCGAGCCTGAGGTTTTTCTTGAGAAGTTCGAAAAAGCATTGAATAAAGAACTACAGGATCATGTTCGAGTGGTTTCAAAGACTATTTTCAATAGAGAAATTCAAAAAAAACTTGTTAAAATCAAAGGATTGGCTTTAGATTATGCCAATGAGACCTTCAATAAGTTTGTCTTGAGGCTTTGTCCCAGAGAGTTCTTAGAGTCTAAGATCAGTTTGTTCAAGATTTTCCTGATGAATACTTTTGATGAGAATCTCATACAAAGAATCTGTCGAGTTCTTGAACAAATCAAGGCAAAATATCCAGGATTGATTAAAAATCTCAGTTTTTTCGAACAACAGATCACTGATAGTAAGTTTATTTTCGTATTTTTTATATTAAGAATAAAGAAAGCTTTGTAAAAAAATTCTTTTGATCTTTCATAAAAAATATCAAAATTTTTCATAGGAAAAATGAAAAATTAATTAAAATTTATCCATTTTTTCAACAATTCCACCCCATTTTTATAAATTCTTTTGTTTTTTACAAAATTTTCATCACATCTTTAGTAAAATTCACTCAAATAACACATTCTTTACTATTTTCCTAGTGTTAAACAAGAAAAACCAGCCAATAACCAAGAAAATCCTTCCATTTATTGACACTCCCAACGCATACAAGAACCTTCTGGACCCAACATCCCCTCTTTTGCCAACTCGTAACATCTTATCTGATATTTCCCTTGATAGAAAATTCTCAAGTTCGCCTGAAAAACTACGTCTTTATGAAGTGAGACCCGAAGATGATGATAATGAATCTGAGAATGAAGAGGAAAAAGAAGAGGAGATATATGAGAAAGAATATAAAGAGAAAATGAGAATTGAGACTTTGGCAAGAGGAATGGAGGAATGGCTTTGTAAAGATCAAGAGAATATCATCAGCAACAGCGATTTAATGACTAATGCCTTTCAGAAAATTGAACAATTTGAGATCTTTTTGCTATTTATTTTGGATCCTTTAAAAAAAATATTGGAATCTTGTGTATTTTTTAAATATTTTATCAAAGAAATTAAAGAGATTTTTTACGATAGTGGGCTAAATATTATGAAGAAATTTCAAAAAGAAATGTGGATTTTGATTACACTGCTTTTAAGCTCACGAAACCGAAAGAAGATACTTCAAAAACCAGAGTCAATAACCTCTATTATCTCAGGTCGTTCAAAGCTTTATCATGTCTTACTCAACGCAGGAACCTCAAATATCTATTGACCCTCAATGAGAAATCATTCACATGCCTATGTAAAAAAAAATTGATGTTTTTTTTGAAAGAAAAAAAATGAATTTTTTCTCGTTTTTTCCTTTTTTTTGATCTTGTTATAAAATTTAATTTTTCTTCTAAAAAGTCTTTATTCTTATAAGTTGAAGGCATAAATCTCGCTTTAAAAAACCCTGAATATCAATACATAAACCTCTATCACGTTAGTAATATGTTAGATGTCTACTTAAATCTTGAGCCCAACGTTTCTTGTAACCACATAATAAAAATCAATTTGTTAGATCCTCTATTAGAAAATTGTCATAACCCACAAATTTCAACTATTTTACTAAATCTTCTTGAGCCTTTCACATCAAAATATAACATTTTCGGTCAAACTCAGGTTCATATATGGAATTTCTGTTTAGAAACTGGTTTTTTCGAACGAATTATTGGGTTTATTATCAAAGAAAAAGGTGAGATTCCTGATGTTCCTCCTGAAGAGGAAGCTAAAACAGCGATAAATATCCTCGAAAACGCTGAAAAATACTATTCTCAACAAAAAACTCAGCTTATAAAGATGGCAATGGTGAAAAAATTGGGTGGGATAGGCTCTTTTCTCAATAATTTCGTCGGATCAATGAATAGCACTGATCAAAAAATGGTTTTTACTGAAGGAAATCTTGATAAAATCCTGGGTCCTTTGCCATCAGGTTCAGAAGCTTTTTTAAAAGAAAACATAAAAATTGAAGAATTTACAGGCAAATCTCCTGATATCGACTATTTAAAAGGATTTTTAAAGTCAAATACCGCGATAAAACCAATAGAAATCTCTCATAAAACAATAGAAATATCTGATAAATCCTCTGAAAAATTCAATAAAGATCCTGAGAAATTCAAAGAAACAGGCCAAATTCAATTCGAAACTGATATATTACGATTTACGACCAGTAGTCTAGACATTGAAAAAGGGTTTACTTCCAGTAAATTAATTACCCTTTATCCAACAAGATTCCTGTTTGAACATATCGCCAAACTAGATAATATCGCCAATAAACCTGATTATCAAATGAATAATCTAAAAGAAAGCGAAAAAAGGGCTTTTCCAGCAAGTTTGTTGATAAATACGGTTTTATCCATGATTATTGAATATCAAGATAATGATGAGAGGGTAGAGTTCTTGAAGATCAAAAGGACTGAAGGAGCTTCTGCGATGATTGAGATGTTCTTCCATAAATCTGGATCGAATTTCGAGAAGATTCTCATGGTGAAAATTGAGTTTTTTTGATATTTTTTGATATTTTATGTTTTTTAGAAAATTTATTTGATATTTTTAATAAATATTGTTATTTTTGCTTATTTTTTAACAAAATTTCTTAGTTATTTTATTAAATTTCTTTATTTTTTATTAGAATTATCTCATAAAGATCAATTCTTTGACGAAATACGATGAATTCAACAATAGTGCTTATGAATGCGGGAAATTAGTGAACCTTATCCTCAAAAGGCTTGTTTCTCCAAAAACCAAGACTTTCTCCATTATTTCTGTTTATAAAAATGCGATAATTAAAACCTGTCGTTCACACTTCGATTATCTTTGCAAAACGCTCATTAATCTCAAAACTAAGAAACAAGTTGAATTTGAACCACAAAACTATGCGGTTTCTAGCCCTATTATCCGACTTCTTCTAATAGAAAGCGTTTTATTGATGTCAAAAGCAACAGGAACTGATAAAACCTGTCTTGTTAATGAGATTAATGCCACTTTATGGCATTCTTTGCTTCTTTTTTATTTTTCTAGCAGGTTTTTTTAATCGTTTTTTCCAAAAATTGAATAAAATCCTATTTTTTTACAAAGAGTTCACGATATTTATCAACAAATGTTCTTACAAATACTCGAATTAGCGATAAATCAAGGTTTAGAAGAGACTTTATTCAATATTCTCTTCAAAGTAAACCTTCTTGGTTCTTTATACAATGCATATGAAACCTTTGTGAAGAATGAAGTGGCTGATAAAAGGCTGAATATCGACTCTTTCTTATATTATCTCAAGAAAATCGTCGAAATTATCAATTCGATCAATAAAGTAAATAAGAAATTTATCTTAGTTTCTGAGGTTTTCTTTAGAATAAAAATGAATTTTCAGAGGTAAAAGCTTATTTGAAAGCATCGAAAAATTGGAATAAATTAAAAAAAGTTTTTATGTACATAATTTCATGTTTATTTGATAAAATATACATAATTTCTAGCATAATTCCTGCTGTAAGCCCAAGTCTCAATCCGAAAGGCTCAAGCCATGTGTCAATCGCAAACCATATTTTGAATCTCTCGAAAACTAACATAAAAACCGTTGTACCTCTCAAGGAAGAACAAGAAAATACACCCAAAGGAACATTAAAAAAGCCACTTTTAAAACTTATAGCTAAAACACAAAACTTTTAACTTATTTTGTCAATTAAATTAACTACAAAGTAAAAAACCCCTTTATTTTTTTGTTTTGCTCCAAAAGCCCTCTTTAAAATTATCAAAAATCCCTAATTTATTTCTCAATTAATTATAATTAGATTAAAAAAAATTCTTTTAAAATGAACGAAAAAGATGCTTATTCTGTAATTATTGACAACGGTTCGGGTTGGCTGAAGGCGGGTTTCGTGGGTGATGACGACCCTTTAGCAGTCTTCCCCACGGTTATCGGTCGTCCTAAAATGCCTGGTATTATGGTCGGCATGGACCAAAAAGACTCTTACGTTGGAGAAGAAGCCGAAACAAAGAAAGCAGTTCTCAATCTAAAATACCCTATCGAACATGGTATGGTAACTGATTGGAACGATATGCAGAAGATCTGGTATCACACTTTTTATAACGAGCTCCGTGTAGATCCCAAGAGCTGTTATGTTCATATGACCGATTGTCCTTTAACTTCAAAGCAAAACCGTGAGAAAATGATACAAATAATGATGGAAACCTTTCAAGTCGAGCGTTTTTATGTATCAGTGCAAGCAGTTTTAGCTTTATATGCAAGTGGAAGGACTACAGGTATCGTATTAGATTCAGGAGATGGAGTTACACATACAGTACCGATATATGAAGGGTATAACCTGCCTCATAGTATTATGAGGATAGATCTAGCAGGAAGAGATATGACAGATTATTTGATGAAATTACTCACAGAAGTAGGCCAGAATTTTTCATCTGCTAATGATCAAGACACGGTTCGTGCGATAAAAGAGAAAATTTGCTACGTTGCAAGTGATTTCGAAGGAGAAATGAAAGCTTTTTCTGAATCTTCTGCTAAAGATAGAACTTATGATCTGCCGGATGCCAGTCAAATTACGATAGGAAATCTACAATTTCGCTGTCCAGAAGCCTTGTTCCAACCCACGAAAATCGGAAAGGATTTTGCAGGAATTCATGAATTAACCTTCCAAAGCATCATGAAATGTGATGTTGATGTAAGGAAAGATCTTTATAATAATATAGTTTTGGCGGGAGGAACCACTATGTTCCCAGGAATTGGCGATAGATTAAGAAAAGAAGTCATTTCTTTAGCACCAAGCTCTATGAAAATACAGGTATTTGCTCCGCCGGAAAGGAAGTATAGCTGCTGGATTGGAGGGAGTATTTTGAGCTCGCTGGCGGGGTTTGATCCGATGTGGATTACGAGATCAGAGTATGAAGAAAATGGACAGGCGAATTATGTACATCGGAAATGCTTTTAAGGGGTTGTGAAGAAAATATTATTAAAAAAGGATTTTTTTAGAAAAAATGCAAGATTATTTATTCTTTTGAAAGGAGTTTTTTAGAAAGAGGATTTTTTTTAAGGAAAGAATTTTTTTTTAAAAGAAAAATGGAATTTTAAATATTTAAAATTATTCAGGTTTTTGTTAAAATTTGTATTAAAATCTGATTTTAATCGTTTCGTCAACTTGTATTCATAAAAAAACCAAAACAATCCAAAAAAACATAAATAAATTATTTTGTTTTTTACTTAATATGTGATAAAATCCTTCCAGTTTTCTCGAATTTCCCCTTTGAAAACACGCATTTTCCTCTTAACCACGTTTCTTTCACATCTCCATAAAACTTCTGGTTCCTGAACAAATATAATCCCTTTTCTTTCAAATAGATCTTCTTTTCATTCATCTCCACGATTTTAAACGGGTTCCACACCACCAGATCAGCATCAAACCCTTCTTGAATCTTGCCTTTTTTTTCTAATCCTGCTATTCTTGCAGGAGAGCTCGCCAATAAAAACACCAACCTCCTCAGAATTTCTTCAAATATTTTCTCATCATTTATCAAATTAACCACATTTTTCGCATATTTTTTCTCATTTTTCGCCTTGTTTTCCAGTTTTTTCTTTTCTCGACAATAGATCTTTGTCCAAACGACCTGTAAATTGCTTCCAATGGTCGAGACCCCATTGAAACACCTCTTAAAATTCCCCTTTTCTATATATTTGAACTTCTTTTCCGTTTGTAAATGGAAGCTGGAAACGGCATGTATGAGATTCTGAAGTCTGAGCCCATCAATCAATAAATTCCTGGTCTCTTTATCACGAATGCAAGGCGAGCATTTGAATTTCGTCTGTCCAGCTTTGATAGAATTCCTTTGGAAATAGATAAAAGGAACTGAGGTTTCACAAAAGAAATTCAGCTTATAATTCAAAGCTTTTGCTTTATTTCTCACTACAAATGCTGAATTCGAGCTAGAAAGATTCGAAAGAATCACGGTTCCTTTCGAGTTTTCTTTTAGAAAAAGCTCCGAAAGAAAAGTTATCATGCTATTTACACCATTAGACTCCCATGAAAGTGAGTGATTTGAGAGAAAAAGCTGATAATCCTGATTCATTTTAAGGTCTTTTTCAGAGGCATTTAGCTCTTCTGTTACTTTATTGACCTTTATTTTGAAGTCCGCTAAGGTCGGTTCTTGATTCAGAATCGTGGGACTGATAGACTGTACTGGAGAACTGGTCATTTTTCTTCTTTGTAAAAGATTTGAAGGACTTCGAGTCTTAGCCCTTACAGTATCACTGGTATTTGGCTGAGATTCAACATTCTCTTTTATTTCACTCAAATAAGGCTGAGTATCAATTTCATCTTTATTAAGATTATCTAAGGCATCTCTTAAACTCCCAATCAAAGGATTATCAAGAAAACTCTTATTTTTCAGACCAATTTTCCCAGATATAAACACTTTTTTCATCAAAATCTGTTGTTTTAGACTCTCGACCTTTATAATTTGTTTAGGAGTCGTTGAGATTGGAATTTCAGTTTTATGAGGTTTTTTGATATTTCCATTAGAAATATCGTCATCTTCGGAAGAATCACTGCTTTGTTGTACGTATCCTAACTCAGAATCTGAGGAATAATAGTTATTTATCACCTCTTTCTCTTCTTCATTAAAGGCATACCCTACGATTTCCAGTCTAGCAATTGACTGTTCTTCTTGTAATTTCGCATTTTTATCAGCTTTTTTACGAAGAATCCCGCTGGTAATTTCTTCATTCTTTTGTAAATTACCTGCAGAATTCTTCAATTCTCCCACATTATCTTTATTTTCCTCAGTTTCTGAACTAATATTCGAATCATGATCAGAATCAGAAGAACTGCTAGATTTATTTGAATTATCGTCTAAATCAGCCATTTCACCTTGTATTCCACCACCGAATTTAGAAGAATCCTGTATATCCTGCTTCAAATCTAAACGATCCCCCTTCTCACGATATCGCAGAGGAGAACAAGTGAATAAATCTCGACCAGTAGCAGCCTCACAATGGATAAAAAAACGATAATTCCGTCCTGTGCGAAGCCCTTCGAAAGCTTTTTTCAGCTCAGGGTAATCCTTTGTCTCGAAATGTGGTAAATTATGCATTAAACTTCTCGCTAAATATAGCCTAAACCCAGAAATATCGTTTTCTGACCATAATTTATCAATTTCTTTCAGATTATGTGGTCCTAAATAGGCTAATAATCCAGTATCAGTGTAGATTTTGTCCTTTAAAGCCAAAATTCTCCGCTGTATTGAAGTCTTTTCATCGAAGTCTGGGCCATATAAGTTCATAATAGGATTATCAAGGACTGTTGTTACACCCCCTTGTAAAGCCATTTTTCCTATATTCTCAATATCCTCCCATCCAGCATCATAAGTACTGTTGTAATGCACATTCAAATCGATCAAACCTGGGAAAATATAAAGGTTTTCATAATCGAATATTGTGTAATTTAAGGATTTGAGAGCAGGAATCACTGGGGAGTTTAATGGAAGAATTGAATGGATTTGGGAACCGTGGATAAGGATGTAACCAGATATAGGCGGGGAATCAGCATCTGGGAAGATGTGAGAAGATTTAAGAGCCTTAAGGCTTTGGGAAGAGTGAATCATTTAAATTTGTTTTTTAGTAATTAATGAAAATAGGAATATTAATATAACTTTATATAGGTTTGAGGTTTTCAAAGGATCTTTATTCAGTTCATAAAATTTTAAGGAAATTATTGATCAATAATTACCAAAAAGCTGTATATAAAAAATAAAGAATATTGAGAAAAAAGGGTGATGATGACGATTTTTTTTTTGAAGATTTTTTTTATAAATGAAAAAAAATTTAAAATTAGATTATTAATGATTTTTTAATCAGTTATGGAAATTTCAAGAAAAAGGTGAAAAAATTAGAACTGATTATAAAACAAAGTCTTTAATTTATAAATTTCTTAAATATTTAAATCCTTTCAAATTCCAACCCCTTTTTTCCTTATTAAAAAAACTTTTAAATTTCAAATAAAAAATTTTCAAATAAAATTAAAAAACTCCATAAAATGGAATCAAACCTCCTTTTTCCTCAAAACCCCTTATTCCATCGCATAGAATACCAATCCAGCTATGGAACTATCCGTTATTTCGGACCTTTGAAGCATATATCTGATCCCACTGGCCAAATTTGGCTTGGAATTGAATGGGATGACCCTGCAAGAGGAAAACACAATGGAACAGTTGAAAACTTCGAATATTTTAAGACTGAAAATAACAAGAATTCCGCTTCTTTGCTGAAAATCGAAAAGGTCAATTTTGGAATCAATTTATTCGATGCGATTCTCATGAAATACTTCAAAGAAAACCCGAAATCTCTAAAAAACGAGCTGATTTCGCAACTTAAAGCGAAAAAAACCCAGGAGACTCCTTTAGAAATTTCTGATCAAAAAACGGTGGACGTCTCGGAAGAGAAAATATCTAAAAAAACTGACAAAGAGCTTTCTGAAGAAAAAACTGTAGAAAAAATATCGCAAAAAACTGCTGAGCTTTCTTCAGAACAAATATCACAAAAAACTGAAGAGCTTTCTTCCAAAAAAATATCGCAAAATCCTGAAATTTCTTCAGAAAAAATATCGCAAAAACCTGCCGAAATTCCTGAGAAAACAATAAAACCGCCTACCAGCATCGAATACGACGAAGACGCTTATTTTGAGACCTTTCGTAAACACAAAAAGAAGGTCGAATTCTACGGTTTTGACCTAATCTGGAAAAAGCTGAACAATCTCAAAGAAATCAAAGAGCTGAGTCTCCAAGAGATGCAGATATCACACATCGGTGAGCCAGGGCTTTTATCATCTTTATTACCGAATCTCAAGAATCTTGCTTTAGAAAAGAACCTTCTTTTCGATTATCGCCAAATCCTGCATCTTGGCATGGAAATATCCACATTAGAAAGCCTTTCCCTCTCAAATAACCGGCTGAAAGACCCCGAATTTCCTTTAGAAACGATAAAAGAAGTGGAGATTTTCTATGAGAATGATGAAAAAACAGAAATTTCGAGGAAAATCCCTTTAAATCCGAAACTGTGTTTTCCACATTTAAAGATCTTAATTCTAATCGAAATGAACCTCACATGGAAAATCCTTGAGAAAGTCCTTCCTTCTTTCCAATTTCTCGAAGAATTAGTCCTTTGTCGCAATAAACTCAACGATTTCAATTCAATCTCCTTCGAAATCGAAAAAGTGCTAAAAAACCTCAAATTTCTAAATTTAGAAGAAAACCATATCGCCGATTTTTCTGGACTACGAAAATTCGGAAATTTGACTAATTTGGAAAAACTGACGCTTTCGAAGAATTTCTTGCAGAATTTAGGAGAAATTCAGGGTTTTTCAGCGTTAAACACTTTTTCCATTGAGGAGAATCTCTTTGAAGAATGCGATTTTCTCAGTGAATTATCGCAGTTTCCTAATTTGCAATTCCTTCGAATAAAAAATAACCCAGTAATCACGAAGTACGGCGCTTCTTATATAAGACAAAGGGCAGTCGCTGAGAATTCCAAGCTTATGGGAATAAATGGCAGTTTATTGAAGAAATATGAGAGAAAAGACTGCGAAATTTTCTATATGCGAAAGACCTTTGATGATTTCTTCAAAGAAACCAACTCTCAATACTATCAATACGATTTAAAGGACTTTCTGGAGAATTTCTGCATAAAACACCCGAAGATCAAATTCCTGATAAAAACCTTTGGAAATCCTTATGAAATGAACCCTGAAAAGAATGATCATGAAGAGCCTATTGTTCAGAGAAATGCGATGTTAATGCTGAATATCGTCGCTTTAGCAGGACCTAAACTTGGGAAATCTACGATAAAGAAGAAATTCCCTGATTCAACCACTATCGTGAATTTAAAATCGGTTTTGGCGAAATTAACAGGAATTTCAGGAGAAAAAATGGTTGTTTATTATAAAGCGCCTAATAAAGGACAAGAGCCTATGGAGATTCTAGAGGAGGAACTGAAGAATTTGATGTATTATTCAGTGTGTAACGGAGGGGAACTTGTGGTTGATGAGAAGAATTAATGGTTTATAGAGTGTTTTTAGAGAAAGTGTGGATTTTGTTTGAGAAATGAATAATTTTTTTATTTTTTTGAACAGATTATATAATTCGATAGAAAAAATTGACAATTATTTAGTTTTTCAGGTTTTTTTCAGAAAAAACAGTAGTTAAAAACAATAGGAAAAAAAATGATAAATTTCACAGAAAAAAAACAATATTTAACAATGTAACTTCTTTGCAAAATAAAAATAATTTTTTTTTAATTTGAATTTTCCCTTTATAATCATAAAATATCGCTTCAATGAAGTCCTATTTTATCTTATCAGACGACTATCTGATCCAAATCATCAGAATCGACCCAAAATCGCTTTCCCAGTCTTTCTTTTCTTTATCGCCA
>JFJP01015347.1_pt1 | contig 10907 bp, 7 predicted proteins | sample 431651 | NCBI WGS metagenome assembly JFJP01 (sample SAMN02602958, study PRJNA72255) | Microbial mat metagenome, whole genome shotgun sequencing project. | biome: fresh water; feature: sink hole; material: water; isolation source: purple microbial (photo- and chemosynthetic) mats found in...
GCAACCAAAGCAGGATTCTATCGCGCCGCCAATGGCAAAGACTATCCCCGCGTCCAAATTTTCACCATTGAAGACCTACTCTCAGGAGCCAAGAAACCCGAATATCTCGATCTCAGCCTCGGCGACATCACCTTCAAACGCGCCGAAAAAGAAAGCGTAGTTGTCTTACGACCAGAGTTAGAATTATTTTGATTATTTATACACACTATTATGTCTAGAAGAGATACCTTACATTTTGCATTACGCCGAACTCTTGAAAAAGATGGATGGACGATTACTAGTGATCCTTTGATATTGGAACTAGGGCAAACGCTTTTAAAAGCTGATTTAGGAGCAGAAAAGCTCTTTACAGCCGAAAAAGAAGGACGTAAAATAGCTATTGAAGTCAAAGATTTTGATTCATCTTCAGCAATCAGTGAACTGGAGAAAACAATGGGACAAATTCAGCTTTACCAATGGGCTTTAGAAATCCAAGAGCCAGATCGAATACTGTTCCTAGCTATTAGTGAAACTGTATACATTTCACAGTTCCAAAGGCTAATTTTCAAATTAGCGATTCAGCGAAGTAGAATTAATTTATTAATTTTTGAACCAAATGAGGAGGTAATTATCAAATGGATAACTCACTAAAGTATTCAGAAATACTCAAAAAAACAGTCCAAGAAGCTGCAAGTGAACAGCCTAGCTTACAACCAATTAGACTTTACCCAGTTTGCGATCTGGAATCAGGACATTTTTTAGTGCTTGCCACAAGTCGGAGTAAAAAAAGTTGGTTCGATAGTATTTTGTTTCACGCTCGGCTAATCACGGAAGACAACAGCGATCGCCAATCGGCTAATCACGGAAGACAACAGCGATCGCCAAGTCATCATCGAAGAAGACAATTTTGAGGAAGGATTAGTTGATACACTCATCGCAGCAGGAATCAAAAAAGAAGATATCGTCACCAGTTGGCAACAAGCGATCGCCTATAACACCATGAATTAAGCGATTCTAAAGATGTGGCTGTGGATTTGGGACAATATCATCATGAAATCGCGATCGCGCAAATGTAAAACAGGTTTAGGTAAAATAGGTCTAGCTCATATATTTGTGAAACCATGCCCGTACCCGTAGAACAGTTACTAAATTCCGAAATACTTAAACCAGCCCGTTATTTGGGCAACGAGTTTGGCGCAGTGCATAAGCCTTGGGATCAGGCGATCGTGCGCTGGTCGCTCACTTATCCTGAAATTTATGAAGTGGGTGCGTCCAACTTGGGACATATCATCCTGTACAGCATTATTAACTCTAAAGATGGTCAGCTATGCGATCGCGCCTATCTCCCTGCACCCGACCTATCGGCAAAATTACGCGAAACTAATACAGAATTATTTGCGGTGGAATCAAAGCGATCGCTGCGGGAATTTGACATTTTAGGCTTTAGTCTCAGCTATGAGCTAGGTGCAACTAATGTTTTAGAGATGTTTGACCTCGCCAATATTCCGATGACATGGCGTGAACGTAGTGAATTGAGTATTGAGGAATGTCCATTAATTTTTGCAGGGGGACAAACGGCGACTTCTAATCCCGAACCCTATGCGGACTTTTTTGATTTCTTCGCCCTCGGTGATGGCGAAGAATTATTACCTGAAATTGGTGAAGTTCTCAAAGCTTGCAAATTAGCAGGTAAAACTCGCCGTGAAACTCTGTTAGCCCTCGCCAATGAGGTAAATGGAGTTTACGTCCCTGAATTTTATGATATGGATGAACGCACAGGCGCGATCGCTCCCAATCGTAGCGATGTTTCTCCTCGCGCCCTGCGCCGTGTTGCCACTCCGATGCCAGAACATAGCATTGGTTTAGTTCCTTTAGTGGAAACTGTACACGATCGCTTGACTATCGAAATTCGGCGCGGATGTACACGCGGCTGTCGTTTTTGCCAACCAGGGATGCTGACTCGTCCCGCCCGTGATGTCGATCCTGAGAAGGTTGTGGATACGATCGAGAAAGCGCTGCGGGAAACAGGCTATAACGAGTTCTCTTTATTATCTCTCTCTTGTTCCGATTATCTTGCCCTGCCATCGGTGGGCGTACAGATTAAAAATCGCTTCAAAGATGAACATATAACTCTCTCATTGCCTAGCCAGAGAGTCGATCGCTTTGATGATAATATCGCCCATATGCTTCGCAGTGGCGATGGTCGCCAACAGCAGGGGCTAACCTTTGCGCCTGAAGCAGGGACACAGCGTTTACGCGATGTGATTAATAAAGGCTTGACCGATGAAGAACTGTTGCAGGGGATTAAAACTGCCTATACCCAAGGTTGGGATAAGGTGAAGCTCTACTTCATGATTGGCTTGCCAACAGAAACCGATGAAGATGTAATTGGAATTGTCGATACGGTGGCTTGGTTGCAGAACGAATGTTCGGAAAAAGGGCGCAAGAAATTATCAGTTAATATCACCATTTCTAACTTCACACCCAAGCCCCATACTCCTTTCCAATGGTTCACTGTCTCCAGTGGCGAATTTGTGCGGAAGCAGAGATTATTACGCCAAGAATTTCGCCGCCTGAGTGGAGTGAAGGTCAACTATACGGAAGTTCGCATTAGTGCGATGGAGGATTTTGTCGGACGGGGCGATCGCCGTTTGGGTAAAGTTCTATATCGCGCATGGCAATTAGGCGCGGGTATGGACTCATGGTTTGAGAATACGGAGAAAGCCTTTGGGGCATGGACACAGGCGATCGCCGAAGCAGGTTTGGTCTGGGATGCGCCATCGCTAAAAATCCCCGATCCTTTACCTTGGGATCATATTGATACAGGAATTGATAAACAATGGCTGATTGAAGATTGGGAAAGGGCGATCGCGGCGCAAGTTGTTCCTGATTGTTCCTTTGGTGGCTGTTCCCATTGTGGTGTATGTGGTCCTGAATTTGGTCATAACGAAGTCATTCCCCCACCTGAAATTCCTGCCATTTCCCTAGAGAAGCCAATCGTTCCGCCTAGAGTACAGCGTATTCGCCTCAAGTTTGGCAAGCTCGGCGATATGAGTTTAATTTCCCATTTGGATCTCTATCGCTTTTTTCAAAGAGCGGCGCGACGGGCGGCGTTACCCGTTGCCCATACGGAAGGCTTTAATCCATTGCCCCGCATTTCCATTGCCAAGGCTCTGCCGCTCGGTCAAACTAGCAGTGCGGAATTTGTGGATTTTGAATTAACTAAGGTGATTCCTGTTGAGGAGTTTCAAGAACGGTTCAAAAAAGAACTAGATGCAGATTTGCCGATTTATGCGATCGAGGAAGTGCCTGTGAATGCGCCTTCTTTAGATGCGATGCTAGAGGTTGCCGAATATACGCTTACCTGTGCTTTCATCACGCCTAAAGAGCGCCATGCGGCGGATATTATGGATATGCTCGAAGGCGCGGGTTATTGTGTGCTGGCGACAACTTCGATTCAAATGCCGAAAGTCTCAAAATCTGGTCGCAATCAAATGATTGAATTACGCGATCGCATTTTCACGATTAACGTAATTAATCCTGATCCTGAACTGCCCACGATTCACTTTATGGGTAGTTGCAAGCCCGACAGCAATCTCAAGCCTGAGTATGTGATTTATATGATGAATAAGTATTTGGAAGAAGATGATGAGATCAAATTAGTCAAAGTCCATCGCGAGTCGATGCGTTAATTTACCCAAGGCATAAAAAAGCGGCGCATCGCGCCGCTTTTTTCTTATGTTTTAGCAGGAGGTAAGGACAGCTTAACGTGTAGTTCCTTCAGTTGCGAATCATCGACAGATGATGGTGCATCGGTCAATAAGTCACGGGCTTGTTGGGTTTTCGGGAAGGCAATCACATCACGGATTGAGTCGGCTCCAGAAATTAACATCACTAGGCGATCGAGTCCGAATGCTAAACCACCATGAGGCGGCGTACCATATTCAAAGGCTTCCAATAGGAATCCAAACTTCTCTTTTGCCTGTTCATCGGTGAGTCCGATCGCTGCAAATACCTTTTCTTGGACTTCACGTTTATGGATACGGATACTACCGCCGCCAATTTCTGTACCGTTAAGTACGAGGTCATAGGCTTGGGCGATCGTATTCACATCAATGGGTTGACCATCGGCGATATCTTCCGCACGGGGCGAGGTGAAGGGATGGTGTAACGCTTCTAATCTTTTCTCATCGGCATTCCACTCAAACATGGGGAAATCCGTGATCCAAACAAAGTTTAACTTGTCGCGATCGATTAGTCCCAACTCATGACCAAGGGCTAGACGTAAACGATAGAGTGATTCATTGACGATCGCCTTTTCACCAGCCCCAAATAATAGGATTGTGCCTGCGGTTGCACCCGTGCGTTCTAGAAGTTCCTTCTTAACTTCTTCAGTGATACTATCCTTGAGAGCGCCGATGGTATCAATTACACCACCTTCACGCACACGGATAAAGGCTAAGCCCTTTGCTCCATACTGGGCAACCAGATTAGATAAATCGCCACCTGGTTTAATACGGGTATTGGAAATGGCTTCATCACCACCGATTACAGGTAAAACCTTGATGATGCCGCCATTGGCTACGGTATTGGCAAAAACCTTAAATCCAGAATTGGCAAACAAATCGGTAACATTTACCAGTTCCATTCCGAAGCGCGTATCAGGGCGATCGCATCCATAGCGATCCATTGATTCAGCATAGGTGAGACGGGGGAAGTCGCCAAGTTCTACAGCTTTAACGGTTTTGAAAATGTAGCGAATCAAATTCTCATTTAACTCGATGATTTCTTCTTGGGACATGAAACTCATTTCCATGTCAAGCTGAGTGAATTCAGGCTGGCGATCGGCGCGAAGGTCTTCATCACGGAAACATCGGGCAATTTGATAATAGCGATCGCATCCACCCACCATCAGCAATTGCTTAAATAGCTGTGGTGACTGCGGCAAAGCGTACCATTGCCCAGCATTAACACGGCTAGGTACGAGGTAATCCCGCGCCCCTTCTGGAGTGGAACGGCAAAGAATCGGGGTTTCCACTTCCATAAAGCCATATTCATCTTCAAGGAAGCGGCGAATCGATTTGACCACCTCAAATCTGAGTTTGAGATTACTGGCTAGGCGATCGCCACGCATATCGAGATAACGATATTTCAGGCGCAATTCTTCTTTAATCGTGTCGGCTTCCGAAATTAAGAAGGGTAACGGTTTGCTGACGGCATTTAATAGCTCAATGGATTCTGCATAGATCTCCACTTCACCTGTGGCAAGCTTGGGGTTAAGCGACTCGTCTGGGCGCTTAGAAACTTTACCAATAATTTTAACTACATATTCATTGCGTAGATCCCCTGCGAGTTCGTAGGAGGTGGGAGTACGCTGGGGATCGCTGACGATTTGCAAGATTCCTGTGCGATCGCGCAAATCTAAAAAGATCACGCCACCATGATCCCGTCTGCGATCAATCCAACCGCACAAGCTAACTGTTTGTCCGATATGTTCGGCGTTGAGGTGACCGCAATAGTTGCTACGCATCATGATGTTATTGGCGAAACTTTAGAGAAATTAGAGAGAAAAGTAAAAACTGGAATTTTGACCATTTACTATCATACAGCGCTTTGCGCTTTCTTAAAACCCAAATAAATTTCTAAAAAGCTTGCTTTGCAAGCTTTTTAGAAATTTATTTGGAATGTCCACAACCTAAAGTCAGCTTACAGCGCTTTGTGCTGACTTAAAACCCAAAAATATTTTTAAAAGCGCTGCTTCGCGCCGCTTTTAAAAATATTTTTGTACTATCTAAAGCCTCAACAGGTTGTAATTATGGCAATCTGTGCAGACTGTCAGATTTTTTCTCTTGGGCTTCTTTATTTTGATTCCAGAGCAGCATTCCTAAAACACCATCTAGCAAGCCGCTACCGCGATCACCGCCATTGACAGCCACATCTGGCACAACGCGCACATTACCATCCCCGATCGCCTGCATGAGTTGCAGTGCTACATAGGAGTTACCACCGAGAGCATCGACACCCGCACGATAGGCATCAGCTTTCGCCTCACCCGTAACGCGGATCGCTTCCGCCTCACCACTTGCCTCTTTAACCTTGGCGCTGGCTTGCAGTTCCGCAATCCGCACACCCTGTTCCGCCGTGACGATTTCTCTTTGGATGTCAGCGAGGGAAGTTTCTCTGACTAGTTCCTGACGCTGAGTTTGGGAAATACGTTGGACTTCGTAGGTTTTGCGCTGTTCCTCTGCAATTTTGCGATCGGTGAGGGTTTGCATCAGGGTTTCGGGTGGCTCAATTTGACCTAATAAAGTATCAACGGCTTGGACATCATAGGCTTGCATTGCTGAATGGATAAAATTGGCGGCTTCGGCTTGGCGATCGCTACGGGCAATCAAGAAATCTAACACCGTGTAAGCCTGTGCCGAATTACGGAAGTAATTGCCGACGGTGGGACGCAGGACATGATCGACCAGATTTTGCATCGAGCCAACCCGTGAAATTACCCTTGGGGCATCCAGCGAACCAACATGGATAATTTGAGCGACTTCTAAATTAAAGGCAAATCCATCAATTGATCGCACATTCAAAGCTCTGAGTTTAGAATCATAACCATGCTCTTCAGTGCGATCGCTAAAGTTCAGCACAATATTAGTGGTGGGAACCAGTTCCACTTTCATAATGTGGGTATTTAAGGGATGTTTACCTGGGTAAAGCGGCTCAATCCATACGCCTTTGTCTCCAACATTGACTAAATGTCCATGAGTAAATAGAGCGCCACTGACATCATCCTGAGTTCCACCCACAAAGGAAATCACCACGCCCACATAACCGATGGGAATCTCAGTCATTTTCACCTGTTCGACCTTGGCAAACCAAGGATTGAGGTTCCATGAACCCGATAAAATCACCTGTTCCTGTAGACCACGCCGACCGCCGCCATCAATGAACAATTGAGCATTTTGGAAGTTATCATGCTCAGGAATTACGGCTCCCGCGATCGCCCCTGCCTCAATGGGAATACCATCTAAGGTGGTGACAATGCCGACCTTTTCTGTTTCCACCGAATAGAGCTTTAATTCGCTAGGCGACATTCCATTTTGAGCAGAATTTGCAGAAGTGACAATTGTAAAGAGAGCCGTATTAATTCGATAGGTTCCTGCGGTCAGAATGCCGATCTGTCTACCCTTTTCGCCATCAGCCAAAAGAAATTGTCGCGCATTTTGGAAGTTGTCACAGGAAACAGTTTTACCAAGAATGCGATCGGGAGGAATCGATTTGCCATCATTAGCAATAATTAAGCCGATTTCGCCTTGGGGAATCACGATTACTGATTCTTTGCGAATTCCATACTGCCAAGGGTAATAGCCGAAGTACCAACCAGGGGCAAGGGTATCTGCCTGATAGCCCGCTTCGCCATTGAGAGCGACTAATTGTCCAGGGGGTAAATCACCACGGAAGGAGAATTTTTTAACGACGATGCCAACTTCGCGTTCGCCGATTACAATCAACCCTAAGATCCAACCAACCTGCGGCAAAAACACAAACACAAGCACCACGCCGCCGATTACCCATACCCAGATGGGAAAGTTAAAATCTCCTGCCTGCATGGCTTGCACTGATAAAGGTGAGGCTGACTTTGAGGGTGCATCTTTTTGAGAAATTTGCTGGGCGTTGGCTACGCCATTAGCGCTTACAAGGCTTACAATGGGCAAAGCGACAACTAAGCCAAGCATGGCAATAGCCACCTTCTTAGCAAATTTCTGATTAAAACTTTGGTAAGTATCCTGAATATTGATTAACTTTTTCACGGGTAAGACCCCACTTTCAGAACTAATGCTAATCTAGCGCAGTTGTTCTGAAAGCCTCAAAATCTACTAAGAAAATTAATAAGCTGATTGTTGAGGCTTCAAGTAGTACAGAGAAATTTTTGAAAGCACGGCGGAGCCGCGCTTTCAAAAATTTCTCTGAGTTATAATTCAGCGCAAAGCGCTGTAACCTCTATGATTTCTCCAGGTATTTGGGCAACTGTTTGGGCAATTATTTTTTCTATCGTGGTCAGTGCGATCGCGATAGGAATTTTGATTTATCCATTTTTTGTACAATGGCAACGAGAACAGCTAATGGCTCAGCCATTTCCAAAACATTGGCTGAATATTGTCGAAATTAATTTGGCTATTTATAATTATCTTGATTTGGAGCAGCAAAAGCAGCTTCAGGGTTATATTCTAGTGTTTCTAAAGGAGAAACAATTTATTGGTTGTTTAGGATTACAAATTACAGAAGAGATGCGAGTTACGATCGCCGCGATCGCTTGTTTATTATTATTTGGCGATCGCAAAACCTATTTCCCTAATTTACGTTCTATTTTGGTTTATCCTAGCGCCTATGTTGTGAACGAAGTCGTGATCAATGAATCCTATGTTGTCGAAGAAAGACTTGTCGCCAGATTAGGAGAATCATGGACAAAGGATCAACTAATTCTGTCTTGGGAACAGGTGCAACATGATGCTTCCCATTGGCAAGATGGACATAATGTGGTGTTACATGAGTTCGCTCATCAACTAGATCAAGAAGATGGACAGGCGGAAGGTGTGCCAATTTTGCCGCGAACTTTGGATTATGCAGCATGGGCCAAGGTGATGACGGCGGAATATTTGCAACTATGCGATCGCATTGATCATGGCAAAAAGACGATCATCGATAGTTATGGAGCGACTAACCCTGCGGAGTTTTTTGCGGTTACGACGGAGACTTTTTTTGAGAAGCCCCAACAACTGCATCAAAAGCATCCAGATCTCTATGAACTCTTGCAAAGATATTATCGACTCGATCCTCGGCAATGGTCGATCTAGAATAGGTAACAAAGATAGCGCGGTTTTGCCGCGCTATCTTTGTTACTTTGTATCAGGACAAATCAAAACCCAAATAGTGTGAGCGGCGCGATGCGCCGCTCACACTATTTGGGTTTTATGTCCTAACATTACTGGCTATAGCTATAAATGGATAAATTATGAATGCGATCGCCATTGATTTTGGTAGTAGCAACACGGTTATTGCTCGCTGGAATATTGCTACTAATCAACCTGAAACCTTAAATTTTGATGGTCTGAATCGTCCCGCGCCTTTAAATGCGCTTGTACCATCGTTGGTATATGTCAAGAATGCTCAAGAGGCGATCGTGGAAATCGGACAGCAGGTGATCGATCTGGGCAAAGATCGACCTCAACCCAGATTATTTAATCAAATCAAGCGCCGATTGGTGGCAGATATAAAATATATTCCTAGACTAGATGGCGTAAAGGTCACACCCGAATGGGTTGGCAATCAATTTTTACGAGAACTTCTCCACAAACTGCGATCGCATCAAAATTTTCCATCCCAAATAATTTTGACGGCTCCCGTACAATCCTACGAAAAATATTTGCGCTGGCTCGAAGAATGTAGTGTCGAAATATTTACGCCCAATGTACCAACCTTAGAAACTCCGCAGATTCGGATTCTTGATGAACCAACGGCGGCGGCTCTGGGCTATGGGGCGATCGCGCCTAGTGCGTTGGTCTTAGTAATTGATTTTGGTGGTGGTACGTTAGACTTGTCTTTAGTCCGACTACCAAAGAGCGAAAATGTTGCCAAGTGGGGCGATCAGATTGGGGTCAATCGTGATGAATGGACAGAACATCAGGCGGAGGCGATCGCCAAGACTGGTTATTCGATTGGTGGTGAAGATATTGATCAATGGTTAGTTCAGGACTATTTAGAAAGCCGTGAAGATCTTACGGATGCTGGGACAGGAAATAATTCGACTATTCTCAAATTCTTAATGGAACGGATTAAACTCCAGCTTTCCGAATCAGAAATCGCTTCAGAAATATTTTTTGATATCACGACCCAAACCGCACAGGAGATTACCTATACTCGTCCTCAGTTAGAGAAATTACTGGAAAGAAAAGGCTTTTATCGAGTTCTCAAATTAGCGATCGATGAACTAATTAATCGAGCTTTTAATAAGGGAATTCTCAAAGGAGACATTAAACAGATTCTTTTAGTCGGTGGTTGTACATTAATTCCATCAGTACGTTCCTTGGTTGAATCATATTTCACGATGGGTAAAGTATATAGCCATAAGCCCTTTGAAGCGATCGCCCACGGTGCATTGATGTTGAGTCAAGGCATGAGCGTTCAAGATTATCTCTTTCATTCCTACGCCATCCGCTATTGGGATCGCCCGACGGAACAATGGAAATATCAACCATTATTTCGGCGTGGTCAGGTTTATCCGACCCGCCGTCCGATGGAACTGGTTCTCAGAGCCACGCAACCCGATCAATCGGAAATTGCGCTCACCCTTGGCGAACTCACCAGTTGCCCCCAAGGTGCAGCCGAAATTAGTTTTAATGGCGATCGCATCGTCATGCAGTTTGCTCAGCAAGCAAAGGAAACTTTTCAGCCTTTGCAAGCTGATGCTGATGGCGAAGGTGTGCCACAGGCGATCGCTAAGCTCACGCCCCTTGGTCAGCCCGACTGCGATCGGCTAAAGGTTTTATTTAGCATCAGTGAAAAGCGTGAGTTATTGGTTACAGCGATCGATCTACTCACCCAACGTCAGTTATTAACCGATTATCCCGCCGCCAAATTGCATTAAAGAGGAAGAGATTTGAAAGTCTTGCAAAGCAACACTTTCAAATCTCTTAGGATTTACGCAAAATGACTTAAAACCTGCATTGCATCGTAAGGGCAATTCATGAATTGCCCTTACGATGCGTTCTTTTGCGTAAGTCCTATATCTTTGGAAAATGGTTTATCCCACATTCCGCTCGTAATAGAAGGGTAAAATAATAGTAACTAATCAGCCCAATTGGAATGTGCTAAAAATACCGCAAAAGCCAATCTTTGTAAGCATTACAAGCATTTTATATTGAAAATATCTA
>JFJP01028660.1_pt1 | contig 10907 bp, 12 predicted proteins | sample 431651 | NCBI WGS metagenome assembly JFJP01 (sample SAMN02602958, study PRJNA72255) | Microbial mat metagenome, whole genome shotgun sequencing project. | biome: fresh water; feature: sink hole; material: water; isolation source: purple microbial (photo- and chemosynthetic) mats found in...
TCATTGAATAGTTTCAATTTTTCCTTAAAAATTTTGTTATCATCCTGATTTTCTTTTTTTAAAGAATATTTTTTTATGTCATTGTCCTTCAATAAAACATCTAAAAAATCTCCTTCCTTTCCAAAAAAAACATTATATTTATATTTATTTATTTAATTTACTATGGTTTTCTTCTCAAGATCCAATAAGCTATTATTTGAATGAGTTGAAGCTCTTTTGTGAGGAATAATATTCAAATTTGCAAATTCATTTGATTTATTTGATGAATTTATCGGATTTTCATTCAATTTATTTGAATTTATAATATTTTCATTCAATTTATTTGAATTAAAATTATGTTTCATGGACTCCAAAGTATAGAAATCTTCATTTTTATGAGGTTTCTGGGGTGTTGTTCTCATAACTTCAGGAAAACTTACTTCATTATTTGCTTTATTGTTGTTTTTTGTTTGAAAATGGAGTTCTTCTTTCACAGTTTTTGGGATTTTCATCAGTTCATTTTTGAATTTTCTCTCGTTTTTTTTCATATTATTCAAAGGGTTTTTCAAATAGATTGTAGCCATTCGATTGAGTTTTGGTTTTATTAGTTGCTTTAAATCATCATCAGTTTTTGAAGAAATGTCATGATTTTTGGAATAGGAATCCATTGTTTTGTGAAGGTCATCAAGATTTTGTTTGGGCTGTTGTTTAAAGTCGTAATTCGTCCATTCGGAAGGGAAATCAAGGAGTGCAGTTTCTTTTTGATTGTTTTTTTTCTGTTTTTGGAGTTGTTCAAACATCATATTAAAAAAAAATTGTTGTTATTTTTTTTAAATCGTTTTATTATTTTTTTTTTTTTTTTTTATCAATTCATTTTTTTTTTTTAATTGAAATTTTATATATGATAATTAATTTCATTCTTTTGAAAGAAAAGAAATAATTGTTTTTGACCTTTACTTTGTAGAAACCTTAAAAGTGAAAGACTCACAATTGATCTTCATATTATTCTTCAACTTGCAACCAACACTGATCTCTTTTCCCAGAAATTCATCCTTATTGATTAAATAGACAAAAACAGCATTGTCTGAAGCTGGATTCTTTTGCAAAACCCATTTCTCATTCAGAAATTTAATGAAGGCATCAGGCTTATCAATTTCTTTTTGTTCTTCATTATGTTCTATATAAACAACAGATTCTTTAAAATAAAAATTCACCAAATCTTTCCTAAATGGTTCTTTTTCATCCAGATCAATATTTTCTTCATCTATATCATTTAATTTTATGAATTTTTCAGGTGTTTTCACCTCGTCTTCAACAGCAATCTCTTCTTTTGATTTGAGCATATGTGTGGGTACATGAAACCAATTCAAATCTGGCACCTCTTCCTCCACATTAGGTCTCGGATATATCTCACTTACACAAATAACTTGCCCCAGAATTTCAAACAAAGATCCTTTATCTAGAATATAACTTTGATTATCCAAAACCTCAAGAGTCGTTCTATTGGATAATGAAAGATCTGCAATATAATATCCATTTAATTCATCACATTTATATTTATTATAGGCAGCTATTTGAAAATGTCTGTTACTAATTTTCTGTGATTTTAGTTGAATTTCCGGTGTAAATGCACGAGTTTTTCTACCAAAAACCAATGGTTGTATTGTTATATCCTTTTTCTGTTCATTAGATTCATGATCTGTAAAATTTTGTGTTGTGATTGATGTATTGAAATTCTTTTGAGGTTGTTCAATTATTTCTGGAGAATTTTTTTCTGGTTTGTTCGGAGAAGGAGAAGAAGATTTGTTAAGATTTTTTTGCTCATCTTTCTTTGCAACACATTCTAATTTTAACCAAGGTAATTCGATTGGATTAAAAGGCTTAAAATGATTTGCAGCAAGGAAATTCTTTCGAAAATCAAAATTCGACCACAAATTCGTGAAGAAGCAATCAAAGCCTTTGCTATAAACTTTCAGATTTTTATTCACATCAAGATGCTTCCTCAAAGTTTCAACATAAGCCTCATCAATATTGGTTTTCTCTGTTTCGAAAACGTAATTTTTGAACTTTTCAAAGAAATCAATGAATTCAACATGGTGAATTTCACCGAAATTATCAAGCCAAAATCGTTTTGAAATGAGATTTTGCATAAATTTGGGTTTTTGATGTTTTTGATTTTTTATGCAATTTGGGTCAATTTTAGAATTTTTACAATAACAAACAAATAATTCATTTTTTTCTTCTTCTATTGGTTCAAAACAATCAAGTTCTTCAGGAAGATCGTTCTGCAATTGGTCCAACAAGTCTTCAAAAATATAATAATTGTCAACACTATATGTTATTTTAATATCCAATTGGAAATTCAGCACACAAATCTCTATTTCATTCATCGTTTGTTCTGCTTTGGACTTAAAACTTTGAAAAGATTGCTTATAATCATTAACACGATTATTTTCTTCTTTCATTTTCTTTCTTACTTTCTCTTCATATTCAAAATCACGACGTAATTGATGAATTTGATCCAAAAGAAGCTTTAGGTCTATATCAGAATAAGTTTTTATGCGGTCCGGATGATCTTTTATTTCATCTTTTATCATTTTTAGGGAGTTAGAAATCGCATCGTTGTAATAGTAGCAGGCTTCGACAAAAAAGTGTTGAGTGAAGACGACCTGCTTCAGCTTAATCTCATCAATGACATCCAGGATTTCATCCAAATAACGCAAAAGCATTGAAAGTGAAACAATTTAATTTATTTTTATAGTTCTTTTAAATGAAATCAAAGAAATTAACAATTATTAATTTTTCGTTTTTGTTTATTTTGAAATTTTTTTTAAAAAAACCATAATATTTTGAAGGACAATTACTTTCTTTTATAAATATTCTGATATATCAGGACAAGTGCAAATCAAATTTCTGTCTCCAAAAGCATTATCAATCCTTCCACAAGATGGCCAATGTTTTCCTCTTGCATTAATCCAAGGTACCGGAAAAGCAGCTTCTTCTCTTGTATATTTGTGTTTCCAAGCACTTGAGATGACATGCTCGTAAGTATGAGGAGCATTCTTTAAAGGATTATCAACTTTATCAAATCTACCATCAGCCACTTTATCAATCTCTTCTCTGATTTTGTATAAAGCATCAATGAATCTATCTAATTCAGCCCTTTAAATGAAAAATAATTAGCAAAAATATAAAAAAATTTTTGAAAAATTCAAATTTTTCTAAAAAAATAAAATATAATGAAATCATTTAAGGTTTTTTTACTTGTCCTCGCTTTCAGTAGGCTCTATCATAAGAGTTCCTGGCACAGGGAATGACATAGTAGGTGCATGAAATCCAAAATCCATCAATCTTTTCGCAATATCCTCTTCACTGATTCCAATCTTTTCCTAAGAAGAAAATTCATTACCCTTCTGATTTTTCTCAAATATTATTAATACTTTTATAGGTCTAATATCCATAATAAACTCATGAGCGACTCTTCCTTGTTTTCCTCTATAAAGAATTTTATATTTATCCTTTAGTTTCATCTCCAAATAATTTGCATTCAAAATAGCCACCTCTGTCGCTTTTCTCAATCCACTCAATCCCATTTGGATAATATAAGAATAAGGTATAGTCAATAGAGATGCACTACTCCAAGGAGCTGATGAAACAGATCCGAACGTGAATTCTCCTAAAGAAAAAACCCAGAAAAAGTTTATTTAATTAATAATAGAAAAAAAATAAAAAGTTTAAAAATATTGAATATTTTATATAAAAAAAAAAAAACCTCCACATTTCACTAAAGCATGACCAGGTAAATATGGGGCTAAATGTTTTTTCACTCCAATAGGTCCCATTCCAGGCCCACCTCCTCCATGAGGAATACAAAAGGTTTTATGCAGATTCAAATGGCATACATCAGCATCCAAGAACCCAGGAGATGTCAACCCGACTTGTGCATTCATATTAGCTCCATCCATATAAACTTGTCCACCATATTTGTGAATAATATCAATAGATTCTCTTATAGTATCTTCAAAGATACCATGAGTTGAAGGATAAGTCACCATAAAAGTTGATAATTCATTCTTATGTTTCTCAGCTTTTGCTCTTAAATCAGTCAAATTTATATTGCCTTGAGCATCAACACTTACTGGAATGACCTTCATACCAGCCATTGCTGCTGATGCCGGATTTGTACCATGAGCTGATACAGGGACTAAACAAATATTTCTATGTTTTTCATTCTTGTGCTCAAAATAACGATTGATTGTCAAAAGACCTGTGTATTCACCTTGAGCTCCGGAGTTTGGTTGGAAAGTTATGGCATCAAATTTTGTGACTGCTTTTAACCAATCGTGTAGATCTTTTATTATTTGTTGATATCCTTTTGTTTGCTCGAGAGGTGCAAATGGATGAATGTTTGCGATGTGAGGCCATGTTAATGCTGCCTAAATTAAATGTATAAAAAAAATATAAAAAGAAAAACAATAAATAAACCATTTCAGAGCTGGCATTCAACTTCATAGTACATGAACCTAAAGGTATCATAGATTTTGCTAAAGAAATATCCTTTTTGCTGATGTTTCTGATAAATCTCAACATTTGAGTTTCGGAGTGAATCGTGTTGAAGACTTGTTGGGTCATGAAATTGGATTTTCTTTGGAGATTTTGTGCGAATTGTTGCAAAACATAAGAATTTTTGTCAAATATATTCTCATTCTTTATGGGAATGTTTTTGATTCCAGCAAAAATGGTGATCAATTCAGCAATATCTTCCAAACTACTTGTTTCATCTAAACTGATAGAAATTGTGCTATCATCGATTTTTCTCAAATTCACATCAGATTTCAAGAATTCTGACAGATAAAATTGAGCACTTTGTATTTATTATAAATATTTTTAAAATGTTTTGATTTTTCTTTTACTTATTCTCTGGAAGGTTGATGCAGACAGTATCAAAGAATGTGCAGGTTTTAGTGTCATAGCTTTTTAGCTTATAGCCGAATTTATTCAAATAAAATCCGAGTATTTGTGCTAAACCATTCACTCTTTCTCCAATGTTTTTTAATCCCTTTTTTTTAAAATAAAAATAATTTTTGTATTTCCGTAAAGTGCTGAACAATTTGCCAGCAGTGCTTGTGAAGTACAAATATTGGAAGTGGCCTTTTCTCTTCTGATGTGTTGTTCTCTTGTTTGCATAGCCATTCTAAACACCTTATTCTTATGAACATCTTGTGACACTCCTATAATTCTTCCTGGTATTTTTCTTTTATGTACATCAGTTGTCGCAAAGAAAGCAGCGGAAGGTCCACCATATCCTAAAGGCACTCCAAATCTTTGAGCCGAGCCAATAGCAACATCAACACCCATCTCAGCCGGGGTTTTACATAAAGTAAGAGCCAATAGATCTTGAGCTAAGACAACAATGCATTTTTGTTTCTTTAATTTCTTAGTTAATTCAGTATAATCAAAAAGAACGCCATAATTATCTGGGTTTTGAAATAAAGCTCCACACAACTCAGCTGATTTATTGTCGAAATCATAAGTATGAGGGTCATCAATGACAATTTCTATGTTCATGTATTTGGCTCTAGTTCTCACCACATCAATGGTTTGCGGGAAAACGTTATTTGAAACAAAGAATTTGTTCTTTTTGAAGCTACCGATGTTATAGGCCATGAACATTGATTCAGCAGCAGCAGTGCCTTCGTCTAATAAAGAACAATTTGCAAAAGGAAGACCAGTCAATTCACTAATCATGGTTTGGAAATATAAAAGACATTCTAATCTACCTTGAGAAATTTCACCTTGATATGGAGTATAGGGGGTATACCAAACAGGATTCTCTATCACACTACGGATTATTATGGCTGGAGTTATGGTGCCGTAATAGCCACATCCAATGTAATTCTTCTTCAATTCGTTCTTTTCAGCGACCTTGCGGAAATAGTTGAAAAATTGGAACTCAGTCAAAGGTTCTGGTAATTTCACATCGTCTTTTTTTAGGGCCTTAGGATCATAAACATCTGAGGGAATCACTTGTTTCATTAAATCATCTAATGAGGAAACAGAAAGGCTCTTTAACATCTCGGAAATCTCCCCTTCGCTTGGCCCAATATGTCTTTGAACCTTTATTTTAGGAGAAAATTAGAAATTTATCATAGAACGATAGTTTGTAAAGGTTTTTACTAAAAAATCAGAGGCCTTTAAAGAAGAGGGGATATTTGGATCACTTTGGAATGTAGTGAAGGAGGAAAAAGAACGTGCTGGTTTGAAAAGATTTGGGGAAAGGATGGATTTGAATCGGAATTTCTTCAGCATTTTGTGGATTTTTTATATAATAAATGAAATAAAAAATCAAAACCAAATAATAAAGATATTTGATTTTAATCAAAGACTCAAAAGTTTAATGAAAATAATTAGTTTTTTATTTTTTTTGTTGTTGGATTTTTGGATTTTTTTTTAAAAAAGTAAAATAATTTTTTGTTTTAAAAAAGCAAATGATCTGGATTTGTAATGTTTTAAGTATTTTGCAGGAACTCATAAAAAAAATCATCTGTGAATTTGTAAAATTTGATTTCAAAAAAATCTATCATTAATTCAAAAAAAATTTTGTAATTAAAAAAAATTATTCATAATTAATAAAAAAAATAATTTTTCAAAATAATTTTTTTTTTAAAATTTAATTTTTTTTTCTTAAATTTTTTTTTAAAAAAAATAACCTAAATAACGATATTTAATTGAAATTGATTTTGGGTCCATCTAAAGGAATATAATCATTTGTCAAATTCCATTTCGCATGATGACTCCTATGATAAATATCCCACTCCTCCTCCGAAAACTTCTCATCAGAAATTTCATTTGAAATCAAATATTTAATAAAATTCGCCACAGTCTTTGGTTGCAATAAATCTTTTTCGGTAAGTTTAGCCCCTTTTTCTTTCATTTCTTCAATCATTTTCGTTGCCACAACACCAGGTTTCATAGAGCCAACATAAATACCTTTCTGGCATAGTTCTTTCTTAAAACATAAATAAGACATATATAAAGCTGATTTTGTCATACAATATCCATATAATTTCCGAACAGGCACATGAGCTGCTTTTGTGCTCATGTTCAATATTCTTGATCTGTCTAAAAAGCAATTATTTTTCAATAAAGTCGATATGATAAAAACTGGGGCTATTGTATTGAGTTTAAATAAATGATTCAGTTCTTCATATGAATAATCAATGAGATTGTTCTGAACGTTCAAAATTGCTGCACAATTAATTAAGTTTTTTACCTTGTATTTGATTCCGAGCTGTGCAGGGATTTTTACTATGTTTTTTTCGTCAGAAAGATCTAGGGGACAACAAATTATATTCTTATTGTTTTGAAATTCTTTCACTTGGGCTATCGAACGGGAAACTGCCAAAATCAAATGATTTTCGCTACTGAGGAGCTTTGTGAGATTGTAGCCAATACCGGAAGAGGCTCCTGTGATGAGGGTCAGAGGAAGAACCATTGATAACGAGTAAATTTTTATTTAATATTTTATTTGAATTATATTTTTTTTAAGGTATCAGTTAATGAATAAATTATAGAAAATAAAATTATTTTTAAACAAATTTCAAAAAGAAAAAAAATATTTTTATAAAAAAGAGTCTTTAAGAGAATATGAAAATTTATAATCTTTGGATATTTCAACTTGACTTACAATTTTTTCTTTGCAAACAAAATAAATTCTGCAAATATCCAGATCTACAGTGGCACCCTTGATTTCTTGTGCATCCATGCCTGTCAAATAAGACCCCCTTTTCATTTAAAATATTTTTTTTGAACAAACCTAATATCAATCCAGGAAAATTAAATTCTGTTTTTAAAGAATCAAATGTAAATCTATTAAAATTTTTATAATTTTTTCCCATTTTAAAATTTTTACGTATCTTCTTTGAAATAAATTTCTCTAAAAAACACAATAGGTGAATGAGTGCAAACTGCAATTATTAATGAAAACAGAGGACAATGTTTCACTATTGAAATTCTTTTGTAAGTTTTTTTGATTTATATTAAAATTTCACTATATTTTTTTATTCAACCTTGTGTAATCAGTTAGAAATTTGGTTTCTGAATGTATTTCTTTCATTTCAAATATTTTTTCCTCTACTATTTCTTCTTTATAGCTATCTATATAAAGAAAAATTAAAATTAAATGTAAAAATAATTACTCATCGGATCTAATAATTTCATTTTAGAAGCTTCTGAAACAAAAAGTAGATATTTATTTAGTTTGTAATTGATAGTTCCTTTGACAAATTTGGGATTTTCTGGGTTTGCTTCCTTTTTTATCAGCTTTTCCAATTTATATTTACCACTGTTTAAAACTGAGTTTTTAGGAATCCAAGTGACTGACCATCCCCTAAAGTATTTAAAGAGATGATAAGACAATAGAAAATAACCAATTAGAAAGATCATAAAAACAAATTTCCTGTCCAGTTTTCACAGAAAATATTTTAACCTGAGAAAAAAAGGTATTTTTTATATAATTTTTATGATAATATATTACTTTACGATCTATGCTTGTCGATGCAATAAATTCTCCTATAAATTAAATTGATAAAAATTATTAAAAAAAAAAAAATTACCACATGGGCTAAATTTTACGCAAGGAATGTTATGATCATGAGCATCAATTGTCATTCTTTGCGATGGATGTCCTGCATTTGATATATCCCACATCTGTTTTTATTTAATTAAAACAAAAAACAATAATTTTTTATGTGAACTAACAGATATTTTCTTGTTATTTGCGCCGCATGCAACAAAAGTTTTTTGAGAATCTACAAAAACATCTAAACTCCAGGTTGAATTATCTTCAATTTCTTGATAAGTATTGCTTTTAAAAAAGTCTTAAAAGAATTTTTGATGAAAATAAAACTCAAATTCATATAATGAATGATCCATATTATTTAATTCAAATATTGTGACCCTTGCCTTCATATCCACGCACATCAGATAATGCTTATCTTGAAAGTATTTTACACAAATTTGGTTTATTATATACTATTTCAAATTAGTTTTTCTTTGAATATTAAAAAAGTTTTTTACATCATCTTGATGGACTTGATAGACTTTCGGGGTTTCATGATCTCGGATTTTTCCATCGTTTTGTAAATTAAAAGCATAAATATTATTTTGTACTGCTAATAAAAGAAGATTATGTTTTGGAGATAATGCAAGAATGTTCATTTTCTACAAAAGTAAAATCATTATTGAATGAAGTTAAATGAAGATTACCCAAAACTCCATATCAAAGGAAGGAATTTTTATGTTCTCACATTGTTCGAAAATGAAATTCATGAGAAAGAAAAAAAAATTAAACCAGAAAAATAAAAAAAAATATCAAAATATTATTTTATGAATTTTTTAATAAATTTCTAATTTAAAAAAAAATTTAATAAAATCTTTTGTTTTTCTTAAAAAATTTTGATTGGCGATATGCAAAAAGAAAGTTATAAAATTTCAAACTTTCTTCTTGAAAGGGTTCTGCAATCACCCGCCACAGAATCATCTACCTTCAAACTCTCATGGCTTCTCACCTTTCGAGAATTACCAAATATCTCTCTTGAATACATAAACTTTTCTGATACACTTCATAAAAAACTTCCTTTGATGACAATAAACAGCAAAGAAGATCGAAATATTTTGAAACAAGAGATAGACAGATTGACTTTATTATCAAATGGAAATGTTATTTTTAATGGAATTTTAATTGTTTCAGAAGAAGAAAATAATAAATTAATGATAACATTAGAAGAAATTATTCAAGAACTTTTTTCAGAAGAAAGAAAAAATGAATACATAAGCGAAATAAATCAATTTGTTTTGGTTAGAATAAACCCAAAATCAAATGATTTTTCAACAAGCTTTTGCAAAAGTTTTCGGAAAACTGAAGAAAGTTCAGAAATTCCTTTGAATTTTTTAAAAGAAGAAGATATAAAAGAAGCATTAAAAGATTATTTCTTTATTTTTTCGAATTTAGCTTTTGAATTTGATGAGAAAATCAATGAAGATTTTATTGAAAATGTTTCTTTTGCGAGATTTAAGGATAGTGATATCATTGTTCCTGTTGACAAAGAAAAAAATATCAAATATTTTGAACTTAAAACAAAAAATGTGAATATTAATAATGCGGAGATAGTTAAGGATAAATGGAAGGCTATGCTAAAACAAATAAAAAGCGACACAAAAAAGGTTTGCTTTTTTTTAAAAAAATAAGAAATAATTAACGCTTTTTACTTTTTGGAAGAAATTTGAAGAAAATTTCAAATTAGGACATATTTCTCAGATCATTGGAAAAGAAATCAAGTTGTTTTTTACACAGAAAATGGGAGAGATCTCAGAATCGCCTAAAATTGAATTGTTTAAACCTGGTAAATCAATCTTAATTTTGCTTGTTTTTTGTCTTCATATAATTTTTTTTAAATAAAATTTTATTTATAATTTTTTTCTGGATTGTTTCTAATTTTTTTATAGAAAAGTTAAAATCAATTGTTGAATTGCAAACAATAACGTTTTCTAAGACAGAGACGGATTTGAAAGAAATCTTGGAGTCTCATCTCTCACAAATAAAAAGAGAAATTTCCCTAATAAATAAATGCCTAAAGGTTGAAGGCAAAGTAATTTTTTTTCTAAATTTAAAGAAAAATAATTTTAATTTGCATTATAGAAATCAAATTTATCTATTTATGTCTTTCAAAATTATTTGAGTTTGTTTCCAAGAAAATGCATTTTTAGTCTCAATGAGAACAATGAAATTTCAACAGAAGAAAAAAAAATATATTATAAACTATATGATATCCCGAATTCAAGAGCTTTGCTCAGAAAAAGCGATCATTTGGCTCAATCGTTGAGCTTTGCCAGCAAAAACGGTCAGTCTTTATGGGCAAACATTCGTT
>JFJP01040641.1_pt1 | contig 10907 bp, 9 predicted proteins | sample 431651 | NCBI WGS metagenome assembly JFJP01 (sample SAMN02602958, study PRJNA72255) | Microbial mat metagenome, whole genome shotgun sequencing project. | biome: fresh water; feature: sink hole; material: water; isolation source: purple microbial (photo- and chemosynthetic) mats found in...
GTTTCCACTAATCCCTTTAAAACTCCACATTTTTCTTATTGATGGTAAGCAATGAAAATAATATCTTTTTGCACCTTGGTCTGGACTATCCATTGTTGACTGGTAGCTGTTGTCGATTTTGTTAATAATTAATACCAGCTGCATTCCTAGACCTTTAAAACTCCGTTCCAATGTCCAGAATACTTTGTCCAAATAACGCTTAATTGTCTTTATACTACAATTATAAGACTCCCATATTTAAGCCTAAATTTGTTTACTTGTACAATACGCTTACCGTTGTTGTGTGTTACAAAACATCAACCAACGAAAAGTGGAAGAACTTATTTTTTCAAATGTAAATAAAAATACTTCTTTTTGAAAACGATATAAACGGTAGACAAAACTAATATTATTATTCCCAAATACAGGTAAGAATAGGGCTTGAAGGAAAAATAGCCAACTAATATAACTACTTGTAGCAATGCATAGAGTGAAGAAACAAGTATATGCTTAATTTTTAATTCGTTGGCAAGTAATTGATAGGCATGTTTACGATGTGCTTCAAATATATTTTCTTTTAATATTATACGGTGAACAATGGTTAAAATTGAGTCTACGCCATAGACTGCTAATAAGATGATATAACTAAAATCAGCTGTTTTAATTATAAGTAGACCCAATAAAAATAAGATAATAAATGCAATGGATATTGCTCCCACGTCTCCAGCAAAGCATTTGGCTTTTGTTCTGAAATTGAAGAAGTTAAAAACTAGTATGGCAAGCAGTAGTGAGTAAATAAAATCATTATCCACAAATGCCACTTGATAACTGTTGATGTACCACAAACCAGCTACCACAGCCAAACTGTATCCGCCCGTAATGCCATTTATGCCATCCATAAAATTATATGCATTGATTAAACCAGTGCAAAATACTAAGGCAACTACAGTGTAATACCACGGTAATTCAAACAATCCCCACTCGTAAAACATTAATCCCATGGCTGCAAAGTGAACCAAAAGTCGGAGTTTTGATGATTGTGGACGAACATCATCGGCAAAACTAACTATGGTTATCATTGATAAAGCTAAAAAAAACCAATGATACTGAAAGCCTGAAAATGCGAAATAAAGTAACATGCCAATGTAAAATACAATTCCGCCACCTCGTAAAGTTACGCTAGAATGTGAACTTCGTTGGTTCGGTTTATCAATAATGTTATAATAGTCGGCAATACGAAAATATGCCAATTCGGCTGCAAAAAGTGCGATAAGAAGTAGTAAGTAATTCATTATTTTGTAGTTAGTTTCTTGTTTTGTTCAAATGATTACACAAAATGGAAAAGATTTTTAATTGTTTTCGAAATCAATTTTGTATACTTGAAATACGGAATGAAGAAGAAAAATTGTGCTTCGTTTTTTATTTGATTCTAATGACTAGAATTTAATGATTGCAATTTATTGAACGATTATTTTTTATGCTGCAAAAGTAATACATCTTTTGCACAGAACAATAAGTGGGCTTTTGCTCCACTATTCCAGTTTTTTTTTATTATACATTTGTTCCAAAGGTTTAATAGATACGATCAATTGATGAAAGTTCACTTTGTTCTTTAATAGAAAATAATCAATTCTTTGGTAAATGCAATTAGTTTGTGTTTTGCAGCGCAAAAGAAAAGCTATTTCATTTCGAAATAGCTTTTCTTTGATATTAATAATTTCGGATTTTATTCAAATTCAGTGTCTTAATTGCATAAAACACAAACCTTTTTTTTAGTTTTTAAGTGCAGCTTGTGCAGCAGCCAGTCTAGCTATTGGTACACGGAATGGAGAGCAGCTTACATAATCTAATCCTGCACTGTGACAGAATTCTACCGATGAAGGTTCGCCTCCATGTTCGCCACAGATACCAACTTTTAGGTTAGGACGTACTGAACGGCCTTTTTCAGTTGCCATTTTTACCAATTGTCCAACACCATTTTGGTCAAGAATTTGGAATGGGTCTGCTGATAAAATTTTCTTATCCAAATAAATTGGCAAGAAAGAAGCTATATCATCGCGCGAATATCCAAACGTCATTTGTGTTAAATCATTGGTGCCAAATGAGAAAAATTCTGCTTTTTCAGCTATCCGTTCTGCGGTTAAGCAAGCGCGAGGTATTTCTATCATGGTTCCAACTTTAAAGGCAATGCTGTCACCTTTTTCGGCAAATAATTGAGCAGCAGTTTCACGAATGATACCTTCTTGTTCGTTAAACTCATACTTAATACCTACCAATGGCACCATAATTTCAGGAATGGCAACAATTCCTTTTTTCTTCAATGCCAAAGCAGCCCCCAAAATAGCTCGAGTTTGCATTTCGGTAATTTCAGGGAACGTATTTCCCAAACGACAGCCACGATGACCTAGCATTGGATTTTGTTCGTGCAATGCTTCTACACGTTGTTTTATCACTTTCAACGAAACGCCCATGGTTTCTGCCATTTCTCGTTGTCCTTTTTCTTCGTGAGGTACAAATTCATGCAAAGGTGGATCCAACAATCGTACTGTAACCGGGCAACCAGCCATTGCTTCAAATATTCCTTCAAAGTCTGCTTGCTGATAAGGCAGAATTTTTGCCAATGCTTTTCTACGACCTTCAGCATCTTCTGCCAAAATCATTTCGCGCATGGCTTTAATTTTTTCACCTTCAAAGAACATGTGTTCCGTACGGCAAAGTCCAATTCCGCTTGCTCCAAACTTCCGTGCTACAAGTGCATCATGAGGAGTGTCGGCATTGGTACGAACAGTCATGCGGGTATATTTATCAGCCAACGTCATTATTTCTGCAAAGTCAGCATCTAGTTCAGCTTCCTTTGTTCCAACTTGTCCCAAGAAAATATCACCAGTAGAACCATTCAACGAAATATAATCGCCCTCTTTCAATGTCAATCCATCTACTTCCATTGTTTTGGTAGCGTAATCAATTTTCAAAGTGCCAGCACCTGACACGCAGCATTTTCCCATGCCCCGTGCCACAACGGCTGCGTGAGAAGTCATACCGCCACGAGCCGTTAGAATACCTTGAGCAGCAGCCATTCCCGCCAAATCTTCGGGAGAAGTTTCTACACGCACCATAATTACTCTTTCACCATGTTGTGCCCATTCTGCAGCATCATCGGCATTGAAAACGATACGCCCAGAGGCAGCTCCCGGGGAGGCGGCCAATCCTTTGGCAATAAGTTTTGAACTTGCAATGGCTTTAGTATCGAAAATTGGGTGCAATAATTCGTCCAATCTGTTTGGGTCAATACGAAGAATGGCTTTCTTTTCGTCAATCATACCTTGATGATACATGTCCATGGCAATTTTAACCATGGCAGCACCGGTACGTTTTCCGTTACGGGTTTGCAAGAACCACAATTTACCTTCTTGAACGGTAAATTCCATGTCCTGCATGTCTTTATAATGATTTTCCAATTTTGTTTGGATAGCGTCCAATTCCAAATAAATACTTGGCATGGCTTCTTCCATAGATGGATATTTTGCAATTCTTTCGGCCTCAGAAATGCCCGCCAATACCGCCCAGCGCTGAGAACCTTTTTTGGTAATTTGCTGCGGCGTACGTATTCCAGCCACCACATCTTCGCCTTGTGCGTTAATTAAGTATTCGCCAACAAAGAGGTCTTCACCAGTGGCAGCATCTCTACTGAAGCATACTCCAGTGGCAGAAGTTTCGCCCATGTTGCCAAATACCATGGCTTGTACACTTACTGCTGTTCCCCATTCGGCAGGTATTCCTTCCATTTTACGATAAAGTATAGCACGGTCGTTCATCCACGAGTCAAACACAGAGCAGATAGCACCCCAAAGTTGTTCGTAAGCCGATTCAGGAAAATTATGTCCAGTTTGTTTCAAAACTGCTGCTTTGAATTGAGTTACCATTTCTTTCAAGTCGTCAACCGAAAGTTGATTGTCTAGCTCAACACCTTTTTCATGTTTAATTTTTTCAATAATCTCTTCAAATGGGTCAATGTCATTCTTGTTTTCTGGTTTCATGCCCAGCACCACGTCGCCGTACATTTGTACAAAACGGCGGTATGAATCCCATGCAAAACGGCCATTTCCTGTTTTACGAGCCAAACCTTCCACTACAGCATCGTTTAACCCTAAGTTCAGGATAGTATCCATCATACCTGGCATTGAAGCTCGTGCTCCAGAACGTACCGAGACCAACAATGGATTTTCAACATCCCCGAATTTTGAATTCATTAAAACTTCTAGACCTTCGATAGCTTTTTCTACCTCTGGCTTTAAAAGTTCCACTACTTTTTCTTTACCCAATGCATAATACTCATTACAAACGTCGGTTGTAATGGTTAGGCCTGGAGGAACAGGTACACCTATCAAATTCATTTCGGCAAGATTAGCTCCTTTACCACCGAGCAGATTTTTCATGTCTGCTTTTCCTTCAGCAACTCCATTGCCAAACGTGAAGACTCTTTTTGTGTTACTCATACTGAATTATTAGATTTAAATTGGTTACTTGTGAAATAAATTATAGTGCTGCAAAGTTATATTTTTTTGTGAATATACAAATAGACAAAATTATAAAAAACTAAAATTGATTCTATACTATCTCTTCCATTATTTTTCACAATCAAGATAATTTAATAATTGAAATATTTTTTCATTGTTTGATTTTATCAGATTTTTTTGTTCTATTATCTGTTTTGCTGATTGAATTGTTTCATCTTCAATAAGTTCTAGAGCTCCATTTTCAAGCATTTCCAGAAGCGAATTTTCGGTAACTTCAAAATGAAATTGTAATCCAAGTACTTTATCATTGTAAATAAACCCTTGATTAACACACACTTTGGAATAAAATAAGTGAATACTCTTTTCAGGCAGATCAAAAGTATCACCATGCCAATGAAAAACGGGAAATCGATTTTCAAAATCTTTAAAAGCTCCGATTTTTTTTGTGTTTTCGGTTACATTTATATCATACCAGCCTATTTCCTTTTGTTTGTTTGGAAAAACATTGGCACCCAGTACATTGGCAATTAGCTGCGAACCAAGACAGATACCTATTACTGTTTTTCCTTTTTCTATAGCCTCTTTAATGTATCGTTTTTCTTCTGATAACCAAGGATATTGTTCTTCGTCATAGATGCCCATTGGGCCACCCATTACAATGAGCCAATCAATGGAATTTAGGTTTGGAAGTTCGTATTTTGAATAAAAATGAGTACTTGATAGTGAATGCCCTTTTATGTTAATCCATTGTTCAATGCAACCCAAACCCTCGAAAGGGACATGAAAAAATGCATGAATTGATAGTTTTTTCATAGTTTTTTTATCTTTTTGATGCTTAATTTTTATTTGCTAAATCTTTTGAATAAATACACCAATGTAAATGTTGGAAGTATATCTGTAAATGGAAGTATTTCCTCAGCAAAGTTAATCATAGCACCTATTTGTCCTGTCTTTCCACCAAAACTCCTATAGAAAATATAAGCAGAAATAGGAGCCCAAATAATATCAAACCATTCACCAAAACCAGGCATAAAATAGGACGCTGAACCAATTATATCCATCATTAAACAAAAAACTAGGGATGGTTTTGCTCTCATCTTAAATAGATTAAAAATGTAAAATAATGTTGATTGTAGTGTCAATAAGGGAAACTGAAAATTAACTGATAGTTTTTTTTTTATTTGCTTATTTGGGCGCTGTCTACATCGATTAATAATGGTGGGCTACTGGGCAATGTAACTGTTTTATTGTTTAAGTCTAAGGTGCTTTTAATTTCTTTTGTAAGCGAAAAATTGAAAATAATCATACTCAATACAATCAAACCAAATAATCCGACCAATAATTTACTACTCATTTTCATAAATTAGAAATTAAATGTTCAACACTAGACTTAATTAATGATTTAGTATAAATAATAAATTGATTACTATTGTTTTGCACTGAATCATTAGTAATTATGTTATTATCTAATTCAGAATTAAATATCTGTATATGATTGGAATAAAAAGAATGATTGTCTAAATTTTGAAAAAATCCAAAACCTACAATAACTATCACTGCTGCTGCTTTGCTAAATCTATTCATGGTGCGTTTTTGATATTATTATGTTGAAGAATAATGTTTACTATTTGTTTTTTAATCTATTATACTTGTTTTTCCGTGAGTTTGAAATAACTAATTATCCATAAGTATGGAATCAGTAAGTAACTAAAAATACGAATTGAATAATCAATAAATTTTGAATTATTGATGCTTTCGGAAGCTATGTTAAGGTAGACAATGATATCGGTCATGCCTACTTTACCCAAAAATAATCTCATCATTATTATTTGTAAAATACCGATTAATACAGCAATTCCAATTAGGCTAATGATTGTTTTGGTAGTACTATTTATTTTAAAATAAAGTGAACCCACCATTGATAATGCTTGAATAAACGCAAAATTTCCAAGTGTTTTCCAAAACACGGTTTCAGTTGATACATAAGTTTGTCCATTCACAAAAATAGTTTTCGTTACCTTAAATAAGTCCCAACTTATTGGTATTTCAATTTTTAGAATTAAATGATATACAAATATAACGAGCAGATGACCAAGTGTATAAGCTAATAAAGACATAGCAAAAAAGTACACAGTATTTAGAAAAATAGCCACTGTAATTTTTTCTGCCTGAGTAGCGGGAATCATAAAAAAATGAATTGAAGAAGGAGCATTCCATAATTCTTTATATAGGTTGTTTGAAAAAATTAAACCACTTACTATTATTACCAACTGTACGAAGTCGCGCTGGTCGAGCACTGTGAATATTAAAGTAATTATGCTCCAAAATAGTATTTCTCGATATGCATTTTCTACAAAATATCGCTTAAGTAATAAGCTGGTGTTTTTTATCCTAAAGTTAGTGTTCATCTTATTTTAAAGTATTTACTGTCTTGATATAAAATAAATATTGTGCTGGTTTCGAGGTATTATGTATCAGTTATTACTGCTTCCATTTTTGGTGTCTTCAAAGATTTTTTTTATTACATCTTTTTGAGCTATAACGGCATTAAATAATAATTCAATGTCTAAATTACTACTATCACCCCCAGTATTCTCAAAAATTTGTAAAGAACCTTTTGCTGTATCTTCTTTGTAAATAATTTTTTCTAATAAATTGCTGTTATTCTCACCTATACCATTGAAATAGAGTTTTTTTAGTATGTTTTCAATCGGTTGATTAAATATGATTTGATGATCTTCCATTATGATAATTTTGTCTATTAAATCTTCTAAATCAAGTACTTGGTGTGATGATATTATGATGGTACAACCTTCGTCGATAGTGTTTGCTACCACTCTTCGAAAAATCCCCTTTGAAGGAATGTCCAACCCATTGGTAGGTTCATCCATTAGAATAATTTTAGCATTGGTAGAAAGACCAAATGCTATCATAAATTTCTTTTTTTGACCATAGGACATTGTGTTAATGTCTTTGACCAACGGATCAATTCCAAAATCATTTATATAATCGTAAAACCTGCTTAATCGAAATTTCGGGTAAAAAGGAGCATACGTTTTTACAAACATTTTTATACTCAGATTGGAGGATGGTATATCTTCTGGTAAGAAAAAAATGCTTTCTAATAGTTTGGTTGACCTTTTTTGGGGTTCCAGCTCTAATACCTTTATTTTGCCCTTTAAAGGAAAAATTAACCCAGCTATTAGTTTCAGTAATGTGCTTTTTCCTTCACCATTTTTCCCCAATAATCCATGTATACGGCCTGTTTCAATGTCCAAATTCAAATCATATAATAATTTTGACTGATTTTTGTAATGAAATTCTAGGTTTTTAATGTCTATAAATTGTAACATAAACTAAGTAGTATTTTAAGAATAATATGCATTTGTAAAATAAAAAAATGCAGCCTACAAATGTATTGTAAGTATTTATATTTTTCATTTCATTTTTGTTAAATAAAAATAATCTAAGTGATTTTGTTTAAAATGTTAAATGAACAGGGGGTGTTTTTTTTAAATGTTTGGTGAAATTTAAAATTCAAAATTTGGTATTGAAGCAATTGAAATTTAAAATGATTACCTTTGCTCTCAATTTCAAAATAAAATTAAACTTTGAAAATAAATGGCTAATTACTAATTGTTTGTATATGCATACCATTTCACAGAAACTAGAACAATTTCAACGATTAATTGAAATAATGACCGAACTACGAGCAAAATGCCCGTGGGACAAGGAGCAAACTTTCGAAAGTTTGCGTACGCTTACCATCGAAGAAACTTACGAACTTGCCGACGCCATAATTAAGGACGATAAAAAAGAAATACGCAAAGAGCTGGGAGATATACTTTTACACATTGTTTTTTATGCCGAAATGGGCAAGGAAACCGAAGACTTCGACATCTATGATGTCTGTAAGGGTTTGTGCGAAAAACTCATTTACCGTCACCCACATATATTTGCTGAAACCGAAGCTGCTACTAGTGAAGTAGTGATGCAAAATTGGGAATCGCTCAAATTGAAAGAAAAAGGGGGTAATAAATCTGTATTATCTGGAGTCCCAATGTCATTGCCGGCGCTTATCAAAGCGCATCGCATTCAAGATAAGGCACGAAGTGTAGGGTTCGATTGGGAGCATCGTGAGCAGGTTTGGGACAAAGTGCAAGAGGAAATCAACGAGTTTAAAGTTGAAGTGTCAGCCATGGATAAAGATAAAATGGAGGCCGAATTTGGCGATCTTATGTTCAGCCTTATTAATGCTGCTCGACTGTATGATATTAATCCCGAAAATGCGCTGGAACGCACTAACCGCAAGTTCATAAGCCGCTTTAATTACTTAGAATCCAAAACAATAACCAAGGGTATTGACCTCAAAGCAATGAGTTTGGCCGATATGGATGTCATTTGGGAAGAAGCGAAGAGGATGGAAAGAAATAATTTGAATAACTAAATGAAAGAGTAAGTTGATTAATACCACTATCAACTATTAACTATCCACTAACAAAATGCTTTATCCTTCTCATTTCGAACAAAAAATAGCTTTTACCACCATTCGCCAATTGTTGAAAAATAAGTGTGTGAGCACTTTGGGTGTGGAAAAAGTAGATGAAATACAGTTTTCGTCGGAGTATGCCGATGTGATGCGTTTGCTCGGTCAGACCGACGAAATGCTCCGTGTGCTAACTACCGAAAGTGACGAATTGCCCATTGGTGATTTCTATGATGTGCGGCCAGCACTTTCGCGGGTGCGCATTGAAGGTTTGTTTTTGGACGAACTGGAGGTTTTTGACCTTCGTAGGGCGTTGGAGGCGGTGCGATTGCTGGTAGCATTTCTTACTAAACACGAGGCGGAAGTATATCCACATTTGCACGAATTGGTGGTTGGGGTAGAAACTTTTCCACTTGTTATACAGCGTATTGATTCTATTCTTAATAAATTTGGCAAAATAAAAGATAATGCGTCAACAGAATTGTCGCGCATTCGCAAAGACCTTTTTCAGGTTCAAAGTTCTATTTCCCGCACATTAAATTCTATACTTCGTCAGGCACAGGCCGATGGTTATGTAGAAAAAGATGTGTCGCCTACCATGCGCGAAGGGCGTTTGGTGATTCCCGTTTCGCCAGCATTCAAGCGGAAAGTGAATGGTATTGTACACGACGAATCGGCCACAGGAAAAACGGTTTTTATTGAACCCACGCAAGTAGTAGAAGCCAATAATCGTTTGCGGGAACTGGAGGGCGAGGAGCGAAGAGAGATTATTCGCATTTTGGTGGAATTTACTAATTTTGTACGTCCTCATTCCGAAGAAATTTTTGCTTCGCAATACTTTCTAGGCTGGATTGATTTTCTGCGCGCCAAAGCACTTTTTGCCATTGAGATAAAAGCCATAAAACCAAGAATGGATGATCTCTGTCAATTGGAATGGGCAAAAGCGGTGCATCCAATTCTATTTCTGTCGCTGAAAAAGCAAGGAAAAGAAATTGTGCCATTGGACATAGTTTTGAATGATAAACAGCGAATTTTATTGATTTCGGGACCTAATGCGGGTGGAAAATCGGTATGTTTGAAAACGGTGGTGCTGCTTCAATATATGATGCAATGTGGATTGTTGGTGCCGCTGCACGATAGTAGTCGCGCCGGCATTTTTGAACGACTTTTTATCGATATTGGTGATGAGCAATCCATTGAAAACGACTTGTCTACTTATAGTTCGCATCTGACCAATATGAAGTTTTTTATCAAAAATAGCAACCCAAAAACGTTGTTGTTGATAGATGAATTTGGCACCGGAACTGAACCAATGATAGGTGGAGCAATTGCCGAAGCAACGTTGGAACGTTTTAATAGAAATGAGGCCTATGGTGTAATTACAACGCATTACACTAATCTTAAGCATTTTGCCGAGGACGCCGTAGGTATTGTAAATGGAGCAATGCTTTACGACCGGCAGCATTTACAGCCCTTGTTTCAGTTGAGCATTGGAAATCCTGGAAGTTCTTTTGCCATTGAGATTGCTCGAAAAATTGGACTGCCCGAAGATTTAATTGCCGAGGCTGCCGACAATGTAGGAGCGGAGCATCTCGATTACGACAAACATTTGCAGGATATTGTGCGCGACAAGCGTTATTGGGAAAACAAACGTCAGCAAATTCGACAAAAGGAGAAAAAACTGGAGGAAACGATTGAAAAATATGAAGCGGAAATGGCCGATATCAATCGCCAACGAAAAGAAATTACTTTGCAAGCCAAAACCGAGGCCAAAACCTTATTGTCTGATGCTAATGCCAAAATCGAAAATACCATTCGTCAGATAAAGGAGGCGGATGCTGAGAAAGTTCGTACGCAACTGGCACGGAAAGAATTAGAAGAATTTAAAAATAAAATTAGCCCCTCAACCCCCGAAGTTGGCTTAA
>JFJP01041546.1_pt1 | contig 10907 bp, 10 predicted proteins | sample 431651 | NCBI WGS metagenome assembly JFJP01 (sample SAMN02602958, study PRJNA72255) | Microbial mat metagenome, whole genome shotgun sequencing project. | biome: fresh water; feature: sink hole; material: water; isolation source: purple microbial (photo- and chemosynthetic) mats found in...
ACACTTTATACGAGGTCTACACCGTGGACATTACAAGACAACTTGAGTCAGGTCGGCTCATCATAGATGTTGCTATGATTGGGAAACTTCCGGACACTCTAGTGAATCTATTAACAGATATTCGAGCCCTATTTGCTACTTGTGAAGATGAGTTTACGGAGTTGCGAAAACACATTACGCAGTTGGAGGACGATATTGCGGATGCTGAAGAGGACTATCAAAACTCTATGAGTCAGGTAAGCGACCTAACTAAACGTTTAGCTGCTCTAACAATAAAACAGGATAAGTACGAAGAAAATACTCGTGATGCTATGCGCTATCAGACTTACCGATTGGCCCGCATGAAAGAGTATCCTCAAGTTTACACGTCGGTGTCTAAGTTTGATTCTGATTTTGACTTTGAACACGATCTTTGATTATGCAAAAATTCTGGGATGCCGTTACACAATTGGCAGAAGTTGGCATTGACGTTATTATCCGTAAAAACAATGATCGTATCTGCGGATACTTTCAAAACGGTTTTTATCGTTCCGACGGCGACGCCTACCTTTTCTTTCATAAAGACAATCTGATATTAAATACACGTTTCGACGGTGAGCACTTAATTCAGTCTGCCTGGGACTTAGGCTACATATCACACAACTACTGGAAAATAAGTAGGGGCTTGAATCCTAAATGGCGTGCACAAGCAATTCCCTGGATATGGGTGTATAAAAAACTAAAATTAGATTTGAAATGACACGCGCAACGCCTATACTATAATTACTCATTGCCGAGCGCATTGCTAAAAACCGAATTGGTATCGTTATTTTGGACAACCGATACCCGAACGACTTTATAACTATTATGAACTTTGAAGGAGTTTTCCATGCGCGTTAATGTTTCTATGTCATCTGCGGCACTCGCTGGTGAGTTTGTTGTTTTCATGTTTAATGTTCGCACGATGACCCACATCATGCATTTGAACACCCGCAGCAATGCACGGCAATTCAAATCTATTCAATGGCCGGAATCATTCACCGAAGGGCTCGTTAGTATCGACGCATTGGAACCCATTGACTATCTCAACCGTGTAAAAACTGGCATTACCAAAGCAATTGAAATGTTGGATGACGTTGAGGATCTGGAAAACATACTTGCTGAAACACTTGAATTAACTTCCAAAACCTTATACAAGCTAGAAAATTTAGCCTAGTATAAATTAGCCGTTAATAGTGAGCACTTGACAAGCACTCGCGTTTGTGCTATAATAGTAAAAACGCGAAGGGAAATAAAATGACACGCAGACTAAAATACGACGAAACCAATATCAAGCGGCTCCGCGGTTTAGAAGGAATCCGGAAAAAGCCAGGTATGTATTTAATTTTTCGCCGGGCGCAATCAGTACGTTTTTGTACACGCTGATAACGCTACCGGCACTTACATCGTGGCGGATAAGGCCGAGGGCATTCCAGTTGGTTTGGTGCTAGAAGATCCGAGTAATCCACGTAGTAAGAAAATCAGTACCTTAACTTTGATCTTTACTGAGATTCACACGGGTGGTAAATTCGATGATAAGGCCTACTCTGTCTCGCAGGGAACTCACGGTGTTGGCGGTTCGGCTACAAATGCAGTCTCCGCCTGTTTTGAGGTTTGGACGAATCGTGATAAGAAATGGCATTACCAAAAGTTCAACGCGGGTAAGGCGGATAAGCCTGTTGCACAAGTTCGCTTCCCGTCAGACCTGAAAAAGATCCTGCCATACAATCCAACTTGTGGCACAATCATACGTTTTAAACCTGACCAACATATCGTTTCAGTTGACGCCGGCAAGACGGTTGCTAAACTAGATTTAGGCTTTACCGCCAAGTGGTTAAAAGATATGGCGATGCTTAATCCAGGCATTGAACTCGTTATGTCGGCCAATGGTAAAACGAAAAGCTATATTAATCGTGACGGTTTGGTTGGTATCATCAAGTCACGCATTGCTGAGTTGGAATTAGAATCAACAGGACGTCCGTTTCTTCATACTTCGGAGTCTATGTCGATTGCCCTACAACTCACAAGTTATGCAAATGACGACGGAGTTGCATATTATGTTAACAGCGGTATCACCCGCGACGGTGGTGAGCATGAAGTAGGTGTGCGCAATACATTGGCAAAGGTTCTCAAACCCTTTGGCAAACGTAACGATAAATACGCGCCAAAAGATTTGTATTTCGGTATGCTCGGTGTTGTCAATTACAAAATGACGGGTGCTGCTTTTAGCGGCCAAACAAAAGATCGTTTGACCAGCAACGTTGCTCAGGCAATTGACAAAGAACTAACACCGGTGTTGACGGCGTTCTTCAATAAGAATAAACCACTTGCGCGGGCAATTATCAAACGCGCTACGGAGGTTAAAAAATCTAAGGATGAGTTCAAGAAAACACTTGAAGCGGTAACCAACGCCAAGCGTAAATCGAAGAGCAGCTTACCCTCAGGCTTGATTCAATCACCGCGTTGCTTACCCGGCGCCCGTGAATTGTATATCTGTGAGGGTGACTCTGCTTCGGGTTCTGCAAAGAAGGCACGCGATCCGAGTTTCCAAGAGGTACTGCCGCTTACTGGCAAGATTGCAAACAGTGCGCGAATGCCCTTGCATAAACTGATGGTGTCAAAGGCGGTACAAAATATCTTGACGGCAATCGGCTACAACTTTGATAGTCATCGTAACGATGGTGCAGAACACAAGCTACGCATTAACAAGTTATTCTTGTTGCCTGATAGTGACGTTGATGGCCAACACATTACGGTATTGCTGCTGACATTGATACACAAATTAATGCCCACACTGTTTACTGAAGGTCGAGTACATGTTGTTGATGCACCACTGTTTAGTGCCTACTACAAAGGCAATCGTTACTTTGGTGCGACTCTTGCTTCGGTGCAAAAGCAATTACCACGCGGTGCAAAATGCCAGATTATGCGAAGCAAAGGGTGGGGTGAGATTTCACATGAAACACTTTCAATCGTGGCCTTCAATCCTAAATCTCGCACAACCCTTCAAGTTACACCAGTTGTCGGTAAAGAATTGAAACACTTTGAGGCGTTGGTTGGCAATGACGCCTTAGCACGTAAAGAATTACTTGGACTCTAATGAAATGAATTTAACGGTAACGATGAAATATTGTCCCTCTTGCAAACGTCGTCGCAACATTACACAGTTTGACCTTCATAAAAAATGTCGTATGTGTCGAGGCTTAAAAAAGCCAATTCATATTGCACATAGCGTTTTAGGTATTGAAAAATTATTAGAGCCAAAAGACACCCAGTTGACATCGTCTTGATTTTGTGTTATAATATATATACACCATACTGGAGAAGAAATCATGTCGAGCGATACCCTGCTTGAGATCACAAAGCGAAACCTTAAATCATATGGGCAAGAGGTTGTAGAACAGCGCGCCGTTCCGGATTATCGTGATGGACTTAAACCGGTACACCGTTTTATTTTATGGTCGTGTTACAACCTAGGTTTGAAATACGGCACGCCGTTTAAAAAAGCAGCACGAACGGTCGGCGATGTAATTGGTAAATATTCACCCCACGGTGACCAAGCTACGTATCAGGCAATGGTTGGTCTTACCGGTGTAAAAAGTGACGACGGTAAAATCTGGGTTACAAAAAATTCATGCGTACCGCTTGTTGAAGGCTACGGCAATTGGGGTGATAACCTTGACGGTGCCGCGGCAATGCGTTATACAGAAGCACGGCTGTCAGAGTTTAGTACAAAGATGTTATTGGATCCAATCTATCTTGCCGTATCTGATTATGTGCCAAACTTTAGCGGTGACGATAAGGTACCGTTGGTGCTTCCTGCAAAGTTGCCAGTATTGTTGTTGAATGGTAGCGTGTCGATTGCCTTTGGCGTTAGTGCTGAGTGTCCGAGTTTTAAAACTAAGGGCGTTCTCGAATTGGTGCGCCGTCATCTGTCGGGTGAGGAAGTTACAGCAAAGCTTTGTACGCAGTATCTTGAGTTTGCACCAGCTTTTGGCGGCGACTGTATTTCTGATAAAAAGTCAATCTATGCATTTCATAAATATGGCTCCGGTACACTTAGCTTTCGACCCTCGATCCAGTACGATGCTAAAAAGAAAACAGTTACCTTAGTATCGTCGTGTCCAGGACTTTCATCACGTACAAGTTGGGATACCTTGAGTGAACGCTTGTCGCAGATGAAAGAGGTTAAATATGTTTCTGATTCCTCCGATAAGCATGGCTTTAAATTTGAAATAATTGCCGAACGCGGTGTTGAGTTTGAATCTTTTTCAGATTTGATTGAAGACCTTGTTACGAGAAAATACAGTTACAGCATTGGCGTTACCAAGCGTGAATTAAACGATGTTCGGTTTGAACGTACGACACCAATGAAGATCGTAAAAGATTGGTGTGTATGGCGCGTTGCACTTGAAGTTAAAGTTATCAAGCATTTGATTAAACTTGAAGATGAAAAACTCAAACGCCTCCAGTTGATGTTGTTGGCTGTTGATAATCTGAAAGTAATCGTAGCTTCGTTGTCGAAGGATGATAGCGCGGCCTACATATCGCAACATTTAAAGATCACACTGGAGGATGCAAATACTATATTGGATATGAAAGTACGCCAACTGAAATCTCTGGAACGCAAGCGTTTAGTGGTTCAGATTACAGAGGTTGAAACAGAATTAAAAATACTACACGCAAACCTAAAGAATCCAACCGCACGAGTTTTAAAGAGCCTTGAGAGCATCCAAGAATACTAATTTATAATTCGCTTGTACCAACCGTTGTTTCCAAAAACCATTGCAATCAAAGGGAACGCAATGAAAACCACACTAGAACGGCTCGACCATTCAGTTGATAGCCTTCGCTCTATGATAGCGACGTGTAAAACGTCTAGAAATAAAAAAGAGTTGCTTGCTGCATTATCTAAATCAAACTCCGATTTAGTTGCGCTACTCGATCACATGCGTGAGAAGGAGCGATACAACTATGTCAAGGTTAGGAAAGCCTTGACTACAGTTCGCAACGTTGTTTCAAGTCTATGTGACGGCTTGAACGATGATATGTCACCACAGGATTTTCGTGAAGCCACTACGCGCCTAACGGAGGAGTTTTTTCCGCTGGTTCGTGCTAGTCTTGAAGATGAATTGGCAAAAACCGCTCAACCTGCTGTAGATGACGATACGCCATTGCGTACAATTTCCACCCCCGAAAATGTTATATCACGTATTAAAATCGTACTTTCAAAGTCGGCCTCGTCTGATACTAAGGCGGCGCTGCAAGTCATTACAACTTCAAATTCTCAAGGCGTCGTATCTATTAGCAGTTCAAAGGAGTCTGAATTAGAGGCTTTATATAGAACGACCCGCGAGTTGTTACCTATCTCACTTGCAACAAATTTCACCACAGTACGTGCGCCTATCATTCCGTTGATACCGTCCACGACTGCAATTATTAATAAACTCAAGACGTCCGGATTTAAAGCGGAGACTATGAGTGGCATTACCGTATTGAAGGATCAAATTCTCTTGATTGTCTCAACGACGAAGGCTGCTGAGTCAAACGTATCACCTACGGCTTTTGCACAAAGCGTTCTCGAACTTATGAACGAGCGCAGTGCAGAAAAGTATGAACTGGTAAGTGATTCTTGGGTAAATAATCCGCGTCTAGGTCCTGCTCCGGCAACGCGTAGACAACACGCTGAAAAAATCGCACAACTGAAAAAAGAGGCCATTGCAGCCAAACAGGCTGAAGCTGCCTATAAAAAAGCGGTCGCACTTGCTAAGAAAAAGGGTTTGAAGGCACCGCCACCTCCAAAAACGCGAGTAACGGATCCGACAAAACCGTCCGTGCAGCGTGGACGCGGTCAGGCAATTTTCTGGGTACTGCCGCGTCGTAAGATGTCTGCCCTGATGTCAATTCTGCCAAACTTTACAACTCAGACGAAATGGGGTTTGCCCGTTCCACCGGCTACTGCCAACGAAGACGCCGCTATCGTTCGTAAACGTGATGCTGCGGCGCAGGCTCTTGAGAAAGAACGCCTTTTGGTTCTAACCGAACTTGCTAATAAACGTGCTGCTGCGAAAGAAGCACGCGATTTAGAACGTCTACGTTCTAAAGAGAAGCGTAGTAATGCACAACGTGATGCAAATGCTGAAAAACGCAAACGCTTGGAGGAGCAAAAACAACGTATGGAACAGCGTGCTAAAAAGGTCGATGCAAACTTACAGAAAGGCGTTCAGCTTCTCGCCGATAAGTTCAAGCCCGTACGTCCTAAACGGTAACGCTACTAACTAAAATGCCATCAATCAACTCGACTGAAGACTGTATTATTTGTGGAGTACGAGAATCAGTTATGCATTCACACCATACTGTACCGCAATCACGGGGCGGTAAGGATAGTTTGCAGATTATTCTATGTAGTGGTTGCCACAATATATTACATGCTAATGCAAGCTACGTTGTATCGCGCATACGCAATCCAAAGCGAGACTCAAAAGCGTTTTGGAAAACAGAAGAAGAAACTCGTCGCGCCGAGCCATGGTTACAAATTCTTGTTCGTGCTTTAGTGACGCCGAATGCGGAAGTTGCTGAATCAACTGAGCATATCATCACTGCAAAGTTGGTGGGTAAAGATTTCCAGCTATTCAAAATCCTAGCATCAGAACTAGGTTGTTCTCAAGAAAAAGCAGTCGAGTATTGTGTCAAGTTTGTTTTAGACAAAAAAGGGATTACACGTGAAAAAACAAAGCCTGAATTGTGGTTCTTGCCTGTATCTAAATAAAGAGCGTGTATATGAGCGCCGTTGTAGCGAACTTGGTAAGCTAGTATCTGCAAAAGCCTGCGGATCATACAAACCTGATCCGCACCTTTTGATTGGTGAAACTGAAAGCATCGATAGGCTGGGTTTAATTTCTAAAGCAATCTCCGGACTGACGCCGAATGCAGTCCAATCGCTTGCTTCAATATTACACGCTGAAAAACTAACAAGAAAATATGGATGGCGTTTTTATCAGAAGGTTTATGTTCGGTATACTGGACAGTCATCGGCTGACCAGTATATGGATAACTTTACGGTTGGTCACGTGTTATACGCAGACAAGGAGCGTGTTTATATCTGCGGTAATTCTGGCAAAATGATGTTGTCGGTTATTAATGAACGCAATACCTGTACCGTATACAGCATTGCGCGTTTTCGTGAGCTTCAAGCTGAACTACTACGTACTAAAAGAATTACGGCGCCTGAATTGAAACGTGCCACGCTTACAATTAAACCGTTGGATGCCGTTCTTGAATCTGACGAGCCTCTTGATAGAAAGTTGGTCAAGTCTAAGACGCGGATGGATGATCTTGTATCGATTATATCCAAGTTATCACAGGGTTACGATATTAAAAAGACAAAGCGTACTACGAAAGCGCGTACCCATGTAGTCTCACGCGGTGGTTCTACTGAACTTACTTTGGACTGGAACCCATGAAATCGCTATATCAAGAATGTCTTGATCTAGGTATTGACAGTGATGGGGAAGAGGCCGTTTATGTTTTTGCTGAAAGCATGTTGTATCTTCTAGGAGAAACAGGCGCTTTCGATTTTCAGAAACATGTCAAACCTTTTTGCAAGATGCGCAGTGCCAAGATGTTTAGACTACGCCTACGCGAACACAGCTACTCTAATCTAACACTGAAAACGTATTTAATCCGTATTGTTATTACGAAGGCAACTAAACAGCAAGCAGTTAAACTGTCGAAGCTTTATGGCATTCGTAAACGTGATGCGTGGTTGATCTTTCGGCTCTTGACTGAGAATAGTTGGTTCAAACGTTTGGCGAATAAATATATTCGTAGTCTCGCTTGTTCTCTGACCGACCTGGATCCGAAGGAAATAAATGCGACATTTAACCGTATTTTTCCAGCAGTGCTACGCTACATAAAACACATCACCTACTCGAAATTGCGTTTCTTGGTGAAATCGACAAACAGTGACTTTTCAGATTATCACAGTGAGTTGTCAGCAAAAATTGTTCAGTCTTTCTATGCGGCAGTGCCGATTAAAATGTCTGATGCCCACCTGACGAATTACCTACGTCGTAGTGTGCATAATCATGCGATTAATATGATTAAGATGGGCACTACACAAAAGCGCGGGCGCCTTATTTCTACGGATACTGATGTAAATGGCAAGCGTCAATTTTCAATGCTGTGCCTTTCTCAGAATCAGTTGGAGTTGAATAATCTTGGTGAGGATCCTGATGTCGATGGTGAAGATGAATCTGTAAATAAGTTTGAGACTCGATTCTCTATATCCGAGGTATTGGATTCGATGAAGATGCATTCAAGAAAATATCGTTTTCTTACTCTGTTGCTCGGTGCTGAAGACTCGGAGTTTTCAAAGTATTTGAAGTTGCGTGGCGTCTGCCGTGAGGATGAAGACAACGTTGATGTTCAAAATCGTGTGGCCCCTGAAAACTACACCGAACACGTATCAGAATTTTTGCGCGTTCCGAAGTCAAACATTACTACGTTTTTTGAGTCTTTGCGACACCAACTTGCCTGGTGATGACAATAATGGACATAATTGATCTAAAACAAAAACTAGGCTTCAATCTTTCTGGACGTGATCCGGATGCGCATTTTGCTACTGTTATGTATATCTCCTACAAGACAATCTCCGCAAATACCCGGATGACAGTAAAGAAGTTGAAAGCATTGCTATGTGTGGAATACTTAATTAAGGAAGACGTTCTTGAAAGTGCAGTATCTACTCTTGTCTCACGTTCATTGTTTGCTTGTGTGAAGCGTTGGCGTGATCCCGATAAACCCATTAATGAAATGTCAATTTCATCTGTAGAACCAATGCCTGTGGAGTTTGCTGAATGGTTAAGTAGAACAGAGACAAAGTATCCTGAGTTGTCGGTGTTTACTCCTCCGATTTATCATCACAAGGAGTAGAGTAAATGAAACTGTTTAGCACAACGCTAGAACAGATTGCAATTCGCAGCATATGTAGTTCTCCGGATAAAGTAGCAACGCTTTTACTTGGTGCCTTAGACGAATCTTTTTTCCACTATGAACCCTGTAAGGCTGCTTTCCAACGTATCTACACAGTAGCGAAGAAGCGTTCTGTTATTCTCGGCTATACTGAGTTATTGGAAGACCCTGCTCTTAATGAGGACTTTAGGGAAATATTACGCAATGGCGAGACTCGCACTTGTAAGTCAGAGCCACGTGCACGACGTCTTTTAGACAGTCTCGATAAGTACCGTAAGACGCGCTATCTATATCAGATGGCCAAGAATGTAATTGAAAATTTGAAGAGCACGGAACTAGATATTGATGTAATGATGGATGAGGTTGCCAATACGCTTACGGTTGCACGTAGTAGGGAAGATATTGCGCAATTAATTCATACACTCGGTAAGGATGGGAACGCGCTTGATCTAGTTGAAGAAGCTTTGAGCCTTGAAGACGATGTACTGTTGAAGTGCGGTTTCTCCGAGATTGATGAAAAAAGTGGCGGCTTACCTGCTGAAGGGGTAATGATTCTTGCTGCAACTACCTCGGGTGGTAAATCAACGTTGCTGATGAATTTGCTGATGAATATTTACCGGCTTAATAAAATCAGTGTTGCCAATGTTTCGCTTGAAATGAACCGTAAGAAGTTGGCACGTCGTATGTTGTCACGCATGACAAAGATTCCATATTGGAAATTTGTCAAGAAACAGTTATCGGATGAAGAACGAACTCAATCGCGTCGTGCTTGGAGTAAGTTTAATAGATTCGGTGAGAAGTATGATTGCCAACACTCTATTATTTGTCCAACTCACTCCGTAGGTATCACTCAGTTATTAACGACACTGAAACCCTACGGTCATAAGGTAATTGGTATCGACTACATTTCACTTTTGGAGGGTGTAGATGTCAAAGATCAGTGGAAGGCTTTATCCGCTATCGCAAGAGAGGCCAAAATCTTTAGTGGCGAAAATAAGTGCCTTGTTATTCTTCTTGCTCAGTTGGATGCTGACGATGATCGCATTAGGTATTCTAAAGGTATTCTTGAGCATGCCGATGCCGCATGGGCTTGGAACTACTATAAGCCGGAAGTAAGAGAAACCAAAACCTTACCGATTAAACAGTTGAAGATGCGTGACCAAGAATTGTTCCCGTTTGAGTTGCGTGAAGACTTCGCAATCATGGCAATATCAAATATGGATGATACTGAAATCTCACATACGACACGTGACTCGGATACAACCGCTCGCTCAAATGCCGATCTTGATCTTAATTCAGAACCCGAGATGGAATACGAGGCTGGACAAGCATAAGAAAGTTATCACATGAAAACTATAACACAATATACACACTTTGAAGATGAACGAAACGTAGTTCTAGCAGATGGATCATTCGCACACGTGGAATTTAAGAAAGCACCCACATACAAACGTGATCCGCTAGTCCGCGTATATATGAAAGCAAGTAATTGCTTAGTACACATTGCATCAGGTCGCCTAAGTAAGTCAGGCGATATTGCCATTGTCGCCTTCATTGCCGGTAATGAGATACCCGACATTATAGATGTTCGGCACTTGGGCAATTCACTTACGCAAGTGACGCCAAACTTATACAACCTTATTGCAATGGGTGTTACCTCCGGATGATCTGAAATGGGACAAGCAAAATTACGTGGAACCTTTGAAGAACGCAAGCAAAGTGCCGTAGAATTAGCAAAGCAGCAGGTTGCGGAAAAATCAGAGCAACGGGAAGCCTTAAAGCGTCCGTCTAAAAAGTTACTGACCTTATTACACGCAGCAGCTATGGCAAGTAGTATGACCTCCGTTACCTCTACATTACATGATACCACTAATCGAAGGAGTCGTAGACATGCGTAATATAGAAACACTACACCC
>JFJP01002371.1_pt1 | contig 10906 bp, 11 predicted proteins | sample 431651 | NCBI WGS metagenome assembly JFJP01 (sample SAMN02602958, study PRJNA72255) | Microbial mat metagenome, whole genome shotgun sequencing project. | biome: fresh water; feature: sink hole; material: water; isolation source: purple microbial (photo- and chemosynthetic) mats found in...
ACTTTTTCAGCCGGAGCGAGCGGCGGCGCTTCAGCGTCGCGTCCCAGATGGCGCAACACGGTAGCCACCAGCGTGTCGATGTCGAGCGGCTTGGTGATGATATCGACCATGCCGGCGTCGCGACATTTGGCGTGTTCCTCGGCGAGGGCATGAGCGGTCTGGCCGATGATGGGCAAAGCGGGGTTGATTTTCCCGATGCGCCGGGCCGCCTTCAGTCCGTCCATCTCCTGCATCTGCACATCCATCAGCACGAGGTCGAAGGATGCTCCCGCGCGCTCGACAGCTTCAACTGCCTCGCGGCCATTGCCGACCAGGGTCAGTTGCACGCCTTCATGCATGAGCATGTCTTCCAGCACGAACTGGTTCACCTCGTCATCCTCGGCGGCGAGAATCCGGACGTTGGCCAGGCGCGGGCCGGCCATAACCCTGTCCGAAAACACCTGCGCGGTGACAACCGGCGTAGCGGGTTCGATACAGGGCAGGCGCAGTTCGAAAGTGCTGCCGTTGCCGGGAACGCTGGTGACGTAAATCTCGCCGCCCATCAATTCGGCCAGCCGCCGGCTGATGGCCAGCCCCAGCCCGGTGCCGCCGAACTGGCGCGAAGTGCTACTGGCAGCTTGCTCGAAAGGCAGGAACAGGCGTTTGAGTTGTTCGGCCGACATACCGATGCCGGTGTCCGTCACGCTGAATATCAACTCGCCATCTACCCGTCGGGCACCCACCCGCACCTCGCCACACTCGGTGAATTTGACGGCGTTGGAGAGCAGGTTGAGCAGAATCTGCGCCAGCCGCAGCGGATCGCCCATGAAGGCCAGCGGCAGGTTGGGCGCCTTGTCGGCGACCAGCGCGATGCCTTTTTCGCGGGCTCGTTCTGCCAATGTCGCCACGGCGGTTTCCACGCAGTGGCCTGGATCGAGGGGAATCACTTCGATGGCGAGCTTGCCCGCTTCTATCTTCGAGAAATCGAGAATGTCGTTGATGATGCCCAGCAGCAGTTTGCCCGAATCGAGGATGCGACCAAAAATCTCATGGGTGCGGCCCATGCCGGCACTTTCGCGCTGGCCGATCTGCGCCATGCCGAGCACGCCATTCAACGGCGTGCGAATCTCGTGGCTCATGTTGGCGAGAAATTCGCTCTTGATTTCGGCCTGTCGCTCGGCGGCGATGCGAACTTCCTCGCGGTCGATTTCCAACTGCTTGCGCTCGGCGATGTCCTGGAAACTGACAACCGCGCCCATTGCCACGTGGTTGCCGTCGCATATCGGGTGGGTGGCTACGCTGACCGGCAGCGGGAGGCCGTCGGCGCGCCAAAAGACGTCATCCGCCACGCGCACGGGGTGACATTCCCTGATTGCCGTAAAGGCTGGACACTCGGTGGCCGGATAAAGCCGGCCGTCGGGGTGGCTATGGTGAATTTTTTTGTGCAGGTGCTGACCGACGAGTTCCTCTGCGCGATAGCCAAGCATACGCGCTCCCGCTGGATTGACGAGAACAATGAACCCCGCGCCATCCACTTCAATGATGCCGTCCCCGCTCGAATTGATGATTGTCCGGGTATGCGCTTCGGCGGCAGCCAGTTTGGCGGTGCGTGCCGCCACGGTTTCCTCAAGCTGCACGCGATGCTGCTCAAGCTCCGTGGCGGTCTGGCTCGACCGCGCCAGCAGGCGCAGCAGAAATCCGCCCAATATCATGGAAAAGAGGAGGAATCCCACTGCCGTCGTCGTCGTCAGGTAGGCCTCCTTGGTCCAGTCGGCCAGATAGGTCTCGGGGGCCAGGCCGACGAGAACCATCATGGGAGATTTTTCCAGACGGCGAAAGGAAAATGTTCGCGATTTCCCGTCCGAACTTGCCGGGGTGAAGTAAGTCGCCGCGGGTACGCCGGATTTCGCTAATTGAAGGAGTTCTTTCGATACCGCGCTGTTACCCGTTTGACCGGCGGGTTGATCGGCAATGGACGGGAGTCTGGCAATCAGTCCGAGATCTGCATCTCGCAGCGCGATGGTGCTTTGCGGGCCGAGATCGACCTGCGCCAGCAGCCGGGCAAAATGGTCGAGAAAAATGGGCGCGATGACAACACCGGCAAAACTGCCATCCGGATTGTTGTAGCGCCGCGTGAAGCCGATGACATACTTGCCGGTAATGTTCCCGATGAACGGTTTCGAAATTCTCAGGGCGTCTTCGGCATGATCACGGTGGTAACCGAAAAAGTCGCGATTGGCCCAACTGACGCTGCTTGTCTTGATTCCCTGGTTGAGGAAGACCAGGCCGCCAGCATTCGCCGCCCGAAAAGCCACGACCTCGGGCATACGCAGCGATTGCCTGGCGATGAAGGTTTTCATGGTCGCCTCGTCGATGCCATTGCTCGCGAGTTGGCGCTCGAGTTCGTCGACGACCGTATGCAGGGCCTGATCGATCTGCGCGATGCTGCGGGAGATGTTTTGATCCAGCATGGACGTGATGTTCTGGGTCAGTGTCCGGGCACGCAGTTCGTATTGTTGCCGGCTCTGCTGGATGAAATATCCGGCGAACAGGAATACGAAGAGGTTGCTGAGGGCAAGACCCAGAATCACCAGGCGGCGCAGCCGGTTGGCCGCGTGCAGCGTGGCCGGGGCGGCCGGGGGGAGCAGTGGCAACAGGGGGGCGGACGAATTCAATAGTTTTATTCCCGGCTATCCCTTCTGGTCAGAAGGGGGGGGGGGAAGCGAATGGATACCGCATGATGCAGCAATAAGCAGGAGAAGGGAATCGGGGAATCCCCGATTCCTCATTGCGAAGTACCCGAAATGGACGGGCGTCCTGTGGTTGGCCTGGTTACTGACCGGTAACAGCTTTTCTTGGCGACGTATCCGGATGTTACCGAATCGGAGCGTAAGGCGGTTGGCGTAACGGAGAAAACGGCGGGCGGTCGCACGGCCAGATATGCGCTGGCGCGCTTGCAACTGGTTGAATAAATTCGGATACCGTTGCTGATGACGCGCCCCGTCAAAAGTATTTTTGACGAAATACGCTTGGTTGGCATCCGGATTGCAATAGGTGGAACAAGGCGGTGGTGCAGCGGGCAACGCTTGTGTCCCACGGTCTCTTCTCTATTTTTTTCTACCCTCGGAGGTTTGCCATGAAATCCAGTCGATTCGCTTCCCTGCTCAGTACCGCCGCCGCTACACTGATTTTCTCGTCCGGTCTTGCCCTGGCCGGCGCCCCCGGCGAGGCCACGCTGCCCTTTATCTCGGAAAAACTGAGCCCCCATGCCACGATGGAAGAGACCGTGGGGCACATCAAGCGCAATATCGAGGCGCGCAAGGGTTGGGTGGTCAATGCAGTGAAGCCGATGGACAAGACCATCAAGCAGTTGAGTGGTATCGAAGTCCTTCCGGTCACGCTGATCGATGCCTGCAACCCCTACCATGCGGCCGCAATCCTCAAGGCGGACGGGGATCGCTGGGCTTCGGTGATGATGCCCTGTACCGTCTCCGTTTATAAGAAGTCGGACGGCAAGGTGTATATCGGCTCCATGAACGCCCGCATGATCGGCATGATGTTTGGCGGCGAGGTAGGCAGGATCATGGGCGGTGATGTTGCCAACGATCAGGAGCGCTTCCTCGATCTGCAGCAATAAGCAGCGCGACGCCAACCCAATTCCGTGGAAAATAAATCATGAAAAAACTGCTTGCCATCCTTGCGCTGGGCGCTTCCATCACGCTGCCGGCGAGCGCCAACAGCCCGACGGAATTGTTTGTTTCGGTTAATTCAGGCAATCCCCAGACGCAGGGCATGGCGTTGGTGCTGGCGACACAAGCCATGGAGCAGAAAACCGGCGTGCGCGTTCTGCTATGCGGCGAAGGCGGCCAACTTGCCGTCAAGGGCAAGGAATCCGCCGTCCTCAAACCACGCAATGTCACCCCCAATCAAATGCTGCAAGGTCTGATGAAAGCGGGGGCCAAGGTTGAAGTTTGTGCCTTGTTCCTGCCCAATAGCGACCTGAAACCGGCGGATCTGATCGAGGGCGTTGAAGTAGCCAAACCGGCCGACGTGGCGAAGTATTTGCTGCAAAGCCATGTAAAAACGCTGATCTACTAAAAAGTCGGCGCTAGCGGTACGGCGGGCAGACGCCGGAACCGGGCACCAGGAACCTGAAATACGGAACCTGGAACCCGGTTCACGGTGGGTGTCCGTATTTCAACTAAGATGCCGGCTGACATCAAACCGGAGACACCGATGGGCTATCGCCTGCGCATGACACTGGCTTTCGGGTTGCTGGCGCTGCTCAGTGTGGTGTTGCTGACCTTGCTGTTGCTGACCACCAGTTACCGCGAGTTCAAAGCCGACCGCATGATGAGCGTCGAGCGCATGACCTCTTGTTTCGCCGGCAACATTTTCTGGGACATGCAGGCCGGCGGCGAACCGCGCCGGGTGGCGGAGTCGGTGGATCGCTTTGCGCGCGGTATTCCCGCCCCGACGCCGCCGGAGGTGCGGGTGCTGGATAGGTTGCGCCATAGCCAGATCGGCAATCGCGCCATGCCTGATTCGGATGCTCGAACCGCTCCCGAGCTCGAGCGCCTGCTGGCGCAACTCGATGGTGGCGGCGCTAGCGTGGCCACCGTGGAAACCGCCAGCGGCTTTATCAGTGCCGCGCGCGTGGAGCGCGATGGTCTGCGCTTGGGCAGTGTCTGGGTCGACTATCCGCTGGCATCGCTGCAAGGACATTTTTTCTCGCTTTTCGAGGCCGCGCTGGGCTATGGCGTGAGCCTGCTGCTGGTGCTGCTGTTCCTCGGCTGGCTGCTGGGGCGGCGCCTGATGCAACCCATCGCCCAACTGCGCCGTTGCATGCAGCGCGTCGGACAGGGTGATCTGGAGGTGCACTGTGACGCGGTACGCGAGGTCGTGCGCAGCCAGGACGAAATCGGCGATCTGGCGCGTGGTTTCGACGAAATGCTCGCCAGCCTGCGTGACAAGCAACGCATGGAACAGGAAATGATGCGCTCCGAACGGCTGGCTGCCATTGGTCAGGTCGCGGCGGGTGTCGCCCACGAGATCAACAATCCGCTCGGCGGCATGCTCAACGCCATCAACACCTTCAAGCGCCATGGCGACGATCCGGCGGTGGCCGACAGCACATTGAACCTGCTGGAGCGGGGACTACGGCAAATCCAGAATACCGTGCAAGCCTTGCTGGTGCAGGCGCGGGTGGAGGCTTATCCGCTCGGCGTGGCGGATCTGGACGACCTGCGCACGCTGGTGCAGGCGGAAGTGCGCAAGAAAAACCTGACGCTGGAATGGCAATGCCTGCTCACCGATCGCGTCGCCCTGCCGTCTACCGCCGTACGCCAGATCCTCATCAACCTCTTGCTCAACGCCATCGAGGCCGCGCCCCAGGGCGGCAACGTGACAATGCATTGCGTGCCGCAGGACAAACAGTTGCAATTGCGGGTCGAGGACAATGGTCCGGGCATCGACCCGGAGCGGCGCTCCGCCCTGTTTTCTCCGTTTTTCTCGGGCGCAGGCGGCCACGGTCTTGGTTTGTGGGTGACCAACCAGACGGTGTTGCAACTCGGCGGACGCATCGAGATCGTCGATCTGCCGCAAGGCACGGCGGTGATGGTGTGCCTGCCCCTGGGTCGCGAAGAGGTCTGCGCGCCCACACCCGCAGCCGGTGCCGGGTGCGCGTCATGAAGCGGTTGTGCCTGGTTGAAGACGACGAGATTATGGGCGAATCGCTGGCGGTGCGCTTCCGTCTTGAAGGTTTCGATGTGCGCTGGCACCGCGATGCCGAATCGGCCGAACAGGCCTTGGCGGGCGACGCGGCCTGCGCGGTGGTGTGCGATATTCGTCTGCCCGGCATTGCGGGCGACCGCTGGTTCGAGAGCCTGCGCGGACGCTGCGCCGTGCTGCCCCCCTTCATTTTCATCACCGGCCATGGCGACCTGGAACGGGCGGTCGAGTTGCTCAAGCTTGGCGCCGCCGACTATGTCACCAAGCCGTTCGACATCGACCGGCTGCTGTTGCGGGTACGCGAACTGGCCGGCGAAACCACTCTGCCGCGCGACGGCGCGCCCATCCTGGGCGTGTCGCGCGCCATGCAGCGGCTTGAGCAGTTGATCGAGCGCCTCGCCCCGCTCGATTCGACGGTCTTGATCACTGGCGAGACCGGTACCGGCAAGGAAGTCGTGGCGCGTCACCTGCACGCACTGAGCGGCCGCAAGCCTTTCGTCGCGGTGAATTGCGCCGCGCTGGTGGAAAACCTGGCCGAGTCGGAGTTGTTCGGCCACGAGCGCGGCGCCTTTACCGGCGCCGCGCGCGCACATGCCGGGGTATTCGAGCGGGCCAATGGCGGCACCGTTTTCCTCGACGAGATCGGTGACATGCCGCTCAATCTGCAAACCAAACTGCTCCGTGTCTTGCAGGATCGGGAGGTTGTGCGGGTCGGCGGCACCCAGACCCTCGCGGCGAATGCTCGTGTGGTGCTGGCGACCCATCAGGATTTGGCGGCCAGGGTGGCCGATGGTCGCTTCCGCGAAGATTTGTACTATCGCATTGACGTCGCCCGCCTGCATATCCCGCCGCTGCGCGAGCGACCGGACGACATCCCCTGGCTGGCGCAACGGCTGCTGGATGAATGCGCGCGACGCGGTGGTAGTCCGAAACCCGGCCTGGGGCCGGACGGCGAGCGCCGCTTGAGCGAGCACCTCTGGCCGGGCAATGTGCGCGAGCTGAAACACACCCTTGAACGTGCCTGCATATTTGCCGATGGCCCCCGCTTGCGCGCCGCCGACCTGTTCGTGGCCGCCAGCGCGGAGCCTGCCGAGGAGCCGGCGGCCGAGCCGCTCGAACGCTATTTGTCCCAATGCGAAAAGCGTTATATCGAGGACGCCTTGCGCACCAACGCGGGGCGTGTCGGCATCTCCGCCGAGAAACTCGGCATCAGCCGCAAGTCTTTGTGGGAACGCATGCGGCGCCTGGCGATCGGCCCGCGCGAAAGCGAAGAAGAACAAGCGGATAGCTGAAAATTTGCCGCGCCTCCTCGCCTTCGAGTATTACGGCATGACAAAGGGGTGTATGCTTTAGCCGCAGGTTCGTAGCAATTTCTGGAGAAGTTCATGATCAACAAGACCGCTAAATGGGCGATTTGGTCAGCCCTCCTCATCGGTATCGCCATTTTTGTTTTTCAGCAAACGGGCTGGTTTTCGTCCGCAACCGCCAAGGAAAACATCAAGATTGCCGCGGCAAAAATGCTGCCGGATTCGCTTGCCGGCGATACCGCGGAAAGTACCCTGAACAACGCCCGCGAGGCGGCCGCACATCGCAACGTCGACCGCGCGATACTGATTTACAAAGAATATATTGCACAAAGTCCCAGGGATTTCGACGCCCGCGGTGAGCTTGGTAACGTGTATTACATGAACGGCCGTTTGCTTGAGGCCGCGCAAACTTATTACGCTACCGCCAACTTGCTGATAGACGAGAACCAGTTTGATGGCGTCTACGATCTGCTGCATGCCATCGACCAGGCTAGACCCATGATGGCCGACGAATTGACGGAAAAGCTGCACAAGAAGATGAGTACACAGTCGCGGGTGTCATCCGGCGGTGGCGCCGTGCTGCCACAACCCCTGCAAAGTGCGCTGACCCGTTACTGACAGCGTGTTGTAACGGATCAATCATGCAGATCACGGCGGGTGAGATTCGACAGGCGCTCAATCGGGGCGAATTTCGCTTTTTCTATCAGCCCAAGGCTTCATTTCTGACCGGGCAGGTGAGCGGCGCCGAAGCCTTGATCCGCTGGCAGCGCGACGAGAAGACGATCGTTGCGCCCGACGCCTTCATTCCCATCGCCCACGCTCATGGCCTGGTGCCCGAGATTACCCAGTCCATGTTTCCCCGCCTGGTGGAAGATTTTCAACGCATCCGCAACGTCAACGAGGAAACGACGGTTGCGCTCAACATCACGGCGCAAGATCTGGATACGCCGCGTTTGCTGGCCCTTGTGCATGCTGCCGTCGCCTGCGGTTCGATCAGCAGCCGCCAACTTGAAATCGAGATTACCGAAACGGGGCCCATTTCCGGCAGCGACATCACCAGCGGCAGTCTCCAGGAGTTGATTCGCGAAGGCGTGCAGCTATCGATGGATGACTACGGCACTGGTTATTCTTCGCTGGACAGCCTCAATCGTTTTCCCTTCGGCGCCATCAAGATGGATCAGAGCTTCGTGTTGCGCATGCTCAGTTCGCCCAAGAGCACCACCCTGGTCAAGGCCAGCGTGGCCATGGCGCAGATGCTGGGTTTGAAGACCGTTATCGAAGGCATCGAAACCGAAGGCGTTTACAACACGCTGCTGCATTGCGGCTGCCATGAAGGGCAGGGGTACTGGATCAGCCCGCCGCTGGCGCCCGACGACTACCTCGACTTTCTGTTGGCCGATCATCGCTGGCCCGCCTCGCCGGTGGGCATGCTGCGCATGGCCCAACTCAGCCATAACTGGCAGAAAACACTGCTGGTGGATACCGTCTTTGCCTATATCAAGAGCGCGCGCAGCAGCGAACTGAACCTGAAGGGCCTGCATACCAGTCATGCCGAATGCTCTCTGGGACGCTGGCATTGCGGCCTCGGGCGCTCGTTTGCCGGCGATCCGGATTATGAGGCGCTCGATATTCCGCATCGCGCCATGCATGACATCTGTGAAGAAATATTCTCGGTGGTTAACTCGCAATTCAGCTTCGCCCAGTTGCAGCGGATGCTGGACGACCTGACCGATCACTCGAACCAGGTGACGGCGTCACTGCAGCGGCTGGAAGCGCGGCTGTTGATGGAGGAACTGTCGATGGGGCGCGGGCACTGATTGCGCAGCGTCCCCTGCACTGCCGAGTAGGACCACGGAGGATAAAGCCCCAGCGGAATCAAAAAGTCCTCGCGCAACACTCTGCCTGGATGCATGGGGCGCAGACGATCAATGGGGTCCTGCGCGCTATACTAACCTTGTTTGTTAGGCGGCATCTTCGTCTTCGAACAGATAGTAGAGATGTTTCTTGTCTGGGAGGGGGTATAGGCTTTCGATGTTTATGTCATAGATGCCGCCATTCTCGTGATCAAACGAGAGTCGCTCGCGGCTGTTCTCAGTTCGTGCGATGAAGAACTCGTAGAGGTGATCATCGTCAAAGTCCAGGGTGTCCTGAATGAAGGCGTGAAGATCTTCAAGTAGCGCGTCTGAATCGATTCAAACACCGCTTCCCACTTGTCGATTGCGTACGGCCTTCGAATCAGTGTCGCTTTAAGTGTGAGCACCATGATTGCTCCCCTATGGACCACGGGATCGACAACGGAGACTACGCATGAGCCACCTGAGCCACCAGCTTGACGCCGAGCGCCGCGCATACGCGGGACACGGTATCGAAGCGCGGCTGTGCATTGGGGCGCAGCGCCTTGTACAGCGCCTCGCGCCCCAAGCCCGAGGCTTTGGCAATCTCCGTCATGCCGCGTGCACGGGCAATCGTGCCCAAGGCATCGGCCAGCGCCGCCGGATCGTTTTCCTCAAGAACGACGGTAAGGTATTCGGCAATCGCCTGATCGTCTGGCAAGTGCTCGGTAATGTCGAACTCTGGCAACTCGGATACCTTGATTCTCTTGGTCATGGCTCATTCCTCCACTGTAGCGGCCAGCGTGATGGCCTTGGCAATATCGGCGGACTGCGTGGATTTATCACCACCGCCCAGCATCACGATCAACACCGCGCCGCGCTGGACGTAGTACATGCGCCAGCCCGGCCCGAAGTGCTCGCTCATCTCGAAAACACCTTCTCCCACCGATTTCACGTCACCCAGATTGCCCGCCTGCGCCTTTTCCAGACGCCGCGCCAGACGGCGATGCGTCATGCCGTCCTTGAGACCACAAAGCCAGTCGGTGAATTCGGGAAGTGGCTTGATCGAAAACATGCTGTAACTGTATTCGAACGAATACACCCTGTCAAGCCGTTTGACAACGGAGCGATGAACATGCGAGGCAACGTAGAAGTGAGGGGCGCGACGAGGGCTTTATCGCGGCGCGTCGCCTCGACTGCCGGGTTGGGCTGCAATGGGAACCAAAACAGGCTTGCGTGGTTGGAATGAAACGAGCTTTTTCCCCGGCATGATCTGCCTGCGCAAAATGTCTTGAAAGATGGCATCGGCGCTGTGCGCAAACTGGCTCGCGTATTGCTCTCGCAGTTGGCGCGTCTCTGTAACGATTGGGTCTTTCCACATGAACTAGGTCTCCATCAGTTCGTCGGGTGTGCAAATAATAGGCGGTTCGTAGCAAGCGCCCTGCATGCGGCTTCGATTTTTGGTCGTGTGATTGCATTGGCAATGTGGGTGCAGTTCCATGTCAGCAAATACTCGATGCCGTTCACTGCGGCGATTGCAACGTGGTAGGCATCAATTTCTGCTCTTTCGGGCAAAGTATTTCGAGAGATGAGTTCACGACCCAGCGTACGAACTGCCTCCGTTGCCTCTAACTCCATGACGCCTTCGATGGCTGCAAGGCGACGCTCGGCTGCTTCTGGATCTCCAAGGCCTGCCTCTGCAATGACAAACTCAGAAATGACCAACTCGTATTTTGGCTTTTGGGTTTCCCACCATTCAATGGTCGCACTCTTATTGGCCATCGAGCGCAAGTCATTGCTTTGACGTGCCGTCAAATAGCTGATGATCGAGGTTTCAATGTAAACGGTTGATTTCAAGTTGCCACCTGTATTTTGTCAGCCCAACGGTTTAATTCGACCATGGCCCCTTTGGGTTCCTGAATTAATTGAGCCTGGCCCCTTTCAGCCTTCTTGATTTGCATCACCACGACTGATCTCATCCAAAACAACCTCGGAAATGACTGGAAGGAGTACCGCGACATCGCCGAGTTCTTCACCGGTTGGGACTGGAACGGTGAC
>JFJP01005992.1_pt1 | contig 10906 bp, 5 predicted proteins | sample 431651 | NCBI WGS metagenome assembly JFJP01 (sample SAMN02602958, study PRJNA72255) | Microbial mat metagenome, whole genome shotgun sequencing project. | biome: fresh water; feature: sink hole; material: water; isolation source: purple microbial (photo- and chemosynthetic) mats found in...
GGCAATGCCGGACTGGCGGAATTCCTCCAGATGCTGGTGCGTCAGTCCCTCGTTGGGCGTGAGCACCACGACCCGGTTAATGTCGCCAGTGCGTTTGTATTTGGCGAGGTAATGCCGGAACTGCAGCAAATTAATGTGCATCAGCAGCGTCTTGCCACTCCCCGTGGCATTCCACAGGGCCAGCTTGCGCAGCGACTCGGGCGTGTACGGGCTGATCAAGTCTTTCTTGGTTTCACCAAAATCTTTCAACGCATTGTTGAACTGGGTCAGATGCCCATTCAGCGCATCCAGCAGACCCTCTGCATCGCGAAAGTACCAGTCCAGGTAAATCTCGGTGAACAACAGAGTGAGGTACTGAAAGTACTTCCATTGCAACCGGTCGCCCCGCCGCCCGGTGATGGCGTTGGTATGGCGAGCGATGTTCGCGTCGTAGTCTTGCAGCTGCTCACGCGTCAAGGTGCCACCTGACGGCAGCAAGCGCACCAGCTCGTCACAGAACCTGAACGAGCCGTCTTCTTCGCGCAATTCGAGCGACTCGTCGGTCAACCGCTTCGTCACCTCGCGAAAGGTATCTTGATCAAGGTCATAGGGATGTCCACCAAACAAGCTCAACATGAAGCGATTGAGAACCAGTTTGTGGGGAAATGCCAGCGCCATCACGCAACTCCCTTAACGTCGAGGCCTAGCGCCAAAGCGGCACCACTTAACCGGTCTCTTACATCCTGTGTGAAACCCATCCACGAAGCATCTTTCGAAGCTGCCTCAATCAAATGCATTCCGATCTGATCAAGACTTCGTTTGAAATGAGTGTGAAGATTGAAAACAATCGTCTTGTTTTCATCCTGAAACACGTTTTGATTTGCATATTCCACATACTCCACAACCCAGGGACTTGCATTGCCAGTGGCTGCGGCCTGCCCCGCTGCAATTAGTACAACTCGTTCTGGATTTACAAGTGCGCCCCCCAACGCGGCAGGGTTGAACTGGGAGAACCACCTCAGACTATTGGTCTGCGCCACCTTTATTTTTTCACCAGTGCCGGTCAGGCTCGTTTTCATCTGCGCAAGTCGTTCATCTGGCGTCGTATATTTATCTCCATCAATCACGATTAAGTTCTTATTTACATCGCATTGATCAATTTCAAGTACTGCTGCAATTGAGAATGAGTTTTCAATGGATCCAAAAACTTTCACCACTAGGTTGGGAGAAATTCCGAGCTCGGCAGCGACTTGTTGAACAACTTTCGCAGAAAACGGATCCTCCACCCACACCGTGATTAAACGCAAGTCCGCTTCATTCCCGGTCATTCGATGCAGCGCCATCGGCTTGTAACCGTTGATACAAGCGATCTCATTGCCAGTGGTCAACAAGGTACGAATGTGAATATCGTTGGCGAACTCAACAATTGGCGGCCAATGCGTGGAAATGATGATCTGAAGATTCTTTGCGTCTGCCTGTTGGACTAGCCAGCGGACCAGGTGCCGGAGGGCTGCGTCATGAATGGAAACCTCAAGCTCCTCAATGACGATGAGACTACCATTTTGGGCTCTCAGCACTTCCTGAAGCAGCTTCAGCACCTTGTACTCGCCGGCACCCATGTAGTGTGATGTGTATGACGCTTGCTGCGGGGGTTGTCCCCGGGATACCGTGGCAAAAAGAAAGCTGCGCAACCCAGCAGTCTTGGTCGCCTTCTGCACGGCTATATATTTTTTATTGAGTATGAAACTTGCAACTTGCACAAGTTCGGTTTGCTTCGCCGCGCTCAGGTCCAAATCAGTCAATGCAAATTCAAAGCGCGACGTCTGCCTTTCTTCTTCAATATGTGGCATGCAATCACGCAAGCCAATGAATCGGTTGTAGCGTTCGCGTCTGTCTTGCTTTCGCGGAACCCAGCGATCAGCCTTTCGGTACACAGCACCCTCAGGCTTGTCCGAAAAATAGGCTCGAAGTTGTGAGCCCGCCCAGAGATTTCCTGTGTGTGGAATAAACCAGTCTGTCCACCAGTTTCCGTGATCCCCCTTATTCACTTGCGCGTGCTCATGGGGCTTGTAAAGACAGGCCAGTGCATGAAGCACGGTCGATTTGCCAATACCGTTTTCTCCCATCAGCGCAATTAAGCCTTTAGGTGGCAATTCAATCGTCAGGTCACGCAATCCTTTTAATTGCTGGAATTCCAACTTATCAATGGTGGTCATGCTCAAGCCACCTCCGTGCCGAACATCAGCCCAAGAAACGTCTCTTCAATCAACCGTATCTTCCACGTTTCGTCCGCCCGGCGCAGGTTCTCGATGTTGTTGTCGCCGTTCACATAGATCAGATCAAACTCCTTGTCGCGACTGCTGTAGGCCTGGATGCGGAACCATTCGTCCAGCGTGTCATTGTTTACCTCAGTTACGTCCCGCCAGAGAATCAGCGCCTGATCACCCGCAGGGGTAACTCCGACCACCTCATACACATCCTTGATACGGCGCATGGTCTGCACACGCAAACCAAGCAGGTAGTTAAAGGTTTCAATCATGTCCACGTTCACGCCGCGGACCTCATTACTGCGAACGACAGAAATTTTTGTATTGAAAGGATGCTCAAACCGGCTTAGGTTCAGCAGGCCGTCGCGCGTTTCGACATCCAACATGTAGCTGAGCATGTAGCTCTCTCGCAAAGGCCGGTCCGTGTTCAAGAACGAATCCTGCGCCGGGCTACGGCCATGGTGCATCAGGTTGCTCAGCGTGTCCTCGTAAGATTCGACGCGAATGCGCTTAACCAATTGCGGGCTGCCACGCGGACGGCCTGCCGCAATGACCCGCTTTGGTTTGCCGTCCTGCCAATCAGCAGCATGAATAACCTTTTTGATGCGTTTCAACAAAACACTGTCGAAATGGTCCCCAGCTTCGACCAAGAGAAACTTGCGGCTGCCATTTTCCTCCCGGTTTGCATCAATGACAGAGTTTCCGGTTGTTCCAGAACCGCCAAAAAAATCTAATACGAGATCATTATTCCCACATGTCTGCGACACAAATCGCCTTGTTAGAGTAGTTGGTTTTGGTGTTGGAAATATGCCTGTCTCACCGAACAGAGATGCCAGTTGCTTTTCTCCATCGGTGTAATCGTGCAATACCGATTTCGCAACGTTAGTTTCAACTTCGTGCAGAAATCGTTTGAACTGAGGAATTGTTTTTTCATCTTTTCCCCAAGCAATACGACCTTGCCTATCAAGGCTTTCGAAGCTATCACGCAAACCATCCGGCCAAGTCTTTGGCCATGCCCAGCCACGCTTAGGAATAGCACACTCACGGCCGGTAATGTAGTGAATAGGCGCATAGAAACGAAAATTGGCTTCATTTGAATCGCGGGTGCTGGTCGATTGTTTTTGTGCTGGTGCTGACGGATCGCTTTCACGCCATACACGAAGCATCGCCCTTTTTTCCCGAGCTTCTTTCTGTGAAATGAAAACTCCGGCAACGTCACGGTACTCGACATTTGAATAGTTATAGAGCCCACGCCACGGATCTTGTTTTTTGGTGTCCTCGTTATACGTCAGGCCGAGTTCACGCAACTCCGCCTTATATTCTTCGATGTGAGTCTTGAAAAGTTCGGCTATTTCAACTTCAACCTCTGATGGCACCGGATAGAGAGGATTCATTCTACTTATCAGTGCCATGATTTCAGCATAACCAGGCTTCGGTTCTCGAAACATCTTCTCATTTGCTTCAGCCACTGACTTATTTCGCGCATAGACCTCCACGTACTCATGGTTGGTCGAATACAGCGGAGACTGGCTGTGCGTAGTGTTCTGCGCCCAGATCAACTCTTCCACCCGATTGTCGCGCCCCATCGTCAGATCCAGCACGGCTTGCAGGCTGTCGCGTTCGTTTTCGTCGATGTTTGAAAACAACGCGCCATCATCCCGCAGTAGCGGCACAGCCAGGGTCAGGCGGTCTCGCATCATGGTCAACCACGATGAATGCTTGTAATTGTCTTTGTACGGAAAGCCATCACCCAAGCGGTTGTAAGGTGGATCAATCGCAATACAGCGCACTTGCCCACGGTAGCGCGGCTGCAAAAGGTTGAGCGCTTGAAAGTTTTCACCATGTACCAGCAGGGCATCAGTTTCGGCGTCCAGATCAGTCACATCTTTCAAACCGGATAGCAGTCGATCTTTAAGCGCCTGCTCAAAGTACACCGTGTCCAGTACCAACGCCGGATTGGCAGCCAGGAACTCGGGTGTCAGTGGCTCGCTGTAGCTCTCTGCCCCGGCCAGATCACCCCTGATTTCATCGATGGCAAACAGCTCCACCCATTCTTGCCGCTGGCTGCGGGTCTGACCATCCCAGCCTTGCACTGGCAGCTCAGCGTTTTCACAAATCTCTGCGTAAAAGGACTCTGGCACTTTGTCGAGCGTGATCAACCATTGGGTTTCCAACACAAACTTTTTCTTCAACCACAAACGTTGCTGGAAATTTTCCAACTGCGCCAGAAAGGCAATCAGCTTGTGTGAAATGCGGCGCATGGCCTTGATGCGGGCCAGGTAGCTCTCCACGCGGGGGGCGGAGTCTTCTTCAATGTCGTCCAGGTGCATGACTTCGTTCTTGATGAAGAAGTCCAGCTCGCGCTTGAGGAATGCGCCTAGGTCTTTGTGGATGAAGTAGTCAAAGGTGTTCTTGGCGGTGTAGTCGGTCAGGTGCTTTTCAAACACCGTGCGGGTTTTGTTCTTGTCGCTGGGCAACGCATTGGCCAGCGCGGCGCGCCAGGCGGGCCATTGCGGCACGCCCTGCGCCAGGGGTGCTCCTTCTGGTAGTGCCAGCAGGCTCGTTACCGCCAATGTGCTCAACTCTTTTTGCTTGCGTTTGTCGGCATCGGGCCGGTATTCAAACCGGATGATGAGCTCGTCGCCGTCCATGGCCAGTGGCTCGGCGGCCAGGATGAAGCGGCGCTCGTTGTCGGCGGTGGCTTTGTTGTTGTCGCGCTCGGTGCTGGCGGCGGCCAGCTCAAAGCGGACCCGGCCTTGCGCCGTTTTAAAGGCGTAGCGGGTGAAGTTTTCGGCAGTCTTGATGTAGTACTGGTCAGCATTGGCCCAATGCAGTTTGACCTCTTCGCCCTCGTATGGCATGGCGTACACGCCTTCTTTGTAGCGGCGCAAGGAAAGAAAGTCGCCATCCTGGTAATAGCGGCAGAAGAAGGTGTGCAGGTCTGAATACACTTGATTTTCCAGGCGATCAAGGTCACCACCTTCAGCCAGCTCGGCTTTGAGCTGCAGCACGATTTCCAGGCTGTCGGGATCAATTTTGAGCTTGCGTGCGTTGGCAATGGCATCGGCCAGCTCCTTCTGCTTATCGGCCAGGCCTGCGGGCTGAAATTCTTCCAGCGTGGTGCGCAGAGTGGGCAGCAGGTCTTTATCAAGAAAGCGCTCTACCTCGTCGCGCTTGGCGTTCATGATGCGGTAGATGCCAAAGTCCAGGTCGGCCTGGTCCATTTGGAACATTTCTTTCAGCTTGGCAATCAGCTGGTCGCGTTTGGTGTTGGGGGTGCTCATGGCCAATGGTCTCTTCAGGCGTAAGGGGTGAATGCGTTGCGGTCATCAGCCAGCAATTGCATGAGTTTGGGGTGAATAAATAGCTTTTCTTTGCCCGCCTGCACTTCGCGCAGGACGCCAATGGTGGTCAGCTCTTTCAGGTAGCGCGAGGCCGACTGACGCTGGGCGATGCTTTTCTCGACCAGGTTGCCAATGCGGCAATAGGGCTGCTCAAAGATCACGTCCACCAGTTCGCGGGTATAGATCTTGGGCAAGCGCTCGCGCACGTGGGCGGTGGTGTGTTCGGCCAGCGTGCGAATGGCGGCAATCTTGGCCGTCGTCCACTTGGCGGTTTCTTCCACAGCCTGCAGCATGAAGATAACCCAGGGCTCCAGGTTGCCGGTGCGGGTGGTGTCCAGCAACAGGTGGTAGTAGTCGGCCTTGTGGGCAATGATGTGGCGGCTGAGGTAGAGGATGGGCAGCGTCAGCAGCTCGGCCTGAATCAAATACAAGATGTTCAACACCCGGCCGGTGCGGCCGTTGCCATCGGCAAACGGGTGAATGGCCTCAAACTGGTAGTGGCCCACGGCCATGCGGACCAATGGGTCCAGCTCAGTCTGGTTGTGCAAAAAGCGCTCCCAGTTAGCCAGCAAGTCGCGCAGGCAGGCTTCGCCTTCGGGCGGTGTGTAAATGACTTCGCCGGTGCGGTCATTCATGAGCTGGGTGCCGGGCGCGCGACGGATGTCAAGGTCAGTGGCCTTGATGGTGCGGCAGACTTCTACGGCCGTGGCCGTGCACAGCGGGCGGGCGGCCAAAGACTGGTAGCCCAGGTACAGCGCGGTGCGGTAGCGCAGTGCCTCTTTGGTGGCGACGTTGGCCAGGTTGTCGCCACCCTGCGCGTACTGAAACAACTGGTCAGCAGTGGTCACGATGTTTTCGATTTCCGAGCTGTCCTTGGCTTCCAGCAGCGGAATGGTGTTGATCAGCATCGTCTGGTTCGGAATCAGCTCTGCGGCTTGCTTGAGCTCGGCCAGCGCCGCACGCGCGGTGATGCATTGCTTAAGCACCGCCTTGGTTTCCAGGTCTGCCGCAGGCGGAAGCGGTGGCAGTTCGTTCCAGGGCTTGTCAGCGCGCCAATGGGGTGAGAAATCAGTCATGTCGATGTTTTGTGCTTTTTTAAACATGAAATCAACATATGTCGATGCCATCGACATGTGCAAATAACGTGTCCATATTTTCTTATTTCATCGACACATTAGACCACGAACCAGCGAATGGTAAACAAGGGTTGACTGCGGCTGGCCCGGTGCAAGCGCTTTTCGAGTGCAGCAATAAGGGCATCGCGTCGGGCATCAATTTCATCTTCAACGTCAAAGATCTCTTGCCGCTGGCGGCGCTGCTCGGCTTCGGTCTTGCGGATGTCTTGCTGTAGGCGTTGCGCGTCTTCCATGCTCAGGGCCATGCGTGCCTGGCGCTTAAGCCCCATGAGCTTGAGTTTTGTGTCTTTGAGTGCCTTTTCAGCGGAGGCAATGCGATCTTCGGCCCAGGCATCGAGTTTTTCGCGTTCTTGCTGGAAGAACTTGTCGTTGTGCTCCAGCGCACGGCTGAGCGTGGCTTCCAGTTGGCGCTGGGTGTTGGCCTGCAGGACATCCGGCACGGAGCCCTGCACGTCGGCGGTGGTGGCGGCCAGGTAAAACAGTCTTTCGCACGATTCCTGATCAAGCACCTCGCCTGCGTCGCTGACAGCGGTAAATACCAGGTGCTCCTCATTCTGAAAGCTGTCCAGCTCCAGCAAGCTGAGTTGTAGCCACCCAGACTGCCCTGCGAGCCGCTCGATCATGCTGATACGAGGCTTGTGTGAACCATAGTGAAAGGTCAGCGCCTGCAGCGGTGCTGCCAGGTTGCGGCCACAGTCCAGCACGTATTGACCCAGCGGGTGGGTCAGGCGGTAGACGCGAGCGTGTTCTGGTGCGGTTTCGCCTTTGCGGATCAGGCTGTAAGCACCGGCAGGCGCCTGCGCCACGGGCGGGGTTTTGAGTTCGAAACCCAGCGCCACGTTGTCAAAGCGGGCATTGGAGGCGAGCACGTATTGGGTGAGCTGCCAGAAGAAACGCGTGATGCGGTCAAGCTGGCTTTCGGCACGCTCTTTGTGCGTACGCAGCAGGTCGTGAATGTCGGCGTCAAAGTGTTCGAGCAGGAGCTTTTCCGTCTCTGCCATCCGGGCTTGGATGTCAATCTCAAGCTCGGTGCGCAGTTGGGTGAAGGCGGCGTCGATTTCGGCCGGGGTGCGGCAGCGGTCGTAGATTTCGGCAATGCGGCGCTCAAAGTCAATGCCGCTCTCGATCTGACCAAGCACCTCGTCAGAGGCACCAAACACGCCGTCAAACAGGTGGAATTTGTCTTGCAGTAACTCCAGCACCCGTTCGTCTGCGGCGTTGCGCTGGTTCAAAAAGTTGATGACCACCACATCAAAGCGCTGACCATAGCGGTGGCAGCGGCCAATGCGTTGCTCAACACGCTGGGGGTTCCACGGCAGGTCGTAATTGATGACCAGCGAGCAAAACTGGAGGTTGACGCCCTCGGCGGCCGCTTCTGTGGCGATGAGAATTTCAGACTCGTCCCGGAAGTGGTCAATCAGCGCAGTGCGGCGGTCAATTGCGGGTGAACCGGTCACCCGGTCGCTGCCCGCGCATTGGGCTAGCCAGCGTTGGTAAATGCCGGTGGACGCAGGCCCCTGGTTACCACCGCTGAACGTGGTGATTTTTCCTGCATAGCCATGGGCTTCCAGAAACCGGGCTAAATAGTCTTGCGTGCGACGAGATTCCGTGAAGATGACGGCTTTGCGCGCTGCGCCCATGGTGCCCATGCGCGCGAAGCCCTGCTCTACGGCAGACAGCAAGGCGTAGGATTTTCGATCTTCGCGGATGGAGCGGGCGAGGCGCAGGTAGTCGTCCAGCTCTGTCAGCTCCGAGCGCACCAGGGCGTAGTCAATCGCCTGGTCGTTGCCGGACTCTTCGATATCCGCTTCAGCCTCTTCGAGCAATTCATCGTCCATATCTTCGTCGTCGATGAGTTGCTGAATCCACTCTTCGTCGATGGTCTGCTTGTCCAGCAAGTGCTGCAGGCGTGCGCGGATGGCCTCAAGGGTGGCAACAACCGCCTCGGTTGAGGAGGCCAGGAGTTTGCGTAGGATCAGGCCGACCAGGTGCTTTTGCCGACTGGGAAAGCCGTAGCTAAAGTCGCGCTGAAGATAGGCAGAAATAAACTCGTAGAAACGCAGTTCGTCTTCTGACGGGGAAAACGGCACCGTCAAGGCATGGCGCTGCGTGTAGGGTACGTACTCCAACACATCCCTTCGCAAAGTGCGTTTGACGAAGGGTTGTAGGCGGCGGCGCAGGGACTGGATATCGCCATCAATGCTGCCGTACAGCGAGCGGAAACTGCGCTCGTCGCCGAATATTTCTTCGTCTATCAGAGACGTCAGGCCATAGAGCTCCATCAGCGAGTTCTGCAGCGGTGTGGCCGTCAGGAGCAGCTTCTTGCGCCCAGCCAGTGAGCGCTTGAGAGACTGGCCGGTTTCATGGCTTTTGCGATGGGAGTTGCGCAGCTTGTGAGCCTCGTCGATTACAACGATGTCCCACGGCACGGCCGCCAGTTGCGTCTCCATGCGGGCAGCAAAGTGGATGGACATGACGCCAATAACGTCGCGATCTAATGGGTCGTAAATGCCCGTCTCACGCAGGCAATGCCATGTCCGCGCATCCAACACCTCGGCGGGCAGGTTGAACTTGTCGGCCAGCTCCTGCGCCCATTGTTTGCGCAAGGCTGCCGGGCAGATGACCAGCAGGCGACGCCTGCGCTCAGCCCACAGCTGGCATAGCACCAAAGCGGCTTCAATGGTTTTACCCAAGCCCACTTCATCGGCCAACACCACACCTTTGCTCAAAGGGTTGTTCAGCGCAAAAAGGGCCGCGTCGATCTGGTGTGGATTCAGGTCTACGCTGGCGTCGAAGAGAGATTGAGCCAGCCGGTCATCTTCGGAGGCGGCGCGACGGCGGGTAAGCTCCCAGGCGAAATACTTCGCGTGATGCGCCGTGGTCTGCGTCATCTGAGTGCTTGTCTCGTCAGTGTCTGCCATATGTCTCCCTTTATTTGTTTGATTCTAGGCGTGGATATTCAAAGATTTGTCCAAACAGCTCTTATGGTTTACTTCAACGTCGTACTCGGAGTGATGATGGCGGAGGATTAATCATGGTTTACCTGCAGTAACCCGTGTCATTTAGCATGCAGGGCATTTCGTTGCGAAGTTTGTAATTTTTCCACTCCACGTTTACCTGTCAGACAGTTGAAAATCAATTCCTCTGAATAATTCGCTGTTTACGGCTTTTTGAGCTAGCCCATGACGCTCCAATTGATTCGCCTGTCAGCGCGCCTGTCGTGCATCGGTGTGCCGCCTGTCGGTCCACCTGTCACGCCACAACTTGCGCCCTGTCGGTACTGGGATCATGCACAGCATCAGCTCAGAAATCGATTCAATTCTTCGTAAAGAAATTGAACTGGCCCAAAAGGATGACCCCGCCCTGATCGTGCGGTCTGCTTTCGATGTCATAGAAAATTTCCTGGGTCAGGGCATGTCAATGGAACGAATTGCCGCTGCACTTCAAAAGCATGACATCCAAATCACCAAAGGGCACCTTGTCCGGCACCTGGGCATCGTGCGTGAGGAACGCGGGCTAAAGCCGCTCAAAAGGGGCAGAAAGCCCAAATCACTGGACGCACCCGCACTCACGCCAGTAGCCCCTTGCATTCAAAGTCCGCCGCCGGCACCCGCCAGGACTTCTGTTGCACCGCCCTCCCCTGGTCCTGCCGCTGATATTCAGTCCGCGGCCACCGACATCAAACGACCCACCGCGAGCCAAGCCGCATTCCCAGACGAAATCACCAGGCTCAAGTTCATCGATGTCAAAGGCGAATTGCTGGACGTCACAAAAATGAATATCGATGACTACCTGACTGTCTCCAAAACCATGCCTGACAACGCAAAAATCCCCGATGGCATGTTCGAAATCATCGCCGCAGAAAACAGGATACGAGGCATGTACGAACGCGCACTACTCCAGTATGACGAAGCCATCGCCAAGTGGAAATCAAGTCAATAGCTTCTTACACGAATTTAAACAACCCAAAGGATGGTCATGATCAAATCGTATTTTGTGGACGGTGACAAAGGTGGTGTGGGCAAAAGCTTTGTCTCCAGGTGCCTGATTGACAGCTTCATCAACCATGAAGTGTCGGGCATGCCAAAGATTGACAAATTGATTGTCATTGATGCGGATCCCATGAACCCGGATGTCGTGTGTGACAACGGGTACAAAAATGAGGCTGTCAACAACATCA
>JFJP01040642.1_pt1 | contig 10906 bp, 7 predicted proteins | sample 431651 | NCBI WGS metagenome assembly JFJP01 (sample SAMN02602958, study PRJNA72255) | Microbial mat metagenome, whole genome shotgun sequencing project. | biome: fresh water; feature: sink hole; material: water; isolation source: purple microbial (photo- and chemosynthetic) mats found in...
GCCATTTTTGAAGCCAGTATCATAGCAATGGAGGCTGGAGCTGATTTTATAAAAACTTCGACCGGAAAAATGCAGCCGGCTGCTACGCTAGAAGCTGCATATGTGATGACCTATGCAATTAAACTTTTTTATCAAAAAACGGGTAAGAAAGTTGGTTTTAAACCTGCTGGGGGTATTCAAAATACAGAGCTTGCATTGAATTATTTAGCTGTGTTGCTTCATCACTTAGATGAGTCGTGGTTCAACAATAGCTTATTTAGAATTGGCGCCAGTAGCCTTGCAAACCAAATCATAAAGGATGTATTATACTTTGATTCTGGCCAACATGTAGCTGTTGCATATTTTTGATTTCAACTTAAATTTGTTTTCTATAAAATCCCGGTCGGACATGAATAGCATGTTTGCCCGGGTTTCTTTTTTACATCTTGTTACTTCTTTTCTTAATTCAATACGCTTTCATTTATACCTTATTAAAGAGGGTGAATCGGATATACATATTTGTAAATGAATTGACATTACAATTGTATATGCTATGTAGTCTAATTTCTTTATACTATAGTTATGCTTTAATCTAATGGATGAATTGTACTTTAATAAAAACATGTAAAATGTTTAATAATAACTATATAATCATTAATTGTAATATTTGTATACAATGTAAAATATTGAAAGAAAAAGTTTATATAAACATAAAAAAATGTTGTGAATATGATATATAGGAATAATATTTGCATATATTTGTACATATACTAGTATAGCTAGATGCCGAGTTTGTTTCACTGTAAATTTTAGTCATATGCCGTACAGAAGACTTCCCAATACCGACGCTGCCCGCAAGCGGGCTATGGAGATAGCTTATGTTGTAGGACAAGAGCAATCACCCAAATCTTTGGCATATTCTCAGATTTTGTTGCATAAGTTGCAAGTGATTATTCCACAGTTCAACAATGCTGTGGTTATTTCAGGGAATTCGCTTAAGCTTAAAAAATCTTCAAGCAAAACCTATAATGAGCTAAAACACAAAGCAAAATTATATGTTCAGCATTTTATAAAATCTATTTTCATGGCTATAGAGCGTGAAGAAATGAAGGAATCTGACAAATCTTTTTATCAGTTGCCGCTCAATTCTAAACGTGTACCTAAGTTGGATAACGATTCACAAATTATAAAATGGGGTAAAACTATAGTTGCAGGCGAAGCGGAAAGATGCAAATTGGGTGGCAATGCGCTCTTTTCTCCAAAAATTACTTTGGTACGCATGTATGTTGAGAAGTTTGAAGAAATTGTTTTTAAGTATACCAAAGCACTGGAGAGTTATAAACGTGACAACAATTTGCTCAAAGAATTGAGAGTGCTTGCCGACGAACTCATTAAGAAATTGTGGGATGAAGTTGGATTTACTTATAGATTGCTTAATGATGAAGAAAAGTTTAATAAACTTGTATTCTATGGTATTAAGTTTTATTTCAGGAAATCTGAGAAGAGTAAAAATATAGAGGTGTATCCGGAATTGCAAAAATACATTGCCTAAAGCTTACTTTTTTTTCGAATCATCGAAGTATAAGAAGGGCACATCTTGCTTTGCCATAGCGATACCTTTTAATTCGCACTCTTGTATTATGTTCAGGCTTTTTGCGTGATTTATGATTTTTTTATCTGCCTTGCTTATTGCATTTTGATCTTTAGATTATTATGCTATGGTGCCGACCTTATGGTGATTCATGTTTTGATAGCAAGGTCCTAGCCCAAATTTTTCACTACTGCTAATTTTCAGACAACTAAATTCTGGTGCTTAAGGCTTAATACAAAAAGCAAAAAGCATAGCTTTTTTGAAAACTATGCTTTTGAGTAGCCCCACCAGGAATCGAACCTGAATTTAAAGTTTAGGAAACTTTCGTTCTATCCATTGAACTATAGGGCCTCTTATGAATTGTTGTGCAAAAGTAAAAAAAAAGATTGTTTTGCAAACTTTATTCTTGTACTTATTGAAAGCTTGAGCCTTAAAAAAAAGCTAACTGCTCACTTTGCCAACAAAGAAATAACTTGAATACCTACCCTTAATTTCTAATTTCGATACTGAAAATTTGTATAAGTGCTAGAATGTAAATTGTTTACAATTTAATTACCTTTTAGCTTAATTTTAACGAGCAATTTGTGCCTTTGTATCAATTTAAGTATAATTTTCAATGTTTTTTTTAAAGCGATAATTTTAAATTTAAGTAATTGGATACCAATAAAATAAGTAAGGAACGACTCACTAATCCGCAAATGAAATCGACGAAGTTACAAGCAAAAAAGAAGAATGGCAAAGTTTTGGGACCTGTTTCCAATTTAGAGCAGCATTTGCAATCTGATTGGTGGCGTAGGATTTTTAACTCCATGTATTTGAAAACCGATGCGGATGTAGTGGAAGATAAGATTATAACGCAGAGTGAAGTAAGTTTATTTACTGATATACTTAAGCCAGATAAAACAAGTCGTATTCTGGATTTGGCGTGTGGACAAGGCAGACATTCCATTGAAATGGCACGTAGAGGATTTCTCAATGTTTCTGGGCTTGATAGGTCTCATTATTTAATTCAAAGAGCAAAGGGAATTGCGGTGACTGAAAATCTGCCTATTAATTTCAAAGAAGGAGATGCTCGCAAGCTACCATATCCTACCGACACTTATGACTGTATTATGATTCTGGGAAATAGTTTCGGCTATTTCGAAAGCATAGACGACGATGAGAAAATATTAAAGGAAGTTTTTCGCACCCTTAAGCCTGGTGGAAAGTTTCTGATAGATGTAGCTGATGGAAATTATTTGAAAGATAATTACACCCCGCGTAGCTGGGAATGGCTTGATAAAAAGCATTTTGTATGCCGCGAAAGATCATTAGCCAAAGATAACGAACGACTCATTAGCAGGGAGGTAGTTACACATGTAAACAAAGGTGTAATCGTAGATCAATTTTACGCCGAACGCTTATACACACGTGAGAGTATTATAGATTTGCTTCAGCATGCAGGTTTTACTGACATCCATTTTGCAGCAGACATTACTACCGACTCTCAGCGGAACCAAGATTTGGGGATGATGGAGAAGCGGCTTATTGTAACAGCATCTGTAGACAAGGCATGGACCCCGGTTAGACCCAAATCAAAGGAGGCTCGCAATGTGGTTGTGGTTCTTGGCGACCCGCGCAAGCCTGACCAAATAAAACCTGATACAATTTTCGATGCGGATGATCAGGAGACAGTAGATAACCTCAAGGCTGCTCTGGATGCTATTCCTAATTATAAATTTACTTATCTCGACAATCACGATACTTTGTATGCAGATTTGTTGAAATTGAAACCAAAAACAGATTTTGTACTAAACTTTTGTGACGAAGGGTTTTATAATAATGCCCGTTTTGAATCTCATATACCTGCTTTGCTCGATGTGCTTAAAATTCCTTATAGCGGGAGCGGCATCACTAGCCTTACTTACTGTTACGATAAATCGCTGATACGTGGAATTGCCAAAGAAATGGATATTCCGGTGGCAAGGGCATTTTATATAAAACCTGGCGAGAATGTTTTTGAAGTAAATATTTCATTTCCGGCCATAGTGAAACCAAATTTTGGAGATGGTAGTTTTGGTATTACTCAAAAAAGTGTGGTGTATAGCATCGAGCAACTCAATGATGCCATCATTGAACTACGCCACCAATTCAGTTTCGAGAATCCTATACTGGTTGAAGAATTTATTTCTGGCGCTGAATTAACCATCGGGATTATTGGCAATCCGCCCGAGTCTTACACCATCTTGCCAATTGTAGAAGAAGATTTCTCGCTTCTGCCTCCAGATATGCCACATATTTGTGGCTATGAAGCCAAATGGCTTACCGAATCGCCGTATTTCAAACTTTTGCGATCCAAAAAAGCAGAACTTTCTGGTGAGTTGGAAAAGCAAATCGCAGACTATTGTCTCAAACTTTTCGAAAGATTGGGCTGTAACGATTATTGCAGGTTTGATTGGCGCTTGGACTACCACCTGAACCCTGTTTTGCTTGAAGTTAATCCGAATCCTGGTTGGACTTGGGACGGTCATCTTGCCAAAATGGCCGGTATTGCTGGTATTTCATATACAAAGTTGCTTGAGAATATCATTGGTGCTACCGAGCAAAGACTTAGTATTCAAGCTATGCGTAATGTGTAAACAGTTGATTATGAATTGTGGGTAAAAAAAATGCTTTGCCATTCAATTCTTTTCTGTAAAATAGTTAGTTTCGTATAAATTTATCTGTCATTAGCAATTCAAGTACTTTGCAATGGACGATCTTGTGAAACGAATATTAGATAAAAGATATATATGAGAAACGGTTACAAAGTAATAACCTTATTAAAAGATACTTCGCTTATTGGAAAGGAAGTAACAGTTCAAGGTTGGGTGCGCACAAAGCGCGACAGTAAAAATGTTATTTTTATTGCCATCAACGATGGCTCTGTGCTGGATAATATTCAAGTAGTGGCCGATGCTGAGAAGTTTGATGCTGATTTATTGAAGCTCGTTACAACTGGAGCCGGTGTTGAAATTCGTGGTACACTTTCCGAATCGCAAGGAAAAGGGCAAGCACAAGAGATATTGGCTACCCATATTCATGTGTTCGGTACTGCAGATCCAGCTACTTATCCGCTTCAAAAAAAGGGGCATACCTTAGAGTTTTTGCGTGAAATAGCACATTTGCGTTTCCGCACCAATACTTTTGGTGCTGTGTTTCGCATTCGTCACCATATGGCATTTGCTATTCATCAGTATTTTAATGGGAAAGGATTCTTTTATTTGCATGCGCCCATCATCACAGCTTCCGATGCAGAAGGTGCCGGCGAAATGTTCAGAGTCAGTGTGCTCGATCCGAAAAATCCGCCGCTTACCGAAACCGGTGAAATAGATTATAGCCAGGACTTTTTTGGCAGGGCTACCAATCTTACAGTAAGTGGACAGTTGGAAGGCGAGTTGGCTGCTATGGCTCTATCTGAAGTGTATACCTTTGGTCCTACTTTCCGCGCCGAGAACTCCAATACAGCTCGTCACTTGGCAGAGTTCTGGATGATTGAACCTGAAATGGCTTTCTATGACATTACCGATAATATGAACCTTGCTGAGGATTTCATCAAGTACTTGGTTCGTTATGCGTTGGATAACTGTATGACTGATATTAAGTTCCTGAACGATATGTACGACAAGGAACTGATTGAAAGACTCAATTTTGTGGTAAACAACAATTTCATCCGTCTCAACTACACAGAGGCTATTGACATTCTTGTTGGTTCAGGTCAGAAGTTTGATTATCCTGTAAAATGGGGTACCGATCTTCAGAGTGAGCATGAAAGGTATTTGGTAGAAAAACATTTCAAATGTCCAGTGATACTTACCAATTACCCGAAGGAAATAAAAGCTTTTTACATGAAGCAAAACGACGATGGGAAGACTGTTCGTGCCATGGATGTGCTATTCCCTCAAATTGGTGAAATAATTGGTGGATCGCAGCGCGAAGAAGATTATGACAAACTTGTAAACCGAATGAAAGAGATGAATATCTCTGAGCACGAAATGTGGTGGTTCTTGGATACTCGCCGTTTTGGTGCAGTACCGCATGCAGGTTTTGGCCTTGGCTTCGAGCGTCTGCTCTTGTTTGTTACGGGTATGAAAAACATCCGCGATGTGATTCCATTCCCTCGTACCCCTAAAAATGCAGAATTTTAATTTTTAGACAAAATATTGCTTTATATACCCTGCAGTTTCTGTGGGGTATTTTTTTTATCATGAAGGGTATAGTATGTTTTATGAAATTGTAAATGTGTTGAGAAAAGGATATAGAAAATATTTACATGAACACTTGAGGTTGTTGTTCCTATGTGCAACAATATCAAGGCTTAGCTAAATGCGAATTAATTCAATTTATAAAAAATTCTAATAAATTTCTACCCCAAATATTGAAATATCGTCGAAGAAGTTTGTGTTCCCTTTCTGTATGTCGTAATCCAATAATATACGTTGTATGGATGCATCTATGCGCTCTTCTTGTCCAAAAATCTGGGTAATTGTCTCGAGGCTCGATTCAATGGTCTGATCAGAATTTAGTTCCACCAATCCATCAGTATAACAAAGTATCTTGCTTCCTGGGTGGCCACTACTTAATTTTATTTTACCAACTTCTATGTTGGTTATTTCGTCAAGCATACCTATACCTACACAGCCTTCGGTGAGGTATGTCAGCTTCTTGTTGTTCATATCATAGAGCATAGGCGGGTTGTGCCCTGCATTCACATATTCGAGTATATGTGTACTTGCATCAAATTTGGCAATGAAGAGGGTAATAAACCGTTGTCCTGCTGAATTAATGGCAACCACTTGATTGAGCCTTTTTACCAGATCTCCAATTTCTATTTCGGGGCTGAACAGAGCTCGTAGGCTGGCCTGAAAGTTTGACATAATAAATGCCGCTGAAATCCCTTTTCCTGAAACATCAGCTATACAGAATCCTATTTGGTCCGGACTAAACTTGATTAGATCATAGTAGTCGCCACCAACCTCGTAATGAGGCAGGTAGTATGAATGTATGAAGAACTTTTCGTTTTGAGGATAAATGGAGGATGATGGAATAAGCATGCTCTGCAGTTCGGATGCCAGTTTAAGCTCTTTTTTTATGGATTCCTGCCTGAGGCTTTCGGTAAATAAGCGCTTGTTTTCGATTGCAACTATGATGATGTTGGTAAGGGTCTGTATAAAATGCAAGTGCTTAATTACAGGGCTTACACCTTCGCGCTCTTCGTCTATATCGCCAATGAGCAGGTAGGCCATAGCAGCATCCAGATGAAATACCGGTATCACAATGTCGAAAAGATGTAACACTTTGTGATGCACTGTTGGGGTAGTAGTAATTTCGTCTATGGCAGATAGGTGTTTTTCGGCATTTATTTTCAGGGCAGTTTCTAAATCTAGCCCGGTATGAAGTACAATGCGCCAGTCGGCTTGGTTGTAGGCCAGCAAAAGTACTTTTCCAATTTTGAGTTCTCTGGTCAGAAGCATCTCGTACCGCAGCATAAGCTCTTCAGTGCCAACATTGGCGTTTATTGCTTGGGTAAATTCAAGAAGGGTGTCTAATTTGAAATTACAAAACTCAAGACGCTTTATCGATCCTTTGTCTGCCATCATTGGTATTGCTTATCGGTGATCAAAATTTTCAACTTTAGGAGTATGCCAATTTAATAAGTTAGGTGAATTTAAAAAAATAAAAAAAGCCCTTTCGTGCAAATTGTTGCAAAAAGGACTTTTATGTTAAATACTTTCTATTATTTCTTTACGCGTTCTGAGTATTCGCGTGTTCTGGTGTCTATTTTTATGATATCGTCGGTGTCTACAAACAGGGGAACATAAATTATTGCGCCTGTTTCTACTGTTGCTGGTTTGAGCGATGATGACGACGAGGTATCGCCACGCACACCAGGCTCGCAATAGGTTATTTGCAATGCTAAGAATGGAGGTAGATCAACGTAGAGTGGAGTATCGGTATCACCATGATAAATGATGGTTACTTCTTGTCCTTCCTTGAGCAAGTCGTTGTTTTCTATGCTTTCTTCACCCAGTGTTACTTGTTCAAAAGTTTCGGTGTGCATAAAATTGAAGCCATTCTCGTCTTTGTACAAGTATTGGTGAGGGCGGTATTCTATTTTTGCAATATTGATGCGCTCACCTGAATCGAATGTGTACTCAATTACTTTTCCGGTGGTTACGCTTTTGAGCTTGGTACGCACAAATGCAGCACCTTTGCCTGGTTTCACGTGCTGAAAGTTGACTATTGTATATAAATCGTCGCGAAACTCAATACAAAGTCCATTTTTAAAATCTCCTGTATCTGCCATAATGTTGTGTTACAAAATTTTTACGGGTGGCAAAATTAAGCCTTTAGCCTGAAACCCAAAACATTTATTCATATTTTCTTTGTGCTCTCCTGCTTTTATTTTTTATGTAAAAATGCATGAAACAAAATATTTATTAAAGATATAATTCAGATAGACTACCTTTCCAATCTGATTTGTAGCCTTTATCGGTAAGAGCTATTTTCATACATTGTGTGTGTAAATCGTGTTCCAGAAATAGTGCATAATTGTTGGAAGAAGCTTCTGCATAAAACCATTTGCGTTCTTCCAGTGTAAGCAACGGGCGTGTATCGTAGCTCATGATGTAGGGCATTGGTAAGTGTGCCGACGATGGCAACACATCTGCCATATACACCAGCGTTTGCGAGTTGTTTTCGAAAAATGGGAGCATTTGCCCATCGGTATGGCCATTGAAAAATTTCACACGTAGGTTTGGCAATAGGTAGTCTTCTTTGTCTACCAGCACTAGTTGGCCGCTTTTTTCTATGGGTTTAAAATTCTCGGGCAAAAAGCTTGCTTTCTCTCTGCCATTTGGGTTGTTGGCCCATTTCCATTGTGCGGCGCTTACCCAGTACACTGCATTCGGGAAAGTAGTCGTAAGTGCATCATCTGCATTTTTAGTCACTGCTCCTCCACAATGGTCGAAATGCAGGTGGGTGAGCAATACATGGGTTATATCGTTTGGTTTGTATCCGGCCTGAGCAAGGGAATTTATCAGGGTGGCTTCCCCATTCAGGTAATAGTGTCCCAAAAATTTATCGTCTTGCTTAGTTCCTATACCTGTATCTACCAACACACGGTTTACCCCATCATCGTATAGCATGCAGCGCATCGACCAGTTGCACAGGTTGTTTTCGTCGCTTGGGTATATTTTGTTCCACATACTTTTGGGTACCACACCAAACATGGCTCCTCCATCAAGTTTGAAATTTCCGGTTTCAATGGCTATAAATTTTGCTTTCATATTCTTACTTTTTTTCTTTGGTTAAATAGGAAACACTCAAATTTACAGACTTATATTTGTTAAGTAATGTGTGGTTAAAAATATGTTAACGAATTTTGCCTGAGCATTTCGGTAAAACACATTTTTGTGCTAGGTTTGGCGAAAATATACCAAAATACAATACTGCAAATATTATTCATAAAAATATGCATGTACATTTTATAGCCATTGGCGGAAGCATCATGCACAGCCTTGCCATAGCCATGAAAAATAGTGGCGTTCACGTTACAGGAAGCGACGATGCCATTTTCGAGCCTTCAGCTACACGATTGAAGAATGCTGATCTTCTTCCTGCCCAAATGGGGTGGTTTCCGGATAAAATCTCTGAAACTACTTCATCGGTAATTTTGGGTATGCATGCCCGTGCCGACAACCCTGAGCTCATTAAGGCCAACGAATTGGGAGTAAGGGTATATTCTTTTCCCGAATACTTTTACGAAAACACCAAAAACAAAATACGCATTGTGGTAGCCGGTAGTCATGGCAAAACCAGCACTACTGCTATGCTGATGCATGTGTTTAACCATGCTGGAAAGAAATTTGACTATCTGGTGGGTAGCAAGGTGGATGGATTCGACCACATGGTAAGCCTGAGCCCCGATAGTGAATACGCCATTATAGAGGGAGATGAGTACCTCACATCGCCCATAGACAGGCGCCCAAAGTTTGTACATTACCGTGCCAACATAGGTATACTCAATGGCATTGCATGGGATCACATCAATGTGTTTCCTACATGGGATGAGTACTTGCAGGTTTTTAAAGATTTCATTGAAACAATAGCTTTAGGTGGTCGTTTGTTTTATTTTAAAAATGATGCAAATATAGATTCTGTTTTATCTAAAGTGAAATGCTTGTGTTTACCTGAATCCTATAGTGCTTTTCCGAATGTAATAAACAATGGGGTCACTTACCTGCTTGCGGGTGAAAAGCGGTATCCGCTTAGGGTATTTGGTGAACACAATATGCAAAATATGGCTGCTACCAAAAAGGTATGCGATTCCGTGGGCATTCCTGAAATCTTATTTTATACGGCTATGGAGAGTTTTAGTGGTGCCGGGCGTAGGTTGGAGCTCATCAGGAGTACGCCTCATACAAGCATTTTTTACGACTTTGCACATAGTCCTTCTAAATTGAAAGCTACTGTAAGCGCTGTGAAAAAACAATTTGCAGATAGAAAGTTGGTTGCACTTTTCGAGTTGCATACTTTTAGTAGCCTCAACGCCGATTTTCTGAAAGAATATGAAGGTACGCTTGATGATGCTGATGTAGCCATGGTTTATTTTAACCCCGATGAAATTGCACATAAAAAACTTACGCAGTTTGATGAGGCGGATGTCTTGAGTGCTTTTGCCAACAAGAATCTTTTGGTTTTTACGCAGGCCGATGCATGGCAAAAGCATATACATATGTTGAGCTTAGAGGACGTATCGTTGCTTCTTATGTCTTCTGGAAGTTTTGGAGGAATCAATATACGAGATTTTGCATCTTCACTTCAAGTAGTATAATTCAATGCTATAATATCGAATTTTTTAAAAAATTAATCCCCGTAGAATTTTATTTTCCTACGGGGATTGTTTTTTGTATGAGGAAAAGATTAAATTTTCACACCTTTTCTTTCGAGTAATGGTTTTATATCCGGATTTTTACCCCTGAATTTTAGGTAAAGTTCCATTGGGTCTTCTGTGCCGCCTCTTGAGAGCACGTTTGCGCGAAATGCCTCTGCAGTGGCAGTATCAAATATGTTTTTTTCTTTGAATGCTGCGTAAGCATCTGCATCGAGCAACTCAGACCAGATGTAGCTGTAATATCCACTAGAATAACCACCACTAAATATATGGCTAAAATAGGTACTTCTATAGCGCGTTACAATTTCCGGCATGAGACCGAGTTGGCTCAGATTGTCTGATTCAAATTTGTTTACATCTAAACCTTCGGTTGAGGTAAGGGTATGCCATTTCAAATCGAGTAGTGAAGCAGCCAGGTACTC
>JFJP01041203.1_pt1 | contig 10906 bp, 11 predicted proteins | sample 431651 | NCBI WGS metagenome assembly JFJP01 (sample SAMN02602958, study PRJNA72255) | Microbial mat metagenome, whole genome shotgun sequencing project. | biome: fresh water; feature: sink hole; material: water; isolation source: purple microbial (photo- and chemosynthetic) mats found in...
TTTTTCAGGAAAAGGTTAACGGTTGATTGTTCTTTGATGGAGTATTTAGCGTAAGTCTTGTCATCTCCCACCTTAATACATATAGGATCAATTTCCTCGTTATTTTGCAGATACTCAAACATATCCTCATCGGTGGTGTCGTCCCCCAGAGCAATGATCACGTCCGGCAGATATTCCTGCTTCTCTAGCCACTGCTGGACAAAAAATCCCTTACTGGCGTGGAGGGATTTGACTTCGATGACTTTTTTTCCCCGACTTACTTGAGCGGGCAAAGAGTTGAGTGTTTCTTCTAGTTCTATAAAAAGTTTATTCGCCAGAAAATCCGCGAAATCTGGTGGAGAGTTTCGGTAGTGCCAGGTCACAGCGTGACCTTTATCTTCAATAAAACTGCCCGGAGTTCTTGAGGTGTAGAGTTTTAGAATATCAAGAATGTCATCTTTCCATTTGGTGGAGTCATGGGGAATCAGATTAATCCACTCCTGCGTTTCAGGGGAATAAGAATAGGCCCCGTGACAAGCGGCCAGGGGGAACTTGTATTCATTATCGATGAACTGGTGCTGCAAAAATTCCCTGTCCCGTCCACTCACTACCACGAACTGACAATTATTATTGAGAGATAATTCCCGCAAGAGTCCCTGGGTCTCCTGTTGAATCCGAACCTGGGAGGGAAACGATGAAATGGGAGCAAGGGTTCCATCTAAGTCACAAAAGAAAAGAACTTTTTTGCCCTTGAGTGTTTTCATCCAGGGAAAAGTTCCGTCCCGAGAAAGTGAAGATATTCTTTGCGGCACAGGTGCCTCCCGGTGCAGGTCTCTTAAAAAAAAGCGCGCCCACTCTGATGAGGTATAGCGATTGAGAAATTCATGCATCGCCATCATCTCCCGGCGCTCCATGGATTAATAGAAACGGCGTAACTCAACGTCGAGTGAGCCCCGGTAAATTCACTGAGAAGAAGAGTGCCTGGATGTTTTTCATTTTGAGAGACGACATACTCTAAACAAACCAAATTCATCCCATCCCGGCGGCTGCCAATATGCATGACTTCACTTAACTGGTAGAGGGCCGAGAGTTCAAATTCAGAAACCGAATGGAAAATATAATGAACGGGCATATAGGTGGGTGTTCCGTACTCACCATTGATGCTTGAGACGAGTTGCTCCACTTTCTGCTTGAGGTCCAGATACTCAGGGACGTCAGTGCGGGAAGGAATCACAATTTGCACCATCTGAACTTTTTCTTTTTGTTCAGGGTGGCGCTTTAAGAATTCTTCAAAGGACTTAAGTTTAAGAATCAGTCCTTTAATATAGTCCAGGCGATCAACACCCAGAATCCATTTTTTATCTTTTTTCTGTTCAGCGTAGCGCTGGATGAATTCATTGGTTTCTGGGGCGTTCGTTAAATCAACGAAGTGCTGAGTGTCGATTGAGATGGGGTAGACTCCCCATTTGCGTTCATTAAAGAGATTGGTTCTCTCACCGAGTACTCGGGATAAAGAACTTTTAAAGTGAGTCAGATAAGATAAATCATGAAACCCCACCAGATCACACATAATTAAAGAGAGAAGAATTTCTTTTCTCTGAGGTAGCTCACGAAAAATTTCAGAACTAGGAAAAGGGATGTGCAAAAAGAAGCCCACTTTTAAATCCGGACGTTTGGCCTTGATGAATCCTGGGACTAAAAAGAAATGAAAGTCATGGATCCAGATGGTGTCATCATCTTTGGCCTCACGAATAATAGCATCGGCCACCAGTTCATTCACTTCCTGGTACGCCTGCCAACCTTGTTCACTGTGCTGAACGAGGGATCTCTCATAGTGGAAAAGAGGCCAGATGACATTGTTACAAAATGAATTATAGTAGAGCTCATAAGTATTTTTTGGCACAACGATAGGATGGCAACGTAGATCGCCAAAACTAATATTTTTGAGTTCAGTTATTTTTTCTGGATCAACATCGTCCGTTATAATTCCCATCCACTCAAAGTCATAACCGACTTTTTTTGCGTCAAGGCCTTTAATTGCGGAGACTAGGCCACCGGAGCTCGGAGTAAATCCCTGAGCTTTATCGCTATATGCAAGTGGTAATCTATTACTAACAAGTAAGCATCGTGACATTGCTGTTCTCCATCATGGAAAAAGTGACTGAGTGGGGTTTGATTCCCGGTGATTTTATATTCTAAAATAGCATTATGAGAAAGGCACATCGCTACAACTTGGGCATCACTGGAAATTGTAATTACATTGCCTATGTCAGAGATGACAGTGCTGTTCAATGGATGTGTTGGCCATTTATGGATTCGAGTTTTATTTTTGGAGCACTGGTCGATGAAGAAAGAGGAGGGACTTTTCAAGTTGTTCCAGAAACTTCCTTCACGACTAAACAACGCTACCTCGAAAACACGGCGATCATCGTGACTCATTTTAACTGTGAAGATGGAGAGTTCGAGGTGATTGATTTCGCCCCACGCTTTCAGTCCAATAACCGCTACCATAAGCCGCTGCAGTTTTTTAGAAAAATAAAAAGAATTACAGGTCAGCCCAGAATAAAAATCATATGTGATCCAAGGGGGAATTATGGAGAGACGTTGCCATCAGTTTTTGCGGGAAGTAATCACATCAATTATCGCGGGCTTCATATTAATCTCAGACTCACGACGAACGCTCCGAAAACATACTTAATTGAATGCCGCTCTTTTTTATTAACGGAAGACATCTATTTAATTCTCTCAGGCGATGAGCCCTTTGATGTTCCTCTTAAAGAAACCTATGAGGAATTCTATTATAAGACACGTGAGCATTGGCGCCAGTGGGTGAAAGAAACTTATATTCCTAATCAGTTTCAAAAAGAGCTGATTCGTTCGGCCATTACCATTAAGCTTCATCAGTTTGAAGACACAGGGGCCATCCTCGCGGCGGCCACAACGTCATTGCCTGAATATCCGGGCAGTGGAAGAAATTGGGATTACCGCTACTGCTGGCTGAGAGACTCTTATTTTTCTCTGGGTGCTTTAAACAGTATGGGACATTTTGAAGAGGCGGAAAAATATCTGCAGTTCGTGCATAATATTTTACGAGACGCCAAAGATCTTCAACCCATGTACCGGATCAATGGCGAATCAGAAATGATTGAGAAGGAACTCGATCTGAGTGGTTACATGGGGAATCGGCCGGTGCGAGTAGGTAACGCCGCCTACAAACAAAAACAATTCGATGCCTATGGGCAAGTGATCCTGAGTCTGCTTCCTCTTTATACCGATGAGAGAATTATTCACCGTGAGCAGGTGATGAATACCGACATTATTAAAAATCTTTTGAATGAAATTGAAAAATGCATGGATGAGCCGGATGCCGGAACCTGGGAGCTCAGGGGAAGAAAGGCCAAACATCTGGGGACTTATATCTTTCACTGGGCAGGGGCCAAAGCCGCTTACAAAATTGCTGAGTACTATGACGACGGCAAACTCAAAGAAAAGGCCACGGCCATTAGTAAGCTCTCTGAACTTAATATTGAAGCTTGTTATTCACCTGAGTATGAGTGTTACATGGCCGATCAATCGCGAGGCCACTTTGATGCCACGGGATTTTTACTGATCATTCTCAATTACCTCAACCCAGAAGACGCGCGTACTACGAAACATTTTCAGCGACTGCAAAAAGAATTGTTGTCCCCGGAAGGCATGATCTACCGCTACCGAAATCCTGATGACTTCGGAGACACCCACGCGTGTTTCACCATCTGTACTTACTGGTATATTGAATCCCTGATCTGTCTGGATTTTTTAAAGGAAGCCGAAGATAGTTTGCAAAATATCATCCAGCACTCAAACCACTTGGGATTATTATCCGAGGACTTAAGCTCCGAGGACGGAGGGCAGTGGGGGAACTTTCCGCAGACTTACAGTCATGTGGGGCTGATTAATGCTATCTTTCGTCTGTCGCGCAAGCGCGATCAGTTGGTTTTTGAGTAAATCAATAAAGCAGATAAGGTTTTCTTCTGATCTTGAATTTCTCAAGGTCAGCCTCAATGACACTCTTATAAGAATCCCACGCTTTAAGATTTTTAATCGCCTCAATCATGCTTTGAGACCCGTAAGACTGAGGGGACATCTGATTCATGTTAATGCGTCCAGGAAACATTTTCACTAAGAGTGAGGCCACTTTATAAGTGAACTCATCGGTGCGCACTTCCTGGCCATTCCATTCAAGCACCACGCCATTGGCCTCTTCCCCTGAATAAAGTGCGCGAGTGACTTTCCAGCTGTAAGGCTTAAAGTTTGTGCCAGCAAAACCCAGGGCATTTAATTGTTCAGCAAGTTTTAGTGATTCAGCTTTAGTGATCCAAGGAGCACCCAAAATTCGAAACGCCAGCTCATTAGATTTTCCGCGTCCCACGGCAAGATTAAAATTCTCGAGAGTTCCCCACATAGCATACAGACCCACCTGATCAATGGCTGTGAGTGCCGGAGACGGAGCGAGCCACACTCGCTCAGAATTGAATAATAAATTCTCCCGCGCCCAGCCTGAGGCCGGGATGACTGTGAGTTTAGCGCCGATTTTTTTCTCGTCGTTAATCATGAGAGCGAGCTCTCCCAGAGTCATTCCGTGGCGAGTAGGGACTGTGTGATAAGCGGTAAAACTTCCGGCGAGATTTTGATCCAGAACTTTTCCTTCCATGATGAGCCCACCCAAAAGATTGGGGCGATCAAGCAGAATAACTTCTACACCTAGAGGTGCCGTGGCCTTCATGACTTCAGCGATGGTAGAAAAATATGTGTAGTAGCGAACACCCACGTCTTGCAGATCAATCACAATGGCATCAATACCAATCAGGTCTTCCGGTTTAGGGGCCTTGGAGCCGCGCTTATACAAAGAGATGACCGGAAGGCCCGTAGCCTCATCGGTTCCGTCCGCGACCCAGTCATCGGCCATAGTTCTTAAACCGTGTTCAGGAGCGAAGATTTTTTTAAGAGCAAATTTTTGGTGAAGAAAATCAATTAAATGAATGCCGGTTTTAGATTTTGCTGCTGCGTGGGTCAGAAGGGCGAGGCTTTTTCCTTCAAACTTTTTGGCCACTTCCACTTCATCTAAACGGTCGATGCCGTAGTCCAGAGAAAAGGCCGAAAATGAGAGGCAAAGTGTAAGCGCAGCAGTAAGTATTTTCATCCCCAAAAACTACAAATTTTGACCTCGTAAGTCTATACTTTTAAGCGTCAAAAGTTTAAGCTCTCCCTATGAAAAACATAGCTTTACGAGGACTTGCAATCTTCATGGTGCTCCTAGTGGCCACCACTCTCATGATGGATGTGCTTAAGATGGATTTTGGCTCAGTTAACTACTGGGACCGCCATGGTGTTTTCCTTTTGTTTTTTCTCGCTGTTTTTCCACGCCTGACTCTACTTTTTTCTTCTATCGCCACCGGTGGCTTCCTGTGGTGGATCGGATTTTTATTTGTTCCAAGAATTCTCGTGGCCTCTCTTGCCACGGTTGCCTACTTTCATACTAATCCCGTTCTCGTGGTGATGAGTTGGCTCATTGCGATTGGCGGAGAAGTTTTTGAAAAGTGGGGAGTCGGCAGAGGGCGCTTTCGTGTGCAAACCTTCAGAGGGCCTGGGCCAACTTCCGAGTCTCACCATACTGTGATCGGCGACGACGGCGTGATTGAAGCCGAGTTCACCAAGAAATGATTTAAAAACTTATTTCAGGCGACTAAGTTCAAGTCTGACGGCAGCGGCCTGACTTAAATCATTTTTCACGCGCTTAAGTAGCGCCACAAATTTGGCCTGAGTGAGTTTTCCCAAGGCCATTTTATCACAGCCCGTTTTTTCGATACTGTCAGTCACCTCAGAGATAGTGATGTGCTGAGGCCAGAGATTTTCATTGTTGTTAGATCCACCAGCGCACAAAGAGATGTAGTGATCCACTTTATAACTCGAGCGGTGATTTAATTTATAGCCACTTTTTCTATAGGCCTCAAAGACTTGCTCTTTTTGATCAACAGAGACGTCACGCTCGCAGTAAGCGATATTTTCTGGATAGCGGTAGCGAGAGGGGCGGTCACAAAGTTCACCGGGGGTGAGCTTGGCGATAGGTCCTTTGGGGAATTCAGCAATTGAATTCTGCGCCAGAGAAATATTCGTAACCAGTACTAGCAACCACAATATGTTTTTCATGGAAGAGATCTATAGCTCAGATTTGAAAAATTTTAAGGGTTTGTGAAGATTTTATCTAGCGCGGCCTTAAAGTTTTTAACCGCTTGAGAACTGGTCCTAAAGTACAGGGCCGGCTCAATCAATTCGATCTCCATCAAAACCCAGTGCCCGCGCCAGTTCACCACATCCACCCGGGCGTAGAGCAAATCAAAGGGGACCTTAGTTACCAAGTCGGTGGCGTCTTTTAATAGATCTGCTTCCGGCACAAAGGAGGTGACGTGGCCTCCGTGTTCTTCTTGCACCCGAAAATCCCCGGCCTTAGGAACTTTGATGATGCCGTGGCTGAATTGTTTATTAAAAAAGTGCAGGGAGACTTCGCCTTGTTTAATTTCTTCCATAAAGGGCTGAAGCATCCAGTCCCCGGCATAGAGCTCGCTCAAAACCGCAGGCGAGTTCAGATCCGCCTTGGCGACAATCATGGTCTTATAGGCATTGGCCGAGATGGCGGGCTTCACGATGAATTTTTCATAGTCCCACGCTGCCGGGACCACAATCTCTCCCGGGTACTTAAACATCTGGGTCGGAACGATCTTGACCCCTTTGGCCTCCAGTTCCTTTAAATAACCCTTATGAAAATTCCACTCCACCACTTCTGGAGCATTCAGGAGTTTCGCCTTGCCCGCAATCAATTTGAGTTTCTCCACAAACTCCACCGGGCGCTTGTGGTAGTCCCAGGTGGTACGGATGATGACCAAATCAAATTCCGCCCAGTTGGCCTCGTTATCCCAAGGAATGGAGCTGACCTTATAGGCGTCGCTCTTTTCCAGCTCGGCAATAACCAGGGTGTCGTCAATGATGTGGCCTTCCAGGGACTGGCAGGACAAAAAGCAGATTTTTTTCATGAGTTATTTTAGGCCCAGCTGCTAAAGATTGGATATTTTTTTTTCCTAATGGACACGGCTCCCAAATAAGATGCGAGTATGAAAAATTTGACGCCAAAAGTAGTTCTTATCGTGGATGACGAAGAGAACTTTCATGAGCTTTATACCTATCATCTAGAAGGCGCTTACTCGCTGAAGTTTCTCTACGCTCAGTCGGGGCTAGAGGCCTATGATGTGATGGCCAAAGAAAAGATCGATATCGTGATTTCAGATATTAATATGCCTAATGGCAGCGGCCTATGGCTTTTAGACAAAATATCTAAAGAATATTCTAATGTTCCCGTGATCATTGCTTCCAGTAATACGGATCTGCATGAGCACGAGCTGATTAAACTCGGGGCTTCGGCCTTTGTGCCTAAGCTTGAGTTGAGTAGCCTCGTGCCGAAATTTTTATGCCTTATTTAAAAGCTTAGTGAGTTTAGTGACCGGATACTTCGACGCCGCTTTTTCAATCCACTGCTGATAAAATTTCAGATGAGTTGTCACAATCGTGAGCACTTCCTTGCGGGTAAAGCGCTTGGAGTTGGCGGGGATCACGTGCCAGGGCGAAGAAGCGGGACTACACTGAACCAGAATCTCATCCACTGCTTTGACGTACTTGTTCCAGTTTTTGCGGGCATTAATATCGGCCATGGTGATCTTCCACTGCTTGTAGGGATCTTTCAGGCGGTCTTCAAAACGAATGAGCTGCTCTTCTTTAGAAATCGCCAGAAATATTTTAATCAGCGTGATCCCGTCATTTTGCAGTTGGGCCTCAAAGTGATTGATCTCATCATAAGCGGAGGCGAGTTTATCGGCCGGGGTGAGGTGATCGACTTTTTCCACCAGGACTCGTCCGTACCAGCTGCGGTCAAAGATCACAATTTCTCCCGGAGCAGGCAGGTCGCGCCAGAAGCGGTAAAGCCAGGGTTTGCCTTTTTCTTCGAGAGTGGGCTCACCAATCGGGATCACTCGAAAGCTTCGGGGATCGAGGCGCTCAGTCAGGGAGCGTATAGCGCCACCTTTTCCAGCGGCATCAAAACCCTCGAACATGATAATGACTCGGTCTTTTTTATGAAACACACCCTGCTGAATCCTGAGCATAGTAAGCTGGAGTGCCTTCGCTTGCTCCACTAAGGCTTCCTTATTGTGGATAACTTTAGTGAGTTTTGCCATTTCGGAGAGGAGAGTCGTGAGGGATTTAGTTTTTTTCATAGTTTAAGATTACTCCAGTTAACTAATTCAGTCCATCTGACGATAAACAAGGACACACAGCAAGGGACATTATGACTGAAGTAAGACGTAAGTTTTATCAAGAAGATTTATCGAAATATTTTTTAGTCGAATACCTTCAAAATTCAGTCGTTGATCCCAGCATTTTACAGTTGCTGGATAATTACGATATCACCCAGGATCCAGCTTTTTCAGATAAAAATGTAAAACGGCGGATTGAACTACATAGTCATTTTTTCGATCATGGATTTCCTGAGGACCGTCGAGTCTATGCGGCACTGTGTTCACCGGAAATGGGTTACGGCGCATTTGCTGACGTCTATATCCCAGCGTGGACGGTCATTGGTGAATACACTGGAATCATCACGGACAAAAGTGCCAATACTGACTATGCGTGGATTTATCACTCAACACCAAAAGATGCAGCTGGTAATCAACTTAAACTAAGAGTGAACGGAAGAACCTGCGGCAACATGACCCGATTTCTCAATCACTCTGATTACCCTAATTGTAGTGTGATTCATGTGCCCTACAAAAATAGATGGCGCACACTGTACCTTACAAATTCCCAAATACAGCCAGACCAAGAGCTGACCGTTTATTACGGTGAAATCTATTGGAAGGATCGCAGCAAGACAGAAGAAATACCTTAAAGATTTAGTTCACCACATAATCTTAATTAAATCGTCGTGCTTGTAATTATGGCGAGCCTCTTTGATGGCTTCAATGTATTTCGCTCGTCTCTCGTCATCATTTGTAATACTCGCGCCCCAATTCGGAACTTCAATCCCTTCTCTGGCACAAATAAATTCCACTAGCACCCGTGACCAGCGGCCATTACCGTCCTTAAAAGGATGAATGGTGAGAAGCCTTTCATGAAAGATCGCCATCATTTCTTTTGGCGGATAAGTTTTATTCGACAGCCAGTATTTTAAATCTTTTTCTAATTCCAAGAGAGTAGGGCGGATATCGTAGGGCATGAGAAAATCGGTATTAGCCAATTCCGTTTTACGGATGAGGCCCGCAAATTTCCAGACATTGCCGAGCATTTGTTTATGAAGCTCAAGCCAGGTGTTGTATTCGAGGTGATCTTTGTTAGTGGATCTGCTCCAGGCAATACCTTCGGCGTTGTTTTCGCTTTCAAGTTCATAGAGCTCAGTCATGTCTTGGACGTGTTTGAGCTTGAGATCAAAACGCATCTCTTCTTGCAGAGGTGTTTGTCCGTCACGATTTTTAAAGAAGAGCGACATTACCAGATGTCTCCTTTATCAATAAACTTCTTAGCGAGCCTTTCAATTCTTTCATTCTCATTGCCTTCTACTTTTTGATTTTCAAGTTTCATATGAAGATCAGCGATTCCTAAAGTCTTGCGAGCTTTTTCAAATGCGCGGTCATGAATCAAGGTCTTCATATCTTTTTTGGGAACAAAGGAATAAACGAGTTCACAATCCATCGCCTCGGCCATCTTCTTCAAAGTCGATAGCGACACCTGCCCATCAACTTCTCTTCGCTCGGCCTGTGCGACACTGGCAGTGGAGAGTGAAACAAGTTTAGCGAGCTCACTCAATGTAAGGCCTAACGCCGATCGCATGTACTTGATCCATCCTTCACGCACTGAGGCCTTATCTCTTACTGAGCGCAGGCTTTCAATGCGTCGATTGATTTGGGCAAAGGCCGTTTCATTAAGGAATAGGGGTTTCATCGTTAGGTCCTTGAAAGGTTTACGAGCTTATCGGTATTATTACATAAAAATACATAAAAAATAATCATTAAGTGTGTATAAATATATAAAAAAAGTAACTTTTGTATGTGTTATTGCATAAATAATTGAATCAAGTGTCTGTTTTTATTAAATCTTGTACCAGCAACCCATATCTGCTACAATCATTGAACTTATCCGGGGGTGCCAAGGTTTCGACAGGGGACTAGAAGGATTGAGTGCGTGCAGAGGTTGATCGAAGGCCTCTTAAAAATCGATCACATTTTAATCGGCAACGATTATGCAATGGCTGCTTAATTAATCTTTGATTAATTGGTACCTGAGGGGCCAGCACCGATAACAAAAAGCTGGTAAAGACGTTGGCAGAACGTCCGTAAAATAAACTGCGAAGAGCTCAGGCGTGGTTACTCTTTAAAAGCTACGACTGTTTGTTGGTTCAGTAAAAATCAAAAATAGTATTGGTACTAACTTACCAAAGACGCACGTGGTACTCTCTATTGGAAGGTTCTTTGGACGTGGGTTCGATTCCCACCACCTCCACCATCGTAAGATATAATCAAGCCTCCGCAAGGGGGCTTTTTTATTTTGGCTTGTTATAATAATACCAATGCTTACTAGTATAAAAAAAAGGAATTAGTAAGTCAGCATCTCGCACCGACGTTTGGACAAGGCTCGAGTGCCGCCTCGCCTGTGAACTCATTTGTTTTTGGTTCCTGTCAAAATGTACATAGAATAAAAAATAATTGAGACCCTCAATTGGATATATAGAGAGAGTTAAACCAGATGTTTACTAATAATCTCTTTTACAAATTTACCTCTAATCTTCCTGTTATTGCTTTGATTTATCGCAATTCTGGAACTCTTGAAAAATTTGAATTGTTCTTCG
>JFJP01007300.1_pt1 | contig 10905 bp, 8 predicted proteins | sample 431651 | NCBI WGS metagenome assembly JFJP01 (sample SAMN02602958, study PRJNA72255) | Microbial mat metagenome, whole genome shotgun sequencing project. | biome: fresh water; feature: sink hole; material: water; isolation source: purple microbial (photo- and chemosynthetic) mats found in...
GAAATGCATGACGCAGGCAGCTATACGCTGGCGCAGGACGAGGCCAGTTGCATCGTCTATGGCATGCCCCGCGAAGCCGTGAAACACGGCGGTGTGGATCGTGTGCTGCCGCTCGATGCCCTGGCCGCTGCCATCCTGCGCGGGCCAGGCGGCGGGTAAGGCCATGTTTCAGCATCGTCCTATAACCAAATCAGCATTGCCCGATAGCACCGGCTGGTCGGTTTGGGCAAGATGCACATATGCAACTGAACCTGCTCACTCTGGCCAGTATCGCCATCGAGAAGCGACGCAGCGCCGACCAATTACTGGCCAGCGAACAGCGCTTTCGCAAGCTCACCGCGATGTCGTCCGACTTTCATTGGGAGAGTGATAGCGCCCATCGGCTGGCGCAGCGCACACAAAGCAAACGCGAGTTGGCAGACGCGCTGTTTCAGCCATCCGACTTCATCGGTCAGTTCCGCTGGAAAATACCTCACCGCACACCCGATGCGGCGGGTTGGCAGGCGCACCGTGCGCTGCTGGAGGCGCATTTGCCATTCCGCCATTTCGAGATTTCCAGAGTCGGCCGCGACATCACCGAGCAACGCCTGGCGCTTGAGAAACTTCAGGCCAGCGATGCCTTCAGCGCCGCGATCCTGGATTCGGTCGCCGCCTCGGTGGCGGTGACGGATCGTGCCGGTGTGATTCTGCGGGTGAACCAAGCATGGCGGAGCTTTGCCCGGGACAACAGCCTGGAGCCGGGCCAACTGCCCGCCGGAACCGGGGTTGGAAGCAACTATTTTTCGGCCGGCTCAGACGGCCGGCAAGCCAACTGCGGCAGCGACCTGGCAGCCCGACGTGGCATTCAGCAAGTGCTGGACGGCAGTTTGCCCAGTTTTACGCTGGAATACCCATGCCATTCGCCCACCCGGCAACGCTGGTTCATGCTGAATGTCACGCCGCTGGGGCTGCATGCCCAGTATGGGCTTGTGATCTCACATACCGACATCAGCCATGTCAAAGTGACCGAGGAGCAACTGCGCATCGCCGCCGTGGCCTTTGAGTCAGAGATGCCGACGCTGGTCGCCAACAAGAAGAGTGTGGTGTTGCAGGTCAATCGGGCCTTTGTTGCATCGACGGGCTACGCGGCCGAGGACATCGTGGGCCAGACGCCGCACATGCTGCAATCGGGTCGGCATGGCAAGGCGTTTTACCGCAGCATGTGGCGCACCATCAAGCGCACCGGCGGTTGGCAGGGCGAAATCTGGGACCGACGCAAGAATGGCGAGGTCTATCCCAAATGGCTGACGATTTCGGCCGTGAAGGATGAAAGCGGTGTCGTGACCCATTATGTCGGCAGCCATCTAGACAGCACCGGACGAAAGCGGGCGACCGAGAGAATCAGGGAACTGGCTTTTTTTGACCAACTCACCGGCCTGCCCAACCGTACCCTGCTGCTTGATCGGCTCAGGCAGGCCATGACGGCCAGTGCGCGCTGCGCCAGTATTGGGTCCCTGCTGCTGATCGACCTGGACCACTTCAAGACCCTCAACGACTCGCTAGGACACGACATCGGCGACCGCTTGCTCAAGCAGGTGGCGCAGCGCCTGCAGTCAGGTATGCGTGAGGGGGATACCGTGGCGCGGCTTGGGGGCGACGAGTTTGTGGTGATTCTGGCGGGCCTGAGCAAGAGCGAGGTTGAAACCGCCACCGACACCGAAGCGGTGGCCGCCAAAATTCTCGCCACGCTCAGCCAGCCGTACCAACTTGGCGAGCTGTCGCACAGCAGCAGCGCCAGCATTGGTGCCACGTTGTTTCAGGGCCAGCGCGCCAGCGTCGATGACCTGATGAAGCAGGCTGATCTGGCCATGTACCGGGCCAAGGACGCCGGGCGTAACAGAATGCGCTTCTTTGACCCGACCATGGAAACGGTGGTGGTCAAACGTATGGCCATGGAAAAAGACTTGCGCAACGCAGTAACGGCCAGGCAGTTCGTGTTGCATTACCAGCCGCAGGTGGAGGGTGTTGGCCGCGTGACAGGCGCTGAAGTGCTGGTGCGTTGGCTGCATCCTGAGCGAGGTTTGGTGCCGCCAAACGAATTCATTGCGTTGGCCGAAGAGACTGGCGTGATTTTGGCACTCGGGCATTGGGTGCTGGAAACCGCCTGTAGCCAGCTGGAACAGTGGCGGCATGACCCGAGGATGGAACATCTGACGCTGGCGGTGAATGTCAGCGCACTGCAATTTGCCCAGGCAGACTTCGTCGAACAGGTGACGGCTGTGGTGCAGCGCAGCGACGCCAACCCGATGCGTTTGAAGCTGGAGCTGACCGAAAGCCTGCTGGTGGGCAACGTGACCGACATCATCGAAAAGATGGTCAGTCTGAAAAGCCAGGGGGTGGGATTCTCGCTCGATGATTTTGGCACTGGCTATTCGTCGCTGGCATACCTGAGCCGCCTGCCGCTGGACCAGCTGAAGATCGACAAGTCTTTTGTCAATGATGTGCTGGTCAACCCGGGCGATGCCGCCATTGCCAGAACCATCATCGCATTGGCACATAGTCTGAACCTGGGGGTCATCGCCGAGGGGGTTGAAAGCGAGGCGCAGCGGGAATTTCTGGCGGACGCGGGTTGCCACGCCTACCAGGGCTATTACTTTGGCCGCCCGCTGCCGGTGAGGGACTTTGAGGCCTTGGCGTGCGCAAGCCTGCTGGTATCCAACGAAAGACTTGACTTGTCATTGAGCCTAAGCATTGGCCTATAAGCAAATCAGCATAGCCCGATGGTGCAACGGGTCTGCAGCGGGCAATATGCAAGCATGAACATGACACTACTCAGTCCAGCCCACAGCGTTCAACCCGCTGCGGCGCTCGCGCCGCCACCCACCGAAGCCCTTCTCAAGAGCATTGGCATTCCTTCGCGACCCAGCACGCTGGTGCAACTGCAAGACGAGATGTCTGGCGCAGACCCGGACACCCGGCGCATTGCCGACCTGGTGGCCAGCGATGTGGCCCTGACCATCGCCGCCCTGCGCATCGTCAATTCCCCGGTTTATGCCTTGTCGCGACGCTGCGAGACGGTGTCGCAGGCGATTTCGATGCTCGGGCTGCAACAGTTGAACGTCATCGTGACCGGTCTGACATTGCGCAACCTGGTCCGTGGCGACGCCCGGCAGTTGCAGGAGTTTTGGGATGTTTCCAGTAAGCGCGCCTACGCGCTGTCGCGGCTGGCGCGCGGTCTGGGGCGGGTGGAGGTGCCGGTCGCACAGTCATTTGGTCTGTTTTGTGACATTGGCATCCTGTTGCTGCGCCAGCGCTTTGCCGATTATGGGCAAACGCTGATGGCCTGCCGCAGCGAGGTGGAGCGTTGCTTTACTGCACCTGAACAAGACCGGCATGCCACCGATCATGCCCAGATGGGTGCCCTGATGGCGCGCAGTTGGGGCCTGTCGCCCACGGTGTGCATGGCAGTTGGGCTGCACCACGACTACACGGTATTCGCTGACCCGAAGGTGCCCGAAACGGTGACGCGCCTGATCGCGATGAATCTGCTGGCTGAAGTGGCCATTGAGCGCTTTGCCGGGCAAACCAGCAGCACCGAATGGGACAAAGGCGCCGACCATGCCAGCGGCACTCTGGTGCTCAATGGGCAAGATGCCGAAGACTGGATCGACCGCCTGTTGCAGGACTTTGCCGAGGGGCTTGGCTGATCTGACGCAAGGGTGAAGCAACTCGAGGCTGGCTCCTTCAAAGAAAAAACCGGCGCTTGGGCCGGGCTTTGTGGGTGAGCGGTTGCGCGATCAATTCAATGCGCGGGATGCTCTGGCTCAGGGAGGCGGCCTCAATGCTGGCGATCATGCCCGCTTGCAAAGCGCTCAAATGTTGAAACATAGGCCATGATTATTTCCTGTTTGAGTTCGTGAATATTCTGCCACAGGGCCCTGGACAGGTGTTCGGGCAGAGTCATCATCCAGTCCAGCGCAGGCATTTGCTGGCGCTGTTGAAAATACAAAACCTATAGCTGTCAGCGCTTTATACAAAAGGGCTAGAGGGCGATTTTATGTATAAAACAAGGTGACTTAACCCGGCACGCTGCGCCAGGCCGGGTCGGGCTGCCAGCTGGCGGCCCAGGCGGGTAGGTCGGCGCCGGGCATCGGGCGGGCAATGCCGTAGCCCTGCGCCAGGTCGCAACCCAGTTGCAGCAGCAGCGTGCCGTGGGCGATGGTTTCAACACCCTCGGCAATCACCAGGCGGTGAAACGCCGCTGCCAGCCCGATCACGCCCTGCAAAATCGACAGGTCATCCGGGTCAACCAGCATGTTGCGCACAAAGCTCTGGTCAATTTTGAGCATCGCCACACGCAGTTGCTTCAGGTAGGTCAGTGACGAGTAACCCGTGCCAAAGTCATCCAGCGCAAACGCCACCCCCAGCTGGTGGCAGTCCTCAATCACCTGTGCGACATAGCACATGTCTTTCAGCGCACTGGTTTCCAGCACTTCAATTTGCAGGTGGCTGGGCGACACCTGCGGGTGGCTGGCCAGAATCGCGCGCAGGCGCGCCACAAAATCGGGCTGTTGCAGCTGCAGCGCGCCCACATTGACGCTGACTTGCAGCGTCAGCCCAGCCGCCTGCCACTGTGCCATCTGCGTCAAGGCGGTGTTTAGCACCCACTCGCCAATCTCGATGGCCAGCGGGTGCTCTTCAATCACCGGCAAAAACTCGGCCGGTGCCAGCAGCCCCCTTTGCGGGTGTTGCCAGCGGATCAGCGCCTCGGCACCAAAGACCAAGCCACTGCGCATGTTCACCTTGGGCTGGTAATGCAGCACCAGTTCGTGCTGCGCCAGTGCCAGACCGATGCGGTTGACGCTGTCGTGGTGGCCGCGCAGGTGGCGGTCTTGCACTGCGTCAAACAGGTGGTAGCGGTTTTTGCCGCTCTGCTTGGCCTGGTACATCGCCTGGTCGGCCTGACGCAGCAGCTGGTCTGGCTCGGCAACGTCGGCTTGCGGGAAAAAAGTGATGCCGACGCTGGCCGACACCTGTAGCAGCTGGCCCGCCACCAGTGCGGGTTGGCTGGCAGCATCCAGCAGGCGTTTGAGCAGCGGCAGACTGGCGCTAGCATCAGTCAGGTCGGTCAGCACCGCCACAAACTCGTCGCCACCGATACGTGCCAGCGTGTCGCCCTCACGCAGCGCCACTTGCATGCGCGCGGCCAGTGCCTGTAGCAGCGAGTCGCCCACTTCGTGCCCATGGGTGTCGTTGACCGCCTTGAAATTGTCCAGGTCGATGTAAGCCACCCCCAGCAAATCGCCACGGCGCACGGTTTGCGCCATGCACTGGCGCAGCCGGTCGGCCAGCAGCGCCCGATTCGGCAGGTCGGTCAGCAAGTCGTAATGGGCAATGTGCTCCAGCTGGGTCTGATGCGACTTGAAGCTGGTGATGTCAGAAAACAGCGACACATAGTGCGTGGTCTGGCCCGCTGGGTCGCGCAGGGTGGTCACGGTCTGCAGCGTGGCGAACACCTCGCCGTTCTTGCGCCGGTTCCAGACCTCGCCATACCAGTGACCCTTGGTGGTCAGATCGCGCCACATGCTGGCGTAAAAGTCGCTGGAATGGCGCCCCGAGCTCAGCAGGCGGGGGTTCTGGCCTTGCACCTCAGCCGGGCCAAAGCCGGTGATGCGGGTAAATGCGTCGTTGACCTCCAGAATGTTGCCCTGTGTGTCAGTGATCATGATGCCCTCGCGGGCATTGGCAAACACGCTGGCGGCCAGACTGAGCTTTTGTTGCGCCGTCTGGCGCTCGCTGCAATCGCTGAGCACGATGCGCAAGCCCGGTTTGCCGTTGTCGTCAAGCACACAGGTCGCCAGCAACTGGGCCCACAAGTGCTGGCCACCCCGGCGCTTTAGGCGCAGCTCAGCCGTCTGCGGCTGGCGTGTGGCCAGCATGCGCTTGCGCAGCAGGTAAAACGTGTCCTGGTCGTCCTTGAAAATGAAATGGCTCAGTGACCACAGGGGCAACTGCTCGCGCGCAACGCCCAGCAGCGCGGCGGCGGGCAGATTGGCGTGGGTGATCAACCCCTGGTCAGTGACGCTCAGGTAGCCCACTGGTGCGTGGTCATACAAGTCAAAGTACTCGGAGCGCGAGGCTTCCAGGGCAGTCTGGGTGCGGCGCAGCTCGTCGTTTTGCATCTCCAGTTCAATCTGATGCACCTGCAGCTCATGCAGCTGGCGCGCCATCTCGTAGTGCGAAAGGTCCTCGGGCTGGGCTGCAGCGTCGGTGTGCGCGACAAGCACTGCCTCGGCCCGCTGGCGCAGGGTCAGAGGGCTGGGCGGCACTTCAGTGCTCATGTTTTCGTCGCGCGGGGGGGGGGGGGGAAGGGGTTATGCGGGTTGTACGGGTTATACAGTGTATACGGTTGATGCGCCGGATTCCAGCGCCCGCTCGGTGGTTGAAATGGCATACACCTGGCCGGCCTCGTTGACCAGCGCCGTGGCCGTGAGCGACACCTCGATGGTGTTGCCGCTGCGGGTCAGGCGCTGCGTCAGGTAAGGCTCCAGCACCCGAGCCCGGCTGAGCTGCTGCACCTTCACCAGGGCCTCGGCCTGCAGCTCGGGGGAATGCGCTGGCGCACGTTCATTTGCAGCGCCTGCGCTTCGCTCCAGCCATACAGTCGTTCGGCCCCCGGGTTCCAGGCCAGCGTGCGCCCGTCCAGGTCTTGCACGGTGATGGCATCGTGCGCGTCACGCACCACCACCGCCAGCCGCGCCAGCCGATTGGCTTGTTCCAGCGTCACTTCAGCACGTTTGATCTCGCTGATGTCGCTGAAGGTGATCACCGCGCCCTCAATCACGTTGTCGAGCGTGCGGTAAGGACGAATGCGCAGGGTGAACCAGGTGCCCTGAAGGGTTTGCACTTGCACCTCCTTGGGCACCAGGGTGTCCAGCACGGCTTGCGTGTCGGTAATCAGGCTGGTGTAGCCGGCCAGGTTCGAGACAATGTGCGCCACCGGGCGGCCCACGTCGCTGGAAATCAGGTTGATCAGCTGTGAGGCCGTGGGGGTAAAGCGCAGGATGCGCAGCTGGTGATCAACAAACACCGTGGCCACGCCGGTGCCGGCCAGCAGGTTGTTCATGTCGTTGTTCAGGCGTGACAGGTCATCGACCTTGACGTTGAGCTCGTTGTTGACGGTGGATAACTCCTCATTGACCGACTGCAGCTCTTCTTTGGAGGTTTCCAGCTCTTCGTTGGTGCTTTGCAGTTCTTCGTTGACCGACTGCATCTCCTCGTTGCTGCTCTTGAGCTCTTCGTTGGAAGCCTCCAGCGCCTCGTGGGTGCTTTGCAGGTACGCGTCCTTGGCGCGCAACTCGTCGCGCAGCGCGGCAATCAGGGTCCGCGCTGCGGGGTCGGGTGCTGCGCCGGCATCGTCCGCAGCGGTTGCCAGCCCCTGTGGCGTGAGCACGTCCTGATCTGCGGCCTGTTCCAGGGTGACCAGGTAAAGGCAGCTGTCGGCAGGGCTGGGGGCCAACGCTGGCTCGGGGCTGACCGGAGCCCGGGTGGCAACCAGCCGCACGCTCAGGGTGACGCGGGTGTGGTGACCATTGGTTTTGACCTGCACGCCGGCTGTGTGGACCGGTGCCTGGGTGGCTGCGGCCTGGTGCAGCGCGGTGGAGAGGGCGGGGCGCAAGCCTTCGCGCGCCATTTTGAGGATGTTGGACACACCCACCTCGCCCTGGCTGGGCTCCAGAAACATGCCGGTGCGCCCGTGCAGGTAAAGAATGTCACCCACCGTGTTAACCAGCGCAGCCGCCGGGGCCACCTGGGTCAGCAGGGTCTGCTCGGTCAGCTCGCGCAGCGGCAATTTCACCGGAAGGCTCTCTTGACCCGCATTGCGCGGCAGCGCTGCCTCCAGCGCCGTCAGCGAGGGTAAAAAGCGGCTGGGCGCACGCTGCACACTGACCTCGGCATTCTTGCGCTGGTACAGCTTGGCCTTGCGGTCAAGCGCCGCATACAGCGTCAAAAAGTCGCCAATACCCTCGGAGGTGCCCAAAAACAGAAAACCTTGCGGGTTCAGAGCGTAATGAAACAAGGGCATCAGCCGCTTTTGCAAATCGGCACCCAGGTAGATCAGCAAATTGCGGCAGCTAATCAGGTCCAGCCTGGAGAACGGCGGGTCCTTGATCAGGTCCTGCTCTGAGAACACCAGCATGTCGCGAATGCCTTTATGAATGCGAAAGCCGCTGCCGTCAGGTTCAGGCGTAAAAAACCGCGCCAGCCGCCGCGGCGAGATGTCGGCCGCAATGCCCAGCGGATACAGCCCGACACGGGCGATGGCAATGGCGCGGCTGTCGATGTCGGTGGCAAACACCTGCACGGTGAAACTTTGCTGGAGCGACTCCATGCACTCCTGCAGCAAAATGGCGATCGAATACGCCTCCTCGCCGGTGGAGCAGCCCGCCACCCAGACGCGCACCACGCCGCTCGATGTCAATTTGCCGGCAAACAACCTGGGAATCACCTGGTCTTCGAGTGCCTGGAACGCCTCGGGGTCGCGGAAAAAGTTGGTGACACCAATCAGCAGGTCGCGAAACAGTGCTTGCACCTCTTCAGTGTCGTTTTGCAGGCAGCGCACATAGTCGTCAATCCGGTTGATCTGGTGCACCGACATGCGTCGCTCAATGCGCCGGTGAATGGTGTTGGGCTTGTACTGCGAAAAGTCATGCCCGGTTTGGCTGCGCAACAGGACAAAGATCTTTTTCAGGGCGCTTTCGTTGATCAGCACCGGCTTGTCGGCGCGCAATGAAAAGCGGCCAAAGGCGTATTTCACATAGTTGACGAGCTGTGCTGCCATCTGGTCGGGCGGCAGCTGGTAGTCCAGCAAACCGGTCGCGATGGCGCTGCGTGGCATGCCGTCAAACTCGGTCGTCTCGGGCAATTGCGCCATCACCATGCCACCGGCATCCTTGATGGCGCGCACGCCCAGCGTGCCGTCGCTGCCGGTGCCCGAGAGCACGATGCCAATCGCCCGCTCATGCCGGTCTTGCGCCAGCGAGCGGAAAAAAAAGTCAATCGGCAGTCGTTGCCCGCGTGGTGCCGAGGGCTCCAGCAACTGCAACTGGCCGTTCAACAAGGCCATGTCGTGGTTGGGCGGGATGATATAGACGCAGTTGGGTGCCACGGTCAGGGTGTCCGTGACCTCCAGCACTGGCAGCGGCGTGTAGCGGCCAATCAGCTCGGCCAGCATGCTCTTGTGGTCAGGTGCCAGGTGCTGCACCAGTACAAACGCCATGCCCGATGCCTCATCCTGCGGCATGCCGGAGAAAAACGCCTCAAACGCCGCCAGTCCACCGGCGGAGGCACCAATGCCGACGATGGGGAAGTTGTCGGCGGTGGTGGTTGCCGCTGCTTCTTCTGGGGGGGTGTCGGCTGGGGCTGCGGTGGTCGCAGCGGTCGCATTGACGGGCTCGCCGGGCTTTGCGGCTGTTTTCCTGGCCATGTTGGGATCCTGTTCTAACGGCGGTCAAATGCTTGGGGAAATGGCTCCGATGCGAGAAGCCGGCCCACAGTGTAGGCCTGCTGTGGCGTCATTGAAATTGATCGTTGGTAACGTTTGCTGCGTAAGGTCAACATTCGACTCCATTTTTGCCTTGCACTGCAGCGACCCGGGCCTGGTGCATCAGTTCGCCTACTTTTTGGCCTGTAGCCCCGTCTGCCATTGCGTTAGAAGCTATTTTTTTTGTATCAAGCTGCTGTATCAGCTGCAGCACCTGCAGCAGCCGTTGGCGCGGCGGGTAGGGCTGCTCGGTCAGGCCCAGGCGGCCGCGCGCGTCGCATTCGCAGGCCAGCAGCACCTGGGCAAAGCGCTCGGGCTTGCGCAGCGCATCGCAGCGCTCCAGCAGGCGCACCAGCGCGGCGGCGCTGAAGTCGCCGCTGCGGTGGATGTTGCTGTGCTCACGCGCCACCACGTCGGCGAGTTCGCGGCAATCGGTGGGCACGCGCAGGCGCTGGCACACCGCCTTGAGTAGCCGGGCACTGCGTTCCTCGTGGCCCAGATGGCGCGGCAGCACGTCGGCGGGCGTTGTGCCTTTGCCCAGATCGTGAAACAGGCAGGCCACGCGCACCGCCAGTGGGGTCTGCAGGCGCGCGCTCATGTCCAGCACCATCTGCGTGTGGATGCCGGTGTCGATCTCGGGGTGGTAGTCGGCGCGCTGCGGCACGCCCCACAGCCGGTCGAGCTCGGGCAGCAGCCGCGCCAATGCACCGCAGTCGCGCAGTACCGTCAGCATGCGCGACGGGGTGGCCTCCAGCAGCCCGCGTGCCAGTTCCTGCCAGACGCGTTCAGCCACCAGATGATCGACCTCGCCGCTGGCCACCATCTCGCGCATCAGCGCCAGGGTTTCTGCGGCCACGCTGAAATCGGCAAAGCGCGCGGCAAAGCGCGCCAGCCGCAGGATGCGCACCGGGTCTTCCCGAAATGCCGGGCTGACGTGGCGAAACACCTGCTGCTGCAAGTCGCGCTGACCGTTGAACGGGTCGATCAGGTCGCTGGCCTGAATATTTATAAGAAATTGGCCTTTAGCCCTTATGCAGTCTGCGCTGATAGCTATTGAATTTATTGTGAAGTCGCGCCGTGCCAGGTCTTCTTCGAGGGTCACCTCGGGGCTGGCGTGGATGGCAAAGCCGTGGTAGCCGGGTGCGGTCTTGCGCTCGGTGCGGGCCAGCGCGTATTCCTCATGCGTTTGCGGGTGCAAAAACACCGGAAAGTCCTTGCCCACTGCCACAAAGCCCTGGTCCAGCAGCTGCTGCGGCGTCGCGCCCACCACCACCCAGTCGCGGTCTTGCACCGGCAGCCCCAGCAGGGCATCGCGCACGGCACCGCCGACCAGGTAGATCTGCATCACGCTTTAGCCAGTCTGGCGTTGTCCCTTCCCCGGC
>JFJP01034878.1_pt1 | contig 10905 bp, 7 predicted proteins | sample 431651 | NCBI WGS metagenome assembly JFJP01 (sample SAMN02602958, study PRJNA72255) | Microbial mat metagenome, whole genome shotgun sequencing project. | biome: fresh water; feature: sink hole; material: water; isolation source: purple microbial (photo- and chemosynthetic) mats found in...
GGCGCCCGTCGGCCGCGTAAAGCCTGTTGCCGCGCATCCGGCGTATTGGCGGCAGGAGCCGCAGTAGATCGTCCATCGCAACTCCGTTTTTTTAGTCCGAGATCAGCTCGAGCTTGCCTGTGAACTTGGGGAAAAACTGCAGGGTCCGGCCGGTTTCGAAGTGGACCATCACGCAGACGCCGGCTTCCCCGCCGGGGGCAACCTTGATGATGCGGCCGGACCCGTGGTCGTCGTGGTAGACGGCGGCGCCGGCCTTCCATTTGCCCGCGGCTGCAGCGGCAGACAAGTCGAGTTTGCCCCCGAACTTCCGCAGCAGGGCACCGGGAACCTCGGCCAGGAAGCGGGACGGCTCGTAGTCCATCACCCTGCCCCTGAACAGACGCCGCCTGCAATAGGTCAGGTGGAGCTCGTCCTTCGCCCTGGTAAGAGCGACGTAGAACAGGCGTCTCTGCTCCTCGAGGTCGTCGCCGGTATCGTCGTCGCGCGGGAAGAGGCCCTGCTCCATGCCTGCTATCACGACAATCTGGAACTCGAGGCCCTTGGTGTTGTGCATAGTTATCAGCGTGACAGCGTCCTGACCGGCCTCGCCGGAAGACATGGTGCGGTCGAGCTCGACGGCCTCGAGGAAGTCTGACAATCCGGTGCGCGTCGCCGGGTAGTCGCTGGCCGCGTTGACAAGCTCGTCGAGGTTGGATGCCTTCTGGCTGCCGGCGTACTCGTCCTGCGACTTGTGGTATTCAAGGAGACCCGATTCGTGGATGGCGAACTCGACGAGCCTCGACAGCGGTTCCTCGCCGCTGCCAGCCGCCAGTTTCCTGGCCGGGCCGACCACATCGTCGTCGGGTCGCTCTGTCGAGGGGCCGAGGCGCGCGGCCATGGAACGCATGAGGGTTGCGAAGGCGTCGAGGCCTGCGCGGGCCTTCGACGACTTGGCGCGTGCAAGCGCGGACGCCGCGACCAGGTCGCCGCCGGAAGCAAAGGCCAGCTCGACGACGGCTTCGAGGCTCGCGTCGCCGACGCCGCGGGCGGGTTTGTTGGCCACGCGCCTGAAGGCGACCTCGTCGCGCGGGTTGGAAGCCAGCGCGAGCAGGGCGAGGGCATCCTTGACCTCCTCGCGTTCGTAGAAGCGCAGCGCGCCGACGAGGCGGTACGGTATGCCGGAGGCCGGGAAGGCGCGCTCGAAGGCGAGCGACTGCGCATTGGTGCGGTACAGGATGGCGACGTCCGAGAACGAGCCGCCCTTGCGTATGTGCGCGTCTATGACGCGGACGCAATATTCGGTCTCCTCGTCCTGGTCGCGCAATACGGCGAGTATGGGCTTTTCCCCGCCTTTGCGCGTCGCTTTCAGGGTCTTGCCCAGCCTGCCCTCGTTGCGTTCTACGACGCGGCTGGCTATGTCGAGGATGCTTTGGTACGAGCGGTAGTTGCGTTCCAGCTTGACGATTTTGGTCCCGGGGAAGACCTCGGGGAAGGTGAGGATGTTCTTCACCTCGGCGCCGCGGAAGCGGTAGATGCTCTGGTCGTCATCGCCGACAACGCACACGTAGGCGTTTGGACCGGCCAGGGCCTTGAGCAGTTCGAACTGCGCCACGTTGGAGTCCTGGTATTCGTCGACCATGATGACGCGGAAACGCGATTGGGTGCGTTCCCGTATGGCGCTCTCGTTCTCGAGGACACGGACCGGCAGGGATATCAGGTCGCCGAAGTCGACGTTGCCGGTGGCGCGGAGTCGGCGTTCGTACTCGGAGAACTTGCGCCTGAAGTCGGTCACCCCGAAGTTCTGCCGGTCGAGCCCGGGAGAATCGGGGGACAGGCCGTAGTCCTTGGCGCGCGCTATGGCCTGGGCCAGCCTCGCGGCTTCCGGCCGGGCCATGTCGCCGAAGGTGGCGCGGACGAGGGTCGTCTGGTCGTCGTCGTCGTAGATGGTGAAGTCGCGGTCTATGCCGACCGTGGCTGCGTTGCGCCTGAGGAACCACGCGCCAAAGGAGTGGAAGGTGCGCAGGTTGGCGCGGTCGCAGGACGGCTCTATCGCCCGCGCCCGCTCGCGCATCTCTGCGGCAGCTTTGTTGGTGAAGGTGACGGCGAGTATCGATTCCGGCGCGTAGCCGCGTTCGCGTATCAGGTAGGCTATCTTGGTAGTGATGACGCGCGTCTTGCCGGAGCCGGCGCCAGCGAGTATCAGCAGGTTCCCGTCGTCGTGGAGGACCGCTTCCAGCTGTTCCGGGTTGAGGCCTTGCAGGTACGAAGGCAGCTCAGGGGCCAAGGCTCACCGCCTCCAGGTCGACCCCGCGGACCGCCGATATCCTGACGGGCAGCACGTCGCCTGGCTTTAGTTCGCCGCCCACGACGACGACAGCGCCGTCGACCTCGGGCGCGTTCATGTAGCCGCGGGCTATCGCGAGCTCTTCGCCCTCTATGCGCTCCTCGACCAGCACCGTCTGCGTGCTGCCGACGAAGCGCGCGAGCGCCGCCTCGGTGATCGGCCGCTGGGCTTCCTCGACCTCGCGCTTGCGGGCGGTGGCCAGGCGTTTGGCTACGCGGCCCTTCATCGACCAGGCAGGGGTGCCTTCCTCGCGCGAGTACGCGAAGGCGCCGAGCCACTCGAGCCTTGCCTCGTCCTGGAAGGCCCGCAGGGACTTGAAGTCGTCGTCATCCTCGCCGGGGAAGCCGACCAGGAAGGTCGAGCGTATCACCGCAGCCGGTACAGCCGTTCGTATGCCTGAAAAGAGTTCCAGGTAGCGGCCGGCGTCACCGGAGCGGTTCATCGCACGCAGTATCCGTGTGGAGGCGTGCTGGACCGGCAGGTCGAAGTACGGGAGGATGCGGCTGTCGCGGGTGCAGGCGTCGAGTATGCCTGCCGGAAACCTGTCCGGGTGGATGTACAACATGCGGAGGCGCCAGTCGCCAGACACCGACGATATGGCCGACAGGAGTTCCGGCAACAGCGCCCTGCCGGCGCGGTCAAGGCCGTACGAGCCCAGGTCCTGACCGATCAGGCAGACTTCCCAGACTCCTCCCGCAACGAGTTCGGCAAATTCCCTGGCTACGTCATCGGGGTCGCGGGAGGATGTGCCGCCGCGTATCAGCGGTATGGCGCAGAAGCTGCACATGTTGCTGCAGCCTTCGGCTATCTTCAGGTAGGCCGTGCGCGGGAAGCCCAATAGTTCACCGCGTCTGACAGGGGAGTAGGGCACGCGGGGCGGCACCGAGGTGGGCCTCGCGCCTGCAATCACTTCCGCAGCGACCACGGTGATGCGCGACAGGTCGCCGTTGCCGAACACGCCGTCCGCCTCGCTCATGTCGGCGCCGAGGGCATCGGCATAGCGTTGCGACAGGCAGCCGGCGACCAGGACCTTCTTGCCAGGATACGCCGACTTCATCGCGATGACCGCGTCTATCGATTCTTTCTTGGCGTCGTCTATGAAGCCGCAGGTGTTGACGATGACGAGGTCCGCATCCGCCGCGGCGTGTTCGTGCTTCCAGCCGTCAGCGAGCAGGCGGGCGACTATTTCCTCGGCGTCGACCTGGTTTTTTGCGCAGCCGTGGTTGTCGATATGGAAGGATTTCAATTGACGTCGTAGACACCGAGACTCCAGGTGCTGTCGTCTGCCTGGGTCCAGCGGATTTGTTTTACTGCCACTTCGCCCGGGATGCCAAGGTCGATGTCGACGCTCTGCCCGCCGGATGCCTGGATCGTCAGCTTGCAGGCCGCGGCGTTGCTCGTCCACAGCTTGGCAGAATTGTTGGCGGTCACGCTGATCTGCTCGCCCTTGTGGTAGTACCGTTCTTCACGGTCCTTCCTGTCTATCTCGTGCCTGAACATCGCATAGTTGCGGAACGTGACGTTTACGACGAACGGGTGGGGGCTTCTCTTGCCGGTGAACACAATCGACTCCTGCGAGGTCGGTCGGTCGGCACCAGTCGTCTGGGTGGCGACCGGGACAGCCTGGACCGATGCAACTGAAGCAGCCGTTGTTCCTGCCGCATCAGTTGCCGCCGTGGCAGTGCCGGAGGATTGCAGGGAGCCGGCCAGGATCCCCTTCGCGGTGAAGCGGATGACCGCTCCCTTGGATTCGTCGTTTTTCTGGAAGTCGACAATGAAGGCGACGAGTTCGGGTTGGTTGTCTTTGTCGAGGTCAATCGAGGCTTCTTCACCGAGCATGAACCGGGCAGGACCGACCGGGGTTTCCATGGATACCCTGTCATCGATTGAGGTGATGCTGAGGCGGTATGACTGACCCTCGTAGGGTACCAGTATGGAATCACCCTTGTACAGACGTTTCTCGAAAGAAGCCGTAGACAAGGTATGCTGGACAGGGTCGGTTCTTGTCATTTGTGGCACGATGACTGGAGCTTTTTTATCGAGAGCCCCCAGTACCAGAAAGGTTCCGATGCCGATCGCAGCTACAAGGGCTGCTACGAAGAAAGGCCACACCGGAAGGCTCTTGGGTTGTAGAAGCTCCTGCAGGGGAACCGGCTGTTCCTGTATGCGTATGCCCCGGAACGCCTGCACTATGGAGTTTGAGTCTATGCCAAGGTATTCGGCATAGTTTCGGAGGAATCCAACGATATAGGGGTCTCCGGGGAAGACAGAAAAATCTTCAAGCTCCATCGCGGCAATGTACCGTTTGGCGATGTTTGTCTCGCCCGCTACATAGTCGATGCTCAAGCCCCGGGCTTCACGTGCTGCTTTTAGCTGATCTCCGATGGCTATAGAGTTCATGGACTGCTTGTTGCTCCCTGGGTGTCGGTGCTGAATAAGAAGTTGTTGTACATATTGGCCGAAGCGGGGGAATCGTAGATGAAGCGTGTGTCGGGTATGCCCTGGTCAAGCTTGATCCCGGTAAAATCGTACGTGATCACATCCCCGGCAAGCGTCGTGCCTTCCATCCTGCGAATGAGCAATCTGACCGGATCGACCGAGAGGATGATGGACCTGAAGCCCTCGGCCACCGTCAACCTGGACAATACTAGCCTCATCACCATCTCGGAAGGCGATCCCGGGAGGGGTGTAGGTGTTGGACCGGTCTCGAAAGCAATGGAATAGTTCCTGCCCAGCATGCGCAGCCCTTCGCCTGTACCGGCAGCGGCTGCGCTGGTAGCGCTGGTCTGCTGGCTGAGTACTGCCCGGAATTCGGGTACGTAAACGACCAGATTCTGCCCGTTATAAACGATCACCTGGGAGGCGGGATTGACAAAATCCATGCGGAGCAGGGTGGGAGCCTTGTAGATGACCGTGCCTGACATGGTCTGCTTGCCGGCTGTCACGGCAACCAGGGCTTCATAGTCTTTGATGACCGAGTATTTAGCCGATACATCCTTGAAGAATCTGTCGGCTGTCAGAATATCCTGCGCAAAGGCGGACGAAATCGTGAGTGTCAAGTACAGGATAAAAGCTGATACTGGTTTCACGTCTGATCACCTGCCGTCATGGGTGGATTTTGATCCATAGTATCCAGTCCATCATAAAAAAACAAGGTACAGCGATTCTGAAGGCTACAGTGATTTTTTGAGTACAAGCCACCTGACTCGGTCATCGTTGAGGTTAAGCCTCTCCCCGCAGCCGGGGCAGGTGAAGCGGCCGTCTTCGATGGCGCCCTTCCGGCATGCTACACAGAACACCTTGCCGCAGGACGGGCATGAGCCGGCGGGCGAGTCGTCCGGCGGTTCACCATGCAGGGTAGTGCGCTTGGCGTCAGGCACCGGCCGGGGTATCTCCCATGTCCTGCCGCAGGATGCGCACGCCAGGGTTTCGGTGGTGGCTGCATGTACCGTGGCGTGTATCCTGGCCGCCCGTTCTGGATCGAGTGCTTCGAGTTGCCTGGCGATTTTTTCTGCTTGGTCGTAACGGCGGCGGTCCAGATAGTGGTCGGCAAGACGGCACATGATTACTGCATTGCCCGGTTCCAGCCCGAGCGCGCCCCGGTATGACACCTCAGCCCTGCCCACGTCGCCGTATTCGGAGGCTATGTCCCCCATCAGGGCCATCGCCCGTGCGTCGTCCCTTCGCTCCAGCACCTTGCGGAGGTAGTCCTCAGCCTCGGAATACCGTCCCTGCCCGAAGAGCACGGCTGCCAGGTTCACCCGGAAGTCCGGCAGGTCCGGGTCCGACGGGTCGAGGGTACACGCGGCTTCGAATGCCGTTATGGCTTGCTCTGCCTTGCCCTGCTTGAGGAGCAGGTTGCCGAGCTGGTTGGCTGCGGCGGGGTTGCACGACGGCCACGCGCCGAGGGCTTTCACAGCGTCCTCGTTACGGCCGAGCATCTCGAGTGCGTGTGACAGATTGACCGCGGGCACCGCTTCGTCCGGCAATGCTGCCGCCGCTTTGCCGAACAGCACCGCTGCTGACTTTGGGTCGCCTTCACGGAGACCAGCCTGGCCAGCCAGGTTGAGGGTCCAGCCGTCATCCGCCCCCGACTCGAGGGCGGCGTCGAGTTCGGGCCCGCACGAAACGCCTGAGTTGAACTTAGCCTCGGCGAGTCTGTACCGGTAGATGTGAACACCCGGCTCGAGTTCGACGGCCTTGCCGAAGGCGCGGATGGCCTCCGCTGTCTTGCCTTTTTGGGCGAGCAGCAGTCCGTGGACATACATGGCGGGTGCTGTCGCCCTGCCATGCCTGGACGCTTTTGCCAGCAAGGCTTCAGCTGCCGCTTCGTCTCCCGAGCCGTAGGCTGTCAGTCCGTCCAGCGAGTCGAGCTCGGCGCGGTCGTACCCGAGTTCCCTCAGCCTGGCCGAGCATTCGCGCGCGTCTTCCCACGCAGACTGGGCGTAGAAACCCTGCGCCGCGGCCAGCCAGGCTCCCGAAGCCGCGCCGAGGTCGTCCGATCTCTCGAGCGCCGCCGCCTGGTTCCTCGCGTAGATGGGCATGGTACCGTCGGCTTCCGCTGCGGCCTTGTAGGCACGCGCGGCTTCTTCCCACGAGCCGAGGTTGTACCAGGCATGGCCGAGCAGGTTGAGGAGCCGAGGACTGTCTGCAAGCCTTTTCTCGTCGGACTCCAGGGCTTCGCGGAGTTCAAGGTAGCGGCCGCGCAAATAAAGGAGATTGTAATGTTCTTCGATGGCATCTTCCATCGCTGGATCCATCGACAGGCACGTGTCCAGGGCTGCCGCCGCTTCGTCGTACAAATCAAGGCGCATGAGGCATTCGGCCTCCAGGAAACGGTCCCCGGCCTGTGATTCGCCCCGATCCTGTATCTTGCGCAGCTGCACCAGAGCGGCTACGTGGTGGCCAAGCGTGAAAAGGCCCTCTGCGAGGGCTCGCCTCTGTCCGGAGTCGGCGGCGACCACACGCGCGTAGCGGAGATACTCCACCTCGACCTCGAGCGGCCTTGATTCGACGCTGAACGTGAGCAGTCTGGTCGTCGCCGGCGCGTCGTAACTCTGGGCGGCAAAGGCCACGCCGCCGGAGGCGAGCGTGTCGTCCTCGGTTTCCAGGGCGAGTCTGCCGTTGACCAGCACGAGGTAGCGGGATCCCCTTGCGACAAGATCGAAGACAATGCGTCCCGTTCCGACGGCCCAGGGGCAGGGTATCCAGGGTACAAGAGTCCGCGGATCCCCGTTGAACACCGCGTCGAGCCTTACGTTACCGTCGCTCGACACGAGGGCGTACACGAAGGAACTGTCGTCCGCCTTGCGGACCATGAAACCGGCTGCGCACTTGGGGCCGGCTGGATCGAACTCGAACTCCGCCTCGATGGATACGTCGGAATAGCGGAATCCCCCCGCATCGGTCCACGCAAACAGGTTGGCCGTGCCAATCGCGAGCGAGAGGCCCCCGTCGTTTACGCTCACCCCGTACCTGCTGTCGTCGGATTCGTGGAAGCTGGACGAAGTCAAGGATGAAAAATCGGCTTTCCACCGTTCTTCGGGCGAGGAACCGGGGATGGAAGGAGGGGTTTTCTTTGTGAAGAGCCGGCGGACGAATCGGAACATCGTTGGCTGATAGTACTTGCGGGGGGCGTTCCCCGCAAGTACTGCCGGGGATCAGCTCTTCGGCGGACGCTCGAGGAGCAGGGTCTCCGTCGGGCGGTCGCAGACTTCAGTAGGTCCGTAGTACTGGATGGCGCCGGGGAAACGGTAGTGCGTTCCGCTTGCCCATGCGCCGCGGGCTGAGGCGAAGGTCTTGAACGGCGCGCCGTCGAGTTCCACCAGGGCTTTTTTTATCACCGGTTTGTCCGACCCGTGCCGTCGTTCCATGTTCATCATCATGGTCAACGGAATACCGCCGGCTATCCATGCGTCGGTAGGCGCGGACAGGTTGCGAATCGAGGAAAGATAGCCCGTAAGGCCGTTGGCTGCAAGCACGAAGGCCGAATAGCCGAGCGCGTAGCAGTAATCGGAGTCAAAGTTGGAGGGGAAGGCGCAGCGGCCTTCGTATCCGAAGAAGTGCGCCTGGGAGCTGAAGGCTCCCGCATACTTCCCTTCGGCCTTGAGCGTCGCCAGATGCTTCTCCACCATCGCGATGAGGAGTTTCTCGGTGTCGATGCGCGAGACCTGGACGTTGCCGTGGGGGTCGCGGTCCATTATAAGCTGCCGCTTTATGTCGACAGGCAGGCTGGCGTAGAGGTTGGCTGATGCCCCCGCGAGCGCTGCCTGGACGAAGGACACGCGGGCCTCGTCGTCCTTCTGCGCCTTGAAGGCGTCACCCCTGGCTGCCATCATGTCGTTGAGTTCCGCTATCAGCACTTTGAAGTCGGGAATGAACTCGATGAGGCCCTCGGGTATGAGGACGACGCCGAAATTCATGCCGGCTCCCGCCCTGGCTACTATCGAATCGCAAATCGTACCGGTGACCTGCGCGAGGGTCTGGGCCTTTGCTTCGACCTCCTCCGAGATGAGGGCGACGTTGGGGCGGCACTGGAGGGCGCATTCGAGGGCGATATGGCTTGCGGAGCGGCCCATCAGCTTTATGAAGTGCCAGTATTTGCGGGCGCTCGCGGCGTCCCGTTCAATGTTGCCTATGAGCTCCGCGTAGGTCTTCGTCGCGGTGTCGAAGCCGAACGAAGCTTCTATATAATCGTTTTTAAGGTCGCCGTCGATGGTCTTGGGGACGCCAATGACGGAACACGGTACTTTTTCCTTTGCGAAGTACTCGGCGAGGAGGGCCGCGTTGGTGTTGGAGTCATCGCCGCCGATGACGACTATCGCGTCAAGCTTCCTTGCACGCGCAGTGGCGGCGCTTTTGGCGAACTGCTCGGGGGTTTCTATCTTTGTCCGGCCGGAACCGATGATGTCGAACCCTCCGGTGTTGCGGAACCTGTCGATGGTAGCGGCGTCGAGTTCCACCGCCTTGTCGTCAACAAGGCCGCCGGGGCCGCCCTTGAAGCCGAGCAGCACCGAGCCGGGATTGCCCGCCTTGAGGCCGTCGAACAGGCCGGCGATCACGTTGTGTCCGCCGGGCGCCTGGCCGCCGGAGAGGATGGCGCCTACAGTCAGCGCGCCGCGCGGGGAACCCTGCTTGCCGGAAACGAACCTGGCGACGGGTTTGCCGTAGCACGAGGGGAACAGTGACTTGAGGGCGCCCTGGTCGGCTATTGATTCCGTGGCGCCGCCGAGCTCGACGGTTATCGATTCCGGACCGTTTTTAAGGACGGACGGCAACTTGGGCTTGTATCCGTAACGCGCTTGGTGAAGGGGTGAAACATCCATGATGGCTCCTTGACGATAAGTTGTATGTGCAGGCGGACTATTCGACGGCTTCCTTGGGCTTGGTTTCGGCCCTGGCTTCGCCTATGCGTTCGGCGTCTTCACGGCGGACGGGCTTCAGGATCCGTATCCCGGTCTCGGAGGTCTGGACGATGGTCTCTTTGCCGTCGGGAGTCCTGGAGCCGAGTATGAGTACGACAGGGTAGCTGGGTTTTTCGGGATTGACGTCTATGACCTGGCCGATACGGGAATTGGTCAACAGGACAAACGAGCCTACGGGATAAACCGACAGCGAGTAGACCAGCGCCTTGATGACGACATCGTCGTACTGCTTCCCCTCGTTCTTGAGTATGTCGACCATGCCTACATAACCCTCCCTGGCCTCCTTATACGGGCGGCTGGCGGTGACAGCATCGTAGGAGCATGAGACGGCGATGATCCTGGCGTACAGTGAAATCTTGGGACCGGGTAATGCCCGGGGGTACCCGGAGCCGTTCATCCTCTCGTGATGCTCAAGAGCTGCGAGGCAGATGGAGAGCGGGAACTGTTTGTCCTTGAGTATATTGTACCCGAGTATGGGATGGGCGGTGATCGACTTGTGCTCCTGGTCGGTAAGTTTGCGGTCCGCCATATACAATTGCGGCGGCAGTCGCACCATGCCTATCTCGTGGAGGACAGAAGCCACACCAAGCTCGATCAGCCTGTGGGGCGGCAGCTTGAAATGGCCACCAAGCACTATGGAGAGTACGGTGGAACGCACAGAGTGGTTCACCAGATAGTTGGACGAGGTTGAAGGATTGCCGAGGATGCGCAATACGTATCGTTTGTTTTCAAGGATGACGTCGCACAGGGTTTTAACCTTGTCCGACAGCTCCTTGAGGCTGATCTCGCTTTTAGTGACGTAGCGTGTATATACTGTTTCAACATATTTCAGGAACTGTTCGTAGAACACCGAGACCTTGTCGAGGTTCTCCTTGTCTCCCGCTGTCTGGGAAGTAACCGGTTTTTCTTCGCCTTCCGCTTCACCGTTTTCAGTAGCCGCGGCAGCTTCGGCGTCTTCTGCGTTGAGCGGCTCGCCCTCGGTGAATACCTCCCTGAATTCCCATTCGGCCAGACGGTTGATCAGACCGCTGCTGAGAGGCGTCTCGGGAGTAAGCAATATATAGCTTGCGTCGAGGTATACCGGCTCGCTGTAATACGTGTCCGGCACTAATTCCTTGAACGGGATGGATTTCATGCCCATTGACCCCTCTCAACCTA
>JFJP01040643.1_pt1 | contig 10905 bp, 6 predicted proteins | sample 431651 | NCBI WGS metagenome assembly JFJP01 (sample SAMN02602958, study PRJNA72255) | Microbial mat metagenome, whole genome shotgun sequencing project. | biome: fresh water; feature: sink hole; material: water; isolation source: purple microbial (photo- and chemosynthetic) mats found in...
AATAATGAGTCTGCTCCGAAAAGTCAAATTAATACCCCTAATGGGGAAAATTATAAAAACCACCGGTAAAACCGGAGGAGAAAATGAACAACTAATCCACAGCCCTGAAAGGGTTTAACTAGTTATATGGTTATTATTCAACCCTTTCAGGGCTGAATATCAATAGTTTCATTTGCCCGTGGGTTTCACCCACGATTATTTTTATTTAGTCCTTTTAGGAAATTTTTCCAATTCCGACTTTTCGGAGCAGACTCAATATTAGCTTTTTTGCTATTGAAAGCTTATTTTCCCCTCAAATATTGTTCAGGCCAATCTGCATTTTCAATTTCTAAAGCATAATAAGGATTTCGGAGTAATTCACGTCCCAACAAAACAAAATCAGCCTGTTCGTTTTCAAGTATAGAATTTATTTGATCCGAGGTTGTAATAAGTCCTACAGCCGATGTAAGTATTCCTGTTTTTCGAATTGCTTCTGAAAACTGAACCTGATAACCCGGAGCAAGAGGAATTTTGGCTGTTGAAACATTTCCTCCTGAAGAGCAGTCAATTAAATCAACTCCTTTTTCCTTTAGAATAGAACATAGTTGTACTGTTTCATCTAAATTCCAACCACCACTTGTCCAGTCAGAAGCCGACAGGCGAACAAATAATGGCAAATCAGAAGGCCATACTGAACGAACTTCTTCAACTATTTGAACAATCAAACGGGTTCTGTTTTCAAAACTGCCACCGTATTCATCCTTGCGTTGATTGCTTAATGGTGATAAAAACTGATGTATCAGATAACCATGTGCTGCATGAATTTCTAATACTTTAAAACCTGCTTTTTTAGCGCGCAATGCAGTAGATTTAAATTGATCAATTATAAATTGAATTCCAATAACATCAAGTTCAGTGGGTTCAATTTCATTAGATTCAAAGGGTACTGAAGAAGGAGCAATGGTATCCCATCCACCCTGTTCGGGTTGAAGTTGTTTGCTACCATTTGCAGGTTTTTCGTGCGAAGCTTTTCGACCGGCATGTGCAATTTGAATGCCGGAAACAGATCCCTGAAGGTGAATGAAATCTGTAATGTGTTGTAGATTTTCTATTTGTGCATCATTCCACAATCCCAAATCATAAGGAGTAATTCTACCATCGGGTGTTACAGCAGTGGCTTCCAACATTATTAATCCTGCTCCGCCAACTGCACGGCTTCCGTAATGGACAAAATGCCAGTCGGTAGCAAATCCATTTTCGGACGAATATTGACACATTGGTGACATGCCTATTCTGTTTTTAAAAGTAATTGATTTAATGGTGAGTGGTTCGTTTATTTTATTCATGTGACCGGAGTTTATTAAATGAATCATAGAATTGAAATACAAACAATTTTAGGTGCTAAAAGTTTATATTCTAATATTTAAAAACTATTCATCATATATATAAATCAAATTTTTATTTATTTTACTTACTCCACTTGTTTTTTTTTGAGAACTTCAAATTTAATTACTTTTTTATCAATCAAATTAATATCTTTGTGATAAAAATAATCATATGAAACAAATACATGAAAGAATAGCTGCCTTACGTGTAGCAATGAATAAAGCAGGTGTTTCGGGCTGTATCATTCCCGGAACCGACCCACATGCAAGTGAATATATAGCAGAATGCTGGAAAGAACGTGTCTGGATATCCGGTTTTACCGGTTCGGCCGGAACGGCTGTAATTGGAATAGAAAAAGCCGGATTGTGGACTGATTCGCGCTATTTTCTGCAAGGTAGTGAACAATTAGCAGGCAGTGGTATAGATTTAATGAAGCAGGGTTTAACGGAAACACCAGATATGATTGCCTGGTTATCAAATGAACTTAAACCGGGCGAAAGGGTAGGGGTGAATGCTCAAATGTTTTCGGTAAATGGATTTGCTTCGATGAAGGCAGATTTGAAGAATGCCGGAATTGAATTAGTCTCAGTTGATTTACTGGCCCAGGTATGGACTGAAAGACCCGCTTTACCTTTAAATCCTTTTTTTGTTTTTGAAACAAAATATACTGGGAAAACTACTACTGAAAAACTGACATTATTACGTGCCGAAATGAAGAAAGTACGTGCGGATGTTTTTGTAATGTCGGCTTTGGACGATATTGCCTGGTTGTTCAATATCCGCGGCAATGATGTGGATTATAATCCTGTAGTAATTGCATATGCATTAATTGAAGAGCAAAAAGCGACTTTGTTTATTGCTCCTGAAAAAATTACACCCGAAACAAAATTATACTTAGAAAAAGAAAAAGTACATGCGTCAGATTATCTCAACATTTATAAATCGCTTCAGGAAATCTCAACTGAGAAAGCAGTGTTGATTGATGGAGCAAAATTAAATCAGTCACTATACGAAGCAATACCTACCGGATGTACTATTCGTAATAGTATGTCGCCTGTTTTCAAATTGAAAAGTATAAAAAACGAAACAGAAATTGCAGGATACAGGATAGCTATGGTAAAAGACGGAGTTGCATTGACCCGTTTTTTCAAATGGTTGGAAGAAAACGTACCAACCGGAGAATTGACAGAAGTTTCAATCAACAAAAAGCTGTATGAATTCCGCAGACAACAGGAGAATTTCGTAGGCGAAAGTTTCGGAACAATTGCAGGCTATGGAGCTCATGGTGCAATCGTACATTATAGTGCAACTGAAGAATCTGCTTCAAGACTTCAACCTGAAGGCGTTTTCCTGCTCGATTCAGGTGGACAGTATTTGGATGGTACAACGGATATTACCAGAACAATTTCGCTCGGAAAACCAACCAAAGAAGAAAAAAGAGATTTCACCCTTGTTTTAAAAGGTCATATAGCACTTGGTACAGCCTTATTTCCGACCGGAACCCGCGGTTCGCAATTGGATATTTTGGCCCGTAAAGCCATGTGGGATTTGGGAATCAATTACGGACATGGCACCGGTCATGGAGTGGGGCATTTTCTGAATGTACATGAAGGACCTCAAAGCATACGGATGGATGAAAATCCAGTAACATTACAGCCCGGCATGTTTATGTCGAACGAACCCGGACTGTATCGTACCAATCAATATGGTATTAGAACTGAAAATCTGATTTTAGTAGTTCCTGCCATGAAAACAGAATTTGGGGAGTTTCTTAAATTTGAGACTCTTACTTTATGTTTTATCGATTCGCACCTTATAGATGTTGATATGCTTGATGATAATGAAATAGAATGGATCGATAATTATCATAAGAAAGTGTTTGAAACAATTTCTCCTTATCTGAATGAAGAAGAAAAAAAGTGGCTTGAATTGAAGTGTAATATTTTGTTCAAAATTCCTTATTGATATTTTTCTGATTTATAAAAAACAAACAGGCTGTTCTCATAGTGGAACAGCCTGTTTTTTATTCAATCAACTTCTTAAATGATGAAGAAGCAATTGTTGAAGGTTTACTGAATAGATCCGGTATTTGTCTGGAAATTAAGAACAGCTTTCTTGCCTAAAGCTATTGGAACAGCAACCTGGTCACCACCAGTACCACGATATTCAATTTTACCAGAGATTACGTTGAATTCCATCTGCCACCACTCTGCTTTAGGAGTATCCAGTTGTGATAATGGGCATGTTGCATACATACGAAGGTTTCCAGCTTTAAGAGCAGCAGGCGATGTGATTGTTTTTGCAGTATTGTCAACAACAAATAAACCACCAACTTGAGCATAATCCCAAACACTATTCATAGCATCTCCTAATAAATAAACTGTAGGAGCAGTTACTGATATTTTTTCAGCTTTTAAATCAACATATACCATATAATATCCGGCTGTTGCAATTTTCACATTGTCACCACCTTTACCGTAAACGCCATTTGTAGCTGTACCTGTTACTCCAAAGTCGCCTACCCATGCTTTACCCGGTGCAAATTTAAATTCACTTGCAGCAGTAGAATAAACTATAGCCCAAAATGCATTTGGATGACTGTGAACGGGATTCATTGTAACGATACCAGCACTAGTCCAATCCCATGTTGCACCACCAAAATCACCACCATTAATATACAAGTTAGCAGGATATTCTGCAACAACAACAGTACCTGTTTTTACCATTGTAATTTGCATACCTTTTGCTTTTGTCCATTTTGCAGTAACAGTATATTTTCCATTGTCAGCTTTAACAAATGGAATGTTAGCACCTCCGGGAGTTAATGCTGCCATTGTTCCACCAAAGTTGGTATTAACTTTTACTAAAGGATCAGCAACAATGGTTTGTTTCCAGGCACCTGAATGACGGAATTTGAAGTCACCAGCTAATAATGTAAGGTCTTTTACTTCAAAAACCATTGAGTCTTTATTAAAAGCACCTTTTAAAGCCATATCATTATCCGACCATCCAAGTGGAGTAGCTCCACCAATGATTGCCCATTTTGAAACTGGCATAATAACTACAGTCATTGTTTGTTTGTCAACTACAATATGATATAAACCACTTGTAGGTACTGTAAATGTTCCACCGGCAGCATATTTGCCTTTTTGAATTTTTGCACCCATTTCGTCGTTTGCAGCAACTTGATCAACAGTTGCAAATCCGCTACCGGGACCATTAACAGTTTTTGTTGCACCTGCAACTTCAGTAAGTGTGAAAGTTTTCCCAGCTTCTAAAGCAATGTAAATTTCGCTTAAACCTACGCGAGCACTATTACTAGTATTTTCTACTGGTGTTGCTTTCAATTGACCTAATTTTGTAACTATTGCAAAGGTGCAAGCTTCACCTGAAATGTAGAAACCATCCAATACTATTTCTTCTTCAATTGGGTCTTTTGGGTCACAAGAAGTGAAAGTGAATGAACCCATTGCTACTATTGTAGCAAAAAACATAAATTTTAAAAAATTCTTTTTCATGACATTTTTTTTTAAGTAGTACAATTTTAATTTAATATAAAGATTTATTTTGCTAAATTGGGGTTGGCATCAATTGCCCATTTTGGAATAGGAAACAAACTTGTTGTTCCTATCGGAGTTGCTTCTTTTTCCCACCATGCTTTGTGGAAATTTTTGAATCTGATTTGATCTTGTCTCCGGTGTCCTTCGCAGAACAATTCTAAAGCACGTTCCATTTCAATTTTATCAAGATCCCAGTTGCCGTGAGCAGTTAATCCTGCACGTGTTCTGATTTCGTTTATTTTTGATAAAGTTTCAGCATCAATTGCTTTTCCCTGACGGAGTAATGCTTCAGCTTTCATAAGATAAATGTCTGTAATGCGGAATAAAACAAAATCGTTACTCAGGTTTTCTTTTGCTCCAGTTTTTATTTCATATTTGCAAAGTCTTGCACCCGACATCCTTATTTGTTCAGGAGTGTATGTAGCATCAATGTTCAGGGCAGGAATTTCAGGATTTAAAACCAAAGGTGTTTTCGTAGTACCATCCATTATTGGTTTTCCTACAATATCAAACTGAGGACCATACAATAAAAATGCATCTTTTCGCAAGTCACCATTCGCATAGCGATCGAAATGTAATTTTGTTGCAGCAAATCCATTCCATGGACCAACAGGCATATCATATTTTAAATTCATCTGATAATGCAGTGTTCGCATGTGAATTCTGAAACCCTGAGCATTATTTTCATCGAAAGGAATTGAGAAAATAATTTCAGAATTTTTTTCGTTGTTGGTTACAAATGGATCTCCCACTTTTGAAGACATATTATACATGCCTGATTGAATTAAGCTATCACAGAACTGAACTGTTTTTTCCCATTTTGGAGTTCCGGTATAAACCTCAGCATTAAGATACAATTTTGCAAGCAATGCAAAAGCCATATTACGTGTAGCCATATATTTGCTGTCTCTCTTTACGAGTTTTGGATAACTGGCTTCTAACGTAGTGGTTATACTGTCAAATATTGCTGCTCTCGAAACTTTTTCGGGTAATGCAGGAGCTCCTTTCATAATAGTTATGTAAGGGACATTGCCAAAATTATCGAGAAGTAAATAATAGTAAAATGAACGCAAGGTTTTTAATTCTGCTTTTTTAGCATCAATGGATGGACTACTCTCTAGCATATCGAGCATCTCTTTGATTATATTACAGGTTGTAACCCCTGTCCACATTACCGACCACATATTGTTAATGGCTTCGAAATCGTTTACACCGGTCTTCCAACCATGTTGATGTAAAATGCGCCATTTTCCACCATCATCCCAATCGCTTCCCCTTGTAGGACCACACATTTCATCCGATGAAATTTCCTGTGCCAGATACCAACCTCCGCCATCATCAATAAGCACTCCTAATTTTTGATATGCATCAGCAGTTAAATTTGCTGCCTGAGTAGGATTCTCGGGATAATTTGAAATATCAATTCCATCATAAACTGTTTCGGTAAGATCGGAACAACTTACAGCAAATATTGAAATTAATGTTAAATAAAATATTTTTCTCATTTGATTTAAATTTAGAAGATTAAGTTAAGTCCCAATGAAATTGAACGGGTTTTAGGATACACATTGTACTGATCAAGTCCAAATGACATACCATCCACTGAAGTTTCAGGATCAATTCCTGAATAGCCTGTCAACAAGAATAAGTTATTTGCACTTACTGATACACGTGCAGTTTTAATCCACTTGTTAATTTTTGCAGTATTTACATTGTAACCTAATGCGATATAATCAAGTCTGATAAATGAACCATCTTCTACATAATAACTTGATATTTTCGGACCATCTTTTCTACCTTTTTCAGCCCATGTCAATGCTTCAGGAAGCGCATTTAAAGATGGTAAATTACCCGGATTATCAAAAAACATTTTGGTTGCATTGTATACATCATTTCCAATCATGGAGCGGAAAGTGAAATCCAAGGTCCAGTTTTTAAAGAAGTTCATTGAGTTCGACCATCCAACTTCTACATCTGGGGCAGCGTTTCCTACTATTTCGCGTTTTGCTTCATTCAGATTGGTAGTGCTACCACCCGACATTGATTTATAAACGAAATTACCATCCAACATTCCTTTGTAAACGGGTAAATAGAAAGACCCAAAAGGTTGACCTACCATTACACCGGTTATCCAGTTTTGATCACCAACTAAACCTCTTCCACTCAGATAACCTTCTTTACGAACACCATCAAGGGGAGCATATTTTCCTAAATCAAGCATCTTTTGTTGATTATGTGATGCTGTAAGGTTTGTTTTCCATTTGAAGTTTTTGGTATTAATGGCTGCATATTGAATATTTAATTCAATACCTTTGTTTTCCATACTTCCTGAATTTGCAAAAATTCTTTCAGCAAGGTTTGGAGGTTTTGGTACTGAATATGATCCTAACAAATCGTTGGTTCTTTTATAATATACTTCTAATGAACCATTAATTTTTGAATTTAATACAGCGAAATCAAAACCGATATTAACTTCAGAAGTTTCTTCCCATTTCAGGTTTGGATTTGGATTAAGGTATGCGCTAAAACCTATAATTGATTCTCCTGTTTCAACACTTGTACCAGGACCTGAACTGTAATATATTGTTTTGCTTCTGTAATCACCAATTTCCTGGTTACCAGATACACCATAACTTGCTCTAAATTTCAACTGATCAATCCAATCAACTGATTGAATAAATTCTTCACGATCCATATTCCAACCCAAAGCTGCAGTAGGAAACAAACCCCATTTATTCTTTTCTCCAAATCTGGATGAACCATCACGTCGAATTGAAGCAGATGCATAATATTTAGATGCAAAATTGTACTGAGCGCGTCCAAAGAATCCAATTAATTTTGAATTGCCTTTGTATGAACTTACATCACCAGGTTTAATGTCCAAAAAAGCTTGTAATCTGTTTGATGATGAAACATCAGAATAAGCATCTCTTACACTAGCTGAAAGTCCATCGTAATTTGATTCCTGATAAGAGTAACCACCTAATAAATTCAAATTGTTTTCACCATATTCTTTTGTATAAGTTACTGTTCCTTCGAATAATTTGGTTGAAGTATTTCCATAAGATCTGCTACCTAAGCCCTTTGAAGAAGTAATCCATGATTCTCTTGGCTGAAAATAAAAACTTTCGCTGTCATTGCGTGTATATCCCGTATTAGCCGAAAAAACTAACCCTTTGATTATTTCAAGATCGGCACGTAAGTTTGCATAAAAACGTTTTGCATCTCTGGTGTTATCAATTTCATCTATTACAGCCAAGGGATTTGAATAATTAAATTCTCTTTCGGATTGGTGGTAAACTCCGGGTGATGAATAAATCGGATCAGTTGGATTACGTGAATATGCATGATAAATTATATCACTTTTGTCAAAACCATCATAATCTTCGTAATCATTGTTTTCGAAAGTTCCTGAAATACTTCCCGACAGAGTAAGCATATCATTGAGTCCTTTGTGCGAAAGATTAACTTTCCCTATGGTTCTGTCCTTCGCAGTTCCTTTCATAACACCCATCCAGTTCGATTTGGTAACTGATGCATAATAGTTGCTTTTCGCATTTCCACCTGAAAAACTAAGGTTGTAATTTTGCGAAAAACCGGTACGGAAAATTTGATCCTGCCAGTCGGTTGAACTGCCACCGTCGATAAAACCAACAAGGTTTCTGTCTGTAGCATATTTTCTGATCTGCTCTGCAGTCAGAAAATCAAGTTTATTGGCTACTTGTTCTGTCGAAATATTGGTGTTGAATTGAACCTGACCTGCATTTTCGCCAGTTTGTCCTTTTTTGGTAGTTATAATAATTACACCATTCGATCCTCTTGACCCATATATAGCAGTTGATGCAGCATCTTTTAAAATATTAAAACTTTCAATATCTTCAGGAGCAACTGTTGTAGCATCAACTCCCGGTACACCATCAATTACATATAAAGGTTGAGTTCCAGCTTCGAAACCACTTGCTCCACGGATCTTTACTGAAAAGCCACCGTTAGGGTCTCCACCTTTTTTTGTAATTAAAACTCCGGCTGCTTTACCTTGTAAACCTTGAATAGCATCTGTTAGAACTCCTTTGCCCAAGTCTTCGGCTTTTACATTGGCAACAGCTCCGGTTTTGTCAGTTTTTTTCTGAACACCATAACCTATTGCAACTACTTCACCAAGTGCTATCGCATCTTCCTTTAATTGTATCACCAGGTTTTTTTTTCCTGCAACTGGTATTTCAACTCCTAAATAACCTACGTATTTTACAATTAAAGTAGCATTGGACTGAACAGAAATTTTAAACTCACCATCAAAATTGGTGATGGTTCCATTGGTAGTCCCTTTTTCAAGTATGTTGGCTCCTATTATAGGATCACCACTTGTAGCATCTTTTACTATTCCCGTAACAGATATTTGTTGTGCATTTAATAAAATGCTAATTCCAAACATCATTACAAAAGTTGAAAGTGCTCTGAATGTTAGCTTAAAGTTTGTGTACTTCATGCATTAATTTTTTTTTGGTTGAACATTATTTTGAAAATTTCATAAATAAAAATTGTAAACTTTAATCAATTGAAATGAAACAATTCAAACCAATTAATGAAGTTTGTGAGAGCAAAAATAGATGTTTAAGTATTATTTGCTATCACAGAATCTTTTTTTAGTCTAAATAATTTATGCAAACGTTTGCGAACAAAAACAAACTAATTTGCATTGTATATTTTATTTATCTGATTACTGTTTATATATTTGTATCATAATTTTTTACACAAAATTTTTCAGATAAAAATCGGAGTAAATATTATTGTAAAACTTTATTTTTTTATTGATTGTACTGAAATTTAATGAACTGTTGGTTAATTAATATTATTACTGATACTGAATGAAAAAAGCGCAGATTACTATTAAAGATATTGCACGTGAATTAAAAATTTCGCCGTCCACAGTTTCGCGTGCTCTTAAAAATCATCCCGATATTAGTCAGGTTACAAAAGATGCAGTAAATGAGTATGCCAAAAAATTTCATTATAAACCTAATGCACTTGCCCTGAGTCTTCGTACCAGTAAAAACAACACCATAGGGGTTATTGTTCCCGAAATAATCCATTTCTTTTTTTCGTCTGTACTATCTGGTATCGAAGAAGTTTCGAATCAAGAGGGATTTAATGTTATTCTTTGTCAGTCGAGCGAAAATTACGAAAAAGAAGTCCGGAATACGCAGGCGTTAATTGCAACAAGGGTTTCTGGTGTGTTGGCTTCGTTATCAAAATATACTACTAATTTTGATCATTTTCAGGATATAGTGGATAGTGAGATTCCACTTGTTTTTTTCGACCGGATTTGTATTGGTATCACCACCGACCGCGTGGTAGTTGATGATTATGCCGGAGCATTTTCGGCTGTAGAATATTTGATTCAAAGTGGTTGTAAGCGTATTGCTTTCTATAGTTCTCCTTTGCATCTCGAAATTTCAAAAAACAGAAAAAACGGCTATCTTGATGCATTGCGAAAATATAAAATTCCTGTTGATGAAAGCCTTATCAAAGTGTGTGATACACGCGAGGAAGCCATTATTATTACACCCGAAATTTTAGAACGACCCAATAGACCGGATGGTTTTTTTGCCATAAACGATCATTGTGCCACCGGAATAATGTATGCCATAAAACAATCAAAATATAAAATTCCTCAGGATATTTCTGTGATGGGATTTACTGATGGAGAACTCGCAAAGGCCTGCGACCCGATGCTGAGCACAGTGGAACAACATGGATACGAAATAGGTAAATATGCAGCCAAATTGCTTATCGATAAGATCAATGGAGTTACACATGGTCAGTTTACTAATAAAATTGTGAAAACGAATTTAATGATACGGGGGACGACAAGATAAGAAGGGTTTGAAGGGTTTGAAGGGTTTGAAGAGTTTGAAGGGTTTGAAGGGTTTGAAGGGTTTGAAGGGTTTGAAGGGTTTGAAGGGTTTGAAGGGTTTGAAGG
>JFJP01040645.1_pt1 | contig 10905 bp, 4 predicted proteins | sample 431651 | NCBI WGS metagenome assembly JFJP01 (sample SAMN02602958, study PRJNA72255) | Microbial mat metagenome, whole genome shotgun sequencing project. | biome: fresh water; feature: sink hole; material: water; isolation source: purple microbial (photo- and chemosynthetic) mats found in...
ATAGGTAAACTGGAATATCAGTAACATCTTTTGAATATCAAGTGTTACCGCATCGGGCTTGTTAATTTTATAATTTATGTCGTCGTATGGTTTGTCTTTGAATTTATATTGGTTTTTATTGTAAAGGCTTGTTGATACCCTTGGTGCATCGTGGCTAGCCACCAGGTTCATCATTGCCTGCGAGCGGCTTATATCAATTCCATTCAATTTATCCTTTAGTTCAGCCACAAATACGGTTGGTTTCATTGATGCAGGAGCATCGGCAAAAAAGTTGCGTGCCGGGCGATACCAGCGGTAATTCATAATCGCATCAAACTGATCACCTTTTAAAAATGTATTTGGGAACATCAATTCATCTGGCCACTTTTTCCACCAAATTTCACCAATCAAATATGCCTCTGGATTAATAGCTCTAACCACCTTCCTAAATTCTCTCCAGAAACCCATGGGCACTTCAGCTGCCACATCAAGGCGGTATCCATCTATACCATCATCGGGATTTCCATCCTGGTTTGGATCAAGCCAGCGCTTGGCTATATTGAATATATGGTTTTTGGCTTCCTGGCTATGCAGGTTGCCTTCGAAAGGCATTTCTTTGTGGTCGCCAATAAAATCTTTTTTCATTTCGGGCATTGTGGGCACTCCAGCCCAGCCACGATATTTGAATTCATTTTCCGGAGTTGCCGGATTATCAAAACTTTCTAATTCGTACCAATCGGATACTTCCGATTTTTCGCCTTTGGCTTTAATATCTTTAAATGCCCAGAATTCTGTTCCAGTATGATTAAAAGAATAATCCAAAATAATTTTTATTCCTTTTTCGTGGCATTTTTTAATTAATTGAAGAAATAAACTATCGGCAGTAGTCCACTTCCATGTTTTTTGATCGACAGGATTTTCTGAAGCTATAATTTCAATGTCTTTTTGTGGATGAGGTCCAAAATTGCGGTCAATATGAGTCCATGTTCTTGGATCGTATTTGTGAAGGGAAGGAGAATCGTTTAGCGGATTAAAATAAATTGCATTAATGCCCAAATTTGACAAGTAATCCAATTCATCTATAACACCTTGTAAATCGCCACCATAGCGGCGCAATTGCAAATTGTCCCATTTGTTTTTAAGGTTCGATTGAGCGAAATAAGCATCGGGTTTGTACCAATCTTGTCCCCAGGGGGTAATTGCCCAGTTTCCGGGAATAGAATCGGGGTAAGTACCTACCAAATCAAGTGGAGTAGGGTCATTTGATTTGTCGCCATTTCTAAAACGTTCCACAAATATCTGATACCAGATTGCATTTTTACTCCATTCGGGAACGGATGTAATATCAACCGCATCTTTGTTGCCAGCGTTTTGTTTTGTATTTTGATTGCATGACAAAAGAATTGTTGTCATTACTAAAACCACGAACAATAAACTTGTTTTCATTTTTATTGATAATTTAAAAGTAATTATCTGTTTGCCAATCAATAATTCAATTAATTTCATATAAAAAGCCCGTTATTAGCGGGCTTTTTAATGCATAAATTACTTTGCAGGAGTCATGGTAACAATTTTATCAAGCATATTAAGCTTAATTTTAAAATTACCTGTAGTTCCAATAAATCTTAAATTTTTATCACCATCATTGGCATTTTCGAATAATGCATCAACTTTGGTAAAATAAGGGTAATTGTATGAAGTTGGTCCCCAATCGGCCTGGGCAAAGAAACGGAAAGTTTCACCTTTGATAAAATCGGTAGTTGCTTCGAAAATTCCATTGCTCTTCCATGTCATGGTAACATAGTCTGTTGTCCAGTTCCATCCGCCAACAGCAGCACCAGTCATAAACATTTTTGGAGTTGGCACAGATGTCATGCTGACACTTTTGGTTTTCAAATCACAAACAATTTCATAATAGCCGCTAGCAGCTTCAACTTTAAAGTTTTTATCCCCATCATTTGCATTTGAAAATTTGCTATCAACAGTTGTAAAATAAGGATAGTTGTATGAAGTTGGGTCCCAATTAGCCTGGGCAAAGAAACGGAAAGTTTCACCTTTAATAAAGTACGCAATTGTAGTATATACTTTTGGGGCACTGCTCCTAACTTCTACACCTTTTGTCCAGTCCCATCCACCGGTGGCTGCACCGCACATATAAATTGGAGGAAATTCAACAGCATATGGTGCTACAACGAAACTTGAAGTTGCGGAAACTACTGTTTTTACATCAGCATGAATTGTTGCTATTACACGCATTTCCATTGAATGATTTATATCAAACGTTTCGTATCCGGCTGCAAGCAATAATTTATTGAAGTTTCCAACACTAATTTTTCCGGTTAATTCAGAAGTTGATAGAATGGTAACTGGTTTAGCAAAATTCTTATTTGCTGAATCAACTTGCAATGTGTATGTAGTTGAAGATTTGAAGCCAAAATCACTTGCAGACCATGAAAATGTTAATTCATTTGCAGCATTATCTAAATTAAAGCCAGTAAATGCTGGAAGTGCAGCCAAAGCTGCCGGAGCAGGATTTTCTGCAACCATAATTTTGTCTGCATCCTTCTCGCATGAGGCAAAGGCAAACAAACCAAGCATTAAAGCGATGATAAATATATTTTTTCTCATTTTTATTATATTTTAATGTTAATTGTTCATTGTAGGAACACCATATATCCTGAGTAAAACCCAGGATATATTTACCTAACAAATTAATAACCAGTATTTTGTTTTAAACTTGGATTTGCGTTTAGGTCATTTGAAGGAATTGGATATAAATCCCTGAACGATTCAGTTGCTTTGCCTGCCTGAACATTTCCTTTCCATTCCCAAACATAATCACCACCTGTAAATTTCTTGAACCTGATTAAATCAGATCTTCTCTGGCCTTCCCAATATAACTCTTTTCCTCTTTCATTAATGATGAAATCTAAAGTAAGGCTGCCATCAACAATATTTCCTGAAGCATTTCCATAAGCACGGGCTCTTAGAGCATTTACATAACCAAGAGCTGTTGCCCTTGATCCACCGCCGCCTCTTAAAACAGCTTCGGCATACATTAAATAAGCATCTGATAAACGGAATACAGGAAAATCGATACTTACAAATGCAGGATGAGCATTTGGTGCAGTTCCGCCACCTTTGCTAATGTTTCTGAATTTAGTTACACCTACACCATGGGTGAATGTACCAACATTGTTAATGTCCCAATTCCATCCGCTTTCAGGATCTGTATTGAAAAAGAAAAGTGCCCTGCTATCAGCAAAAGTAGGTTGCGTTGAATTAAAATCGGTTTTTTTAATACCAAAAACACCTTCAACAAAAGTTTTAATAGTGCGGCCACCGCCCCATCCACCATCATGTCCGTAATTTGGCATTCCGCCACCTGCTGACATGTGCTGAATAAATGTCATACCTCCATATTGTTGGGTGTTCTGACCATCGAAACATATTGGGAAAATCATTTCGGGACTGGTATTGTTATCAGCCAAAAACATATCCTGATAATTATCATCAAGCACATAACCTGCAGCAATTACTTTATTGATTTGAGCAAGCGCATCAGCATATCTGGCTGTTCCTGTGTAAACTTCAGCATTCATATATAATTTTGCAAGCAACATCCATGCTGCAGCTTTATCAGCTCTTCCATATTCAAATCTGGGTTCACCCAAATCTTTTTCCATATCAATTAATTCCGATTCAACATAAGTAAACAAATCTGCCCTTGATATTTGTTTTGGTTGGAATGAACCAGGCAAATCTTTTTCAGTTACAAAAGGAACATTGCCAAACATATCAATTGCATGATAGTATGAGAAAGCCCTTAAAAATCGTGCTTCAGCTTTCATTGCTGATATACCGGTAATTCCGGTAGCTGAATTTGCAGTTCTGATAAATTCATTGGCTACAGAAATTGAAAAGTAAATCCTGGAGTACAATGCAGCAATAAATACATCGTTTGGTGCCCAAGTGTGCCAATGGAAATTTTTGATTGTTGCATCATCCCAGGCCATAATTGCCTCATCAGTGCTTAATTCCTGCAATCCCCATAATTGGCGAAGATAGTTTCCAAAGTTTTGGTCAATTCCTCGGATATCGCCTGCATCAGAACCACCTTGACCACTTACAGCATAGCTAGCATAAATTTTGGCTAAAGCTTGTTTATAGGCATCAGCATCTTTAAATAATATGCTTGGTGTAGATTGACTTGGGTCAATTGGCGTTACATCCAAATCTTTCACGCAAGACGAAAATGAAAGCGCTCCGATCAGGAAAAATAAATATACTATATTAAATTTTTTCATTTTATTTCTTATTTGAATGATTAAAAGTTTAGATTTAAACCTAACATAAATGTACGTGGCCTAGGAAAAATATTATTGTCGATTCCACTGGCTACTTCCGGATCTAAACCAGAGTATTTTGTTACAACAAATGCATTTTGGACTGTAAATGCAACTCGTCCGTTAATTTTTTCAGTAAAGAATTTATCGAAAGCATAGCCTAAGCTGATGTTGTCCATACGGAAGAAAGATGCATTTTCGAGATAGAAATCAGACCAATATTGTGCAGTTGTAAATTTGGTTTTTTCAACATCTTTAATAATATTGGCAGTGTAACCCGATTGGTTATAAAGATTTTGATACAAGCCCATGTTTGAAGCATTGTTGTTGTATACATAATTACCAATATTGAAACGACCGGCGAATGAAAAATCAAAGTTTTTAAATGTAAACCTTGAAGAAACTCCAATTAAATAATCTGGTGCGGGTGATTGTAAATAGTATTTGTTTGCATTGTTGCCCGATACATTTCCACCTTTACCAGTTTTATCAACATACAAACCTTCAATTGGCATTCCATTTGTTCCGTATACCTGATTAAACAAGAAGAAAGTGTTTGCAGGATAACCTACAGAATTGATTTGAACATTATTTCCAACTCCACCTGCAATGCCTCCAACATCATAACCTGGATAACTTGGATCATCAATTGCAGTTAATTTGGTAATTTCATTTTGGTTGTAGGTGAAATTTACTGATAATTCCCAACTCATATCTGCTTTGGAAATAATTTTTCCCGTAAGTTCTGCTTCAAGCCCTTTGTTTTCTAAACTACCAACATTTGTAATTAAATAGTTTGAGAAGTTGGTACCGGCAGCAACAGGTATTTCATTGATTAAATCATCAGTTGTTCTTTTATAAACATCAACAGATCCAGTAATTCTATCTTTAATAAATCCAAAATCCAAAGCTATATTTTGAGTCGTTGTTTCTTCCCATTTAATATTGGCATCGTAAGCATTTGGCCTTTGGGTTGGGTAGAATTTGTTACCAAATTGATAATAAGTTCCGGTTTGACTTATCTGATAAACAGGAATATAAGGATAATTACCACCAGGAATATCTTGTTGGCCTGTTACACCATAACCCAAACGAAGTTTTAAATTGCTGATAGCAGAAACGTTTTTCATGAAGCTCTCTTCATTTATTTTCCAAGCCAAAGCAAAGGATGGAAATAGTCCCCAACGGTTTTCTTCAGCAAAACGTGAAGAACCATCGTAGCGTACTGTTGCAGATAGGATATACTTATTCAAAATAGTATAATTGGCACGGCCAAAAAACGAAACCAAAAAGTTTTCATTCTTATAGTCAACAGTATCCCTGCCTGGCCATTCGCCAGAAGAATTTGCAGTATAATCGCTATTTGAATTTTGGCCTTCCCTGTAATAATGTTGCCATGAGTAACCAGCTGTTAAATCTAAGTTTTGACTTGATCCAAGATCTTTGTTGAATTTAAGATAGAAATCAATCAAACTGTTTTTACGGATGTTTTCATAGCTTTGTAAATTAGTAGCAGGCTCTCTGTAAGATGAAGCTGAATAACCACTTCTATTGTTATCGCCACCAACATTATAATAATCGTATGCACCTTTGAATACAGCACTTAACTCTGGTAAAAATGGCATTTTGTAATCCAATTGGATATTTCCAAAATATCTTTTACCTATTGAGTTATTGTAAGTATACTCTATTCCTGCAACTGGATTTACTGTTGCGATATTATTTGGTAAAGCATTAATATCTGTTGGTGATTGTGTCCAGGATGTAAAACCGCCATATCTGGTATTACCATTCATAATTGGCTGGGTAGGATCCATTTGAATTGCACCACCAATTGAACCCGTTTGGCCAAAACTATTGTGGGTAAATGAGCCTTTGACATTCAGGTCTACTTTTAAATTTCCTTCCAATAAAGTTGGGCTGATAGCCAAATCAACTGAAGTTCTTTCCATCGAAGTTTGTTTTAAGAGACCTTCCTGGTTTGTATAACCAAATGAGGCGCGATAAGGAATATCTTTAGCTGATCCGCTTAAACTAACATTATTGTCAGAAGAAATGGCATTCTGGTAAATTTCGTTCTGCCAATCGGTATTGGCACTGCCAAGAATGTTATTTGCATTTGCTGCCAATCCATTATTAGCTATTCTGGACTGAATTAAGGATTTAAATTCTGAACCATTATAAACTTCGAGTAACTTATCTGCTATACCTATTGACACATTTCCGTTGTAAGTAGCAGTAAGTTTTCCTTTTTTGCCTCTTTTGGTTGTAATAATTATTACACCGTTTGAAGCTCTTGAACCATAAATAGCCGAAGCAGAAGCATCTTTTAAAACTGTGAATGTTTCAATATCGTTTGGATTAATAGATGACAATGGATTTGACATTCCGCCAATTCCTGAGTTGTCAATTGGAATTCCATCAATAACAATTAATGGGTCGTTGCTTGCACGCAATGATGAACCACCTCTGATTCGGATTTGAGAACCACTGCCAGGAGCTCCACCATTGGTTGTAATTACAACGCCTGATGCTTTTCCCATTAATAACTCTTCTGGAGTTGTAATGGCTCCTTTGTTAAAATCCTGTGATGAAATTGAAGTAACAGATCCAGTAGCATCATTCTTTTTAACTGTTCCATAACCAATTACAACAACTTCATCTTTTGTTTCAGCCGAAGGTTCTAATAATACCCTCAATGTATTATTTGTGCCGGCTGCAATTTCCTGCGAAATGTAACCCATGTAAGAAAACACAACGATGTCGAAGTTGTTTACTTTTAGGCTAAAATTACCTTCAAAATCTGTGATTGTTCCATTTGTTGAACCTTTTACAACCACGCTCACTCCGGGAATTGGATTGCCGTCCCCGGAATCAGTTACACGACCGGTTAAATCGCGCTGGGCGTACGAAAAATTCGCAAAAGCCACAAGTGCGATTAATAACATTAGTCTTTTAAACATACCATAATAATTTTTCATTTGCTCTTTAAAATTTAGGTTAAATACTTCAAAATTTTAATAAAAGTTTACACTCTCAGCTTACTTCACTAAAATTCCTTTCAATGATTGCGGCAAACCTATTTAAAAAAAAATGACAGTTAACAAATTTTAACCAATAATTCGCTAAATATTTAATGCACACGAAACCGCAAACGTTTGCAACTTGATTCTAAAAAAATGAAAGATTTAAATAAATGTTAAAAATTGTGCAAAAAAGTAAACAATAAATGACATTATGTTTAAGATTTTTTTGATTCTGGATTATTTTTAAATGGTGGTTTGAGTTTTTGTTTTTATTATTACAGGCCACCTCTAAAAACCCCGATTTCTGCGTTACACTTAATTTGAAAAATCCTCATTTACAATTAGTAAACGCCGGTTTTTCAAATTGAGCAAGCCTTGAACTAGGAGTTTCTAGAGATGCCCTACAGAATTTAAACAATCGAAAGTTGAATAATCTTGTTTTTTATTTTTGTTGAGGGCTAAAAACTAATTACTTTCGTAAACAATCATTTTCGATTATTAAAATGAAAGGACGATTAATTACCATTAAGGATATTGCAAAAGAGCTCGGTGTTTCACCATCAACTGTTTCGCGTGCGCTAAAAAATCATCCGGATATTAGCAATGATACCAAAAGATTAGTAAATGATTTAGCTAAAAAGTATAAATACAAGCCCAACGAGGTTGCGCTAAGCCTGCGGCACAGCAAAAGTAATATTATAGGTGTAATTGTCCCTGAAGTAGTGCACTATTTTTTCTCGTCGGTAATAAGCGGAATTGACGATTTGGCCTATGCCAATGATTATAATGTAATGATTGCCCAAACCAACGAAGATTTTGAACGCGAGGTGCATTCTACGCAGGGCATGTTGTCGAGCAGGGTTGCGGGATTGTTGGTTTCAATTTCAAAAAATACCAAGAATTACGATCATCTGATTAACATGGAAAACAATGGTATTCCTGTTATTTTTTTCGACAGGGTTTGCCCCGATATGGAAACAGATAAGGTGGTAGTTGATGATTTTGAAGGCGCATACAAAGCAGTTGAACATTTAATTAAAACCGGATGCCGTAAAATCGTCCACTTTGGGGCAAGTCAACACTTATTGATTGGTAGGAACCGTCAGAATGGATATTTGCACGCACTTTATAAAAATGGAATTCCTGTTGACGATAGCCTGATATTTAAATGCGAAGATTATAACGAATCAATGCATTTGACCGAAAAATTGATTCGCTCTGGTAAAATTCCTGACGCAATTTTTGCAGTTAATGATCTGACTGCTATTGGCGCAATGGTGGCAATAAAAAGCATGGGGCTTAAAATTCCCGATGATATTTCTATCATTGGATTTACCAATGGACTTATCTCAACAATGACAGATCCTCCTTTATCAACAGTAGAGCAGCATGGATATGAAATGGGGCAAATTGCTGTCCGCTTGCTGTTAAACAGGCTTTCGAAAAATGAAGAAGATTATAATCCGGAAATTCGCGTGTTAAAAACTGATTTGATATTGAGAGGTACTACCAAACCCTTAAAAGAAGAATTTCAAAAATCGAGTGAATTGCTCTACTAAGAAATTTTTATACCTTAAAAAACCTGTTTTAATGGGCAATAGGGGTATTCATAAGTGCAAATGTCTAATTTCCAATTTCTTCTCTTTTGATTAACTTTTTTAAAAATATAACCCTTTTTCGCAATCGTTTGCATTGTTTACCTATTTTTTTTAATAAAAAAAAGATCAAGGATAAAATGTTTTTTTTAATCTAATTCTAAATTCTTCCGCAATCGTTTGAAACCATGCTTCTATTCTCTAAATGCCTTTTATTCATGTTTTTTTATCAAAAAGCTTAACTAAAAAAATTTGCAACTAATTTTATTTATCTATTACTTAGCAATCTCTCTCAGCTTATTTTCATTTATTTGGTAATTCTTTTTCAGGCGAACTTTTCAGGCAAATATTTTTAAAGGTTATTCAACCTAAAAGTATATTGTGTGCATGCTTTTCCTCGATTAAGATAAAATATTTTTATACTATTAATAGATGATCACCTTAATTTCCTATTAATCTTGATATTTTTAGTAATTTAGAGTTTTGCTACAGAAAATATACAGTATATTTTAATTCTTAATTAATGTTAATATGATTAGCAAACCGCAATTAAAATTTTGGCAAATCTGGAATATGAGTTTCGGATTTTTAGGTATTCAGTTTGGATTTGCTCTGCAAAATGCCAATGTTAGCCGAATTTTCGAGACGCTTGGCGCAAACATCGAAGATATACCTATTTTATGGTTAGCTGCTCCGGCTACAGGGTTAATTATGCAGCCAATTATTGGCCACATGAGTGATAAAACCTGGGGGAAACTAGGACGCCGAAGGCCTTATTTTTTGATTGGTGCTATACTGGCTTCATTGGCACTCTTAATTTTGCCAAACTCTCCTGTACTATGGATGGCTGCGGGCATGCTTTGGATTCTTGATGCATCAATCAATATTTCCATGGAGCCTTTTCGTGCTTTTGTTGGCGATATGTTACCCTCCCAGCAACGCACCAATGGTTTTGCCATGCAAAGTTTTTTTATCGGAACAGGAGCTGTAGTTGCGTCAGCATTGCCTTATATGCTTACCAATTGGTTGGGCGTAAAAAATATTGCCGATGCTGGTAGCATTCCACCTTCTGTAAAATGGTCATTTTATCTAGGTGCACTTGCATTTATTTCAGCTATCATTTGGACAATTGTAAAAACAAAAGAATATTCACCAGAAGAACTCAAATCATTTGAAAAAGCTGTCGAAAATCTCAAAAAAAACGATGATTCCCATCAAATTAATGATGTGAAATTTAATTCAATCGGTGTGATTTCTTTTTTTGTAGGAGTTGCTTCAACTTTATTGTTTGTTTATTTAAACCTGGCAAAAGAATTATTCATTTTTTCAATTGGATTAATGATATTTGGTTTAATAGAACTGATTGCTGGATTTATGCACAAATTACATAAAACCAATGGTTTTGTTGAAGTTATTACTGATTTGAATTCAATGCCAAAAACGATGGTACAACTTGCATTTGTCCAGTTTTTTTCGTGGTTTGCTCTATTTGCCATGTGGATTTATACTACCGCTGGTGTTACATCGCATATTTATGATATGAAAGTTGATAAGCTGGAGTTTCAAACTTTCAATCAAACTTACGAAGCTTTGAAATCAAATCCTGACAAGCAGAAATCAACCCTTGAAGTTTTACCAGATATGGAAAACCTGAACAGAAGGATTTCCGAAAATGGCGAATCAGCAATGAGCATGAAATTGGTGAATTTCTTCACAAGCAATAAAGCGAGTTTAGATAAAACTGAGTTGGATAAAATTGCATATATTGAAAAACAATACAATGATGGTGCCGACTGGGTAGGTATCTGTTTTTCAGTTTACAACGGAGCTGCAGCTTTATTTGCATTTCTATTAATGTTTTTGGCAAAGGTTACGAACAGGAAAATTACCCATTCCGTTTCATTGGTAATTGGTGGTCTAAGCTTCATATCCATTTTCTTTATTTCAAATCCGATGTTT
>JFJP01010585.1_pt1 | contig 10904 bp, 12 predicted proteins | sample 431651 | NCBI WGS metagenome assembly JFJP01 (sample SAMN02602958, study PRJNA72255) | Microbial mat metagenome, whole genome shotgun sequencing project. | biome: fresh water; feature: sink hole; material: water; isolation source: purple microbial (photo- and chemosynthetic) mats found in...
GAAGCGGTCGCCAATCATCAGCGACAGATTGCAGACGTTCGGGCCGGGCAGCACCTGGGCCAGAGACAGCATCTCGAGGAACTCGGCCTGCGTCAGCCAGCGGCGTTGCTCGCAGAGTACCCGCTGTGCCACCGCCAGCACGCCGCCGAAACCCTGCAGCGCCAGCGCGCTGAACGCGACGAAGAGCTCGGTGCAGGAGGCCGGGCGGGCCAGCGTCGGTTCGGCTTGGGCGGACATCGACCGAGAGTAGCAGTGGCCAGGGTCGCGGCGGTCCGACCGCGCGGATCAAGCGGTCGCGAAGCGCCGTGCAGCATGCAGCCCCAGGCCGGTCGCGACGCTGGAGAGTCGATCGCCGTGTACGGCGCGGGCGCCGGGAAAGGCTGCAGCGAGACGGGCTGTCAGCGAGGTCAGCCCGCTCGAGCCGCCGGTGAAGTAGATCGCATCCACGGCGTCTGGCTTCACGCCGGCCAGGCGCACTGTCTCGCGTGCCGCTGCAATGATGCGAGCGAGGTCCTCCTCGATCGCCGCCATCGCATCGGATGCGCGCAGGCTCACGCCGAGCCCGGACTCGACGAGCGCCAGGTCGATCTGCGCATCTGCGCCCGCGGCGATCTCGATCTTGGCGGCTTCGGCGCGCGCCGCGAGGTCGTGACCCAGGCGCTCGTTTACCGTGTGCATCAGTCGGCGGTGATGGGCCGGGTCGGCATAGAAGCCGGCCATTCCCTTGAGCTCGGCCACACGCGCGGGCCGGTACACCGTGTTGATCAGGTGCCAGGTCGCGAGGTCGAAGTAGATCGCGCTCGGCACCTCGCGCGCCGGGGCGTCGCTGCGCGCGGGGCCGAAGGCGCCGTAGCCCAGCGGCGGCAGCACGCAGGCGAGCTCGATCCGACGGTCGAAGTCGGTGCCGGCGACATGCACGCCATGGTTGGCCAGGATGTCGTGCTTGCGATCCAGCCTGGCCATGCGCTCGGGGCCGACCCGTACCAGCGAGAAATCCGAGGTGCCGCCACCGAGGTCGGCCACCAGGACGCGCTGTTCGCAGGTGGCCTGCTGTTCGTAGTCGAATGCCGCCGCGATCGGCTCGTACTGGAAGGCCACCTCGCGCAGGCCTGCCGCGTGCGCTGCGGCTTCGAGTGAAGCCTGGGCTTGCGCGTCGCGCGCGGGATCGTCGTCGACGAAGAAGACCGGCCGGCCGAGTACGGCGTGCGTGATCGGCATGCCGGTCGTCGCCTCGGCCGCCAAACGCAGGTGACGCAGGTAGCCCGAGATGACATCGAGATACGGCACGGCGTGCCCGCCGCCGACGTCGGTGCTTTGTCCAACCAATGCCGAGCCGAGGATGCTCTTCATCGAGCGCATCAGTCGTCCCTCGTGGCCGTCGACGTAGGCTGCCACTGCCGCGCGCCCGAAAACGCAGCGGGACATTGCGGAATCGGCGAAATAGAACACGGCCGTGGGCATCGTCGGCAACCCGGCTTCGAGTTCGATCAGGCGTGCGCCCCGATCGGGTGCGGGTACCGCCACCGCAGAGTTGGAGGTGCCGAAATCGATCGCGCAGAACGACCCACGAGGCGCTGTCGCTGGCTTCGGCTTGCGGGTGGAGGCAGACATCATGATTGCGGGGGATTCGCTGCGGCTTCGATGCGGACGAAAAAAAACGCGGCCGAAGCCGCGTTCTCATCGAACCGAGCCCGAAGGCCCGTGTCGTTTACAGCGGACGGATGTTCGCAGCTTGCGGGCCCTTCTGGCCTTGCTTCACCTCGAACTCGACGCGCTGGTTTTCCAGCAGCGTCTTGAAACCCGTGCCCTGGATGTCCCGGAAGTGGGCGAAGACGTCGGCGCCGCCGCCGTCCTGAGCAATGAAGCCGAAGCCCTTGCTCTCGTTGAACCACTTCACGGTACCGGTTTGCACGCTCATAACATTCCTATCGATCGATCAAGTAGAAAGACACGACGACATGTCGTGCCCCTGCAGAGACACTCAAGAAACGCTACCTGGGGGAGGAACCAGACGGCCATCGGAACCGATAACCGGATCGAACAAACCTCAAAGAACCACGGTCTTGCGTATATCTACGTAGGGAAGTATAGCCGACACCGGCAGTCGGAAGGCGCGACACAATGCATCAATTCGCTTCCGATCCGTATTGTCCTCATGAACGAGCACCCGACCGATCCGACCTCTGCGCGCTGGCAGCATGACGGCGTGCGAGTCATTGCCGCCGGCCAACTCGACGCCAACACGGCGCAGACCCCTGGCATGGATCGCAAGGCGGCCATCAGTTTTGCGCGGGTCGGCGCCCAGAAGCTGTGGGCCGGCACCGTGCACATTCATCCCGACGCCAAGACAGGGGCGCACCATCACGGGCCGCTGGAAAGCGTGATCTTCGTGGTCAAGGGGCGCGCGCGGATGCGCTGGGGTGAGCGGCTGGAGTTCATTGCCGAGGCCGGTCCGGGCGACTTCATCTACGTGCCGCCGTTCGTGCCTCACCAGGAGATCAATGCCAGTACCGAGGAGGTGCTCGAGTGCGTGCTGGTGCGCAGTGACGGTGAGGCGGTGGTGGTCAACCTCGACATCGAGCCGGTGGAGCAGCCGATGTCGGTGCGCTGGATCGATCCGATCCACCGCACCTGACGCGCCGTCGACGGCCGACCCTGTTACGGGACCGCTCCAGCTCAGCGCAGCGCGGCGATCCGCTGCGCCAACGCTTTGATGCCGGTTTCGGTCAGATCGTTGGCCTCGATCCGCTGCGACTCCTTCAGTCGCGAGAAATGCCGACCCTGGGAGCGTGCATAGAGCGGGTCGTAGTGCTCGGTCATCAGCGCTGAGAACAGCGGTTCCAGTTCGCGCCGCAGAGCCCATTCCTGCCAGCGCGCGAGCGTCTCGTTGGGCAGCAGTCCCTGCAGGCAGCCGAGCTGATCGGCCAGTCGCCTCGGATCATCCGCGAACCAGGCGTAGTCGCGCAGCAGATAGGCGAGGCGAGCCTCATGGCTGGCGGCGATCTCGACCACCTGACTTTCGCGCAACCGCAGCAGCAGCGCCTCGGGCACGGTGAGTCGACCGATGCGGCGGCTCTCGGCCTCGATCCATACCGTGCGCGTCTCATCCAGCGCTTCGATTGCGTGGGCCAGTTGCGTCTCGAAGTGCTTTTGGGATGGTTGCGGCACGCCCGGCAACGCACCCAGTACCGATCCACGGTGCGCGGCGAGTTGTTCCAGATCGAGGACCTGCTCGCCCTGATCGACGAGGGCCTGCAGCACACGTGTCTTCGCGCTGCCGGTCGGGCCGCACAGGACGCGCAGCGGCAGCCTGGGCGCCAGTGACTGCAGCCGCTCGACGACGTGCCGCCGCCAGGCCTTATAGCCGCCTTGCAACTGCTGAGCGTCCCAGCCGACCATGCGCATCCATGCCACGAAGCTGCCGCTGCGCATGCCGCCGCGCCAGCAATACAGCAGCGGGCGCCAGCTCTTCGGTTGGTCGCGAAAGTGCACGTCCAGGTGATCCGCGATCTGCCGCGCGACGAGCGCACCGCCTAGCTTGCGGGCTTCGAATGCCGAGACCTGGACATAGGCGGTGCCGACCAGCTGGCGCTCCGCGTCGTCGAGCACCGGGCAGTTGATCGCGCCCGGGATGTGGTCCAGCGCGTACTCGGAAGGCGACCGCACGTCGATCACGGTATCGAAGCCTTCAATGTCTTCCACGGTTGTCGGGGAATGGCTCATCGCGTTGGTGGTGAGATGGCTATGGAGGACACTGTCGCCATGCAACGTGCTCACGCAACTGCCGCCGACTTGAGAGCCTTGGGCAGGACCGGGAGTCATGTCGAGGCGACGATTGTGTCGCGCATCGGTTGGCCATCGGCCTGAGGCCGCGATGCAGCAGACCGACTTTCCGCTGCGGGGCGAGTTCATCACCCTCGACGCGCTGCTCAAGGCCACGGGTCTGGCCGATAGCGGGGGCGGTGCCAAGATGCTGATTGGGCAGGGACGGGTTCAGGTCGACGGTCGCGAGGAACTGCGCCGGGGAGCCAAGCTCCGCGCAGGACAGGTGGTGGCCGTCCAAGGCGTCCGGGTCCGTCTGCTTGCTGCGCCGACTTCGGCCGACTGAACAGGTTTCGGCTTGTGGTTGGGTACTTCTAGCCCGGGCCGATAAGGGCTGCCACCACGGCTTCTCCCTGACGAGTAGTTTGAGAATGATTCCTACTTAGCGGTGCTTGCTCAGGTATGCAGCGGCTCCGAGCAAGTTGTCAGGCCGGGTGTTTACCATTTACTTGTCGTCCAAGACAATCAGTCCTGCGTTGACCCATTTCCCCAACTCAATCCGGAGACCCCAATGACCGCTCGTCGCCAGTTTATTCAGTGGATTCCCGCCGCAGGTCTAGCCATGGTGGCCGCGCGTAGCGCTCAGGCTCAAGTCAAGCTCGACGAAAAGGATCCGACTGCCGTGGCTCTTGGCTATGTGGCCGATGCCACCAAGGCCGACAAGGCCAAGTTCAAGAATTTTGCGGCTGGGCAATTCTGCGGCAATTGCGCTTTGTTCCAGGGCAAAACCAGCGAAAAGCCCAATGCCGAATGGGGCGGATGCCCGCTGTTTGCCGGCAAGCAGGTTGCCAACGCCGGGTGGTGCAGCGCCTGGGCCAAGAAGGCCTGAGGCCGCGAAGTCGGTTGATCCGGCTTGCGATGCCTGGAATTGAAGAACGGGGCCGCTAGGCCCCATTTTTTTAGGGCGCGCTGATCGTGGATGACGCTGCTTCGCGGTCCCCTGCCCTGATCAGAACGGAACCCGGCTCGAGAAACTGCAGACCTTCCCCGTGAAGGGGTGAGAAAGCAGCAGACTGGTCGCATGCAGCAACAGCCGCTGTGCCGGCCTGGCAGCCTCGCAGCCGTAGAGCGCGTCGCCGATGATCGTGTGGCCGATGGAGTGCAGGTGCACGCGCAACTGATGCGTACGGCCGGTCAGCGGTTCGAGTTGCAGGCGCGTGCGTTCGCAGGTGGCATCCATCGCCACTACGCGCCAGCGGGTCAGTGCAGGCCTGCCGTGCTCGGTGTCCACGCGCTGGCGCGGGCGGTTCGGCCAATCGGGACCAAGTGGCAGGTCGATCACGCCCTCCAGTGAGTTCATTCGCCCGTGGACCACCGCCTCGTAGCTCTTGCCCACCTGACGCTGTTCGAAGGCGAGGCCGAGGCTGCGTTGGGCCGCGGCACTGCGGGCGAAGACCATCAGCCCTGAGGTGGCCTCGTCGAGGCGGTGCACGATGAGCGCCTCCGGCCAGCGGGCCTGCACCCGCGCGGCAAGACAGTCCTGCTTTTCCGGGCCGCGTCCTGGCACCGCGAGCAGCCCGGCTGGTTTCTCGACTACCAACAGGGCCTCGTCGAGGTGGACGAGGTCAGCGTCCTCCAGCGAGGCAGTCGCAGTGATCAGGCCGCCTCGCTCAGTCGCCGACTCGGCCCGTTTGCGCGGGCTCGAGGCGTGGGCGAGGGGCCTACAGCCCCAGCCACTTCCCGAGCGTCATCAGGGCTGCCTCGTCGTAGCTGGCAAAGCCCTTGAGCTTGGTCGGCTCGAGCTTCTTCTTGCCCTCCTCGGAGCCGTCGAGTGCCAGCAGATAAGTGCGGACCACGTCGATGTCCTCGGCGCTCATGCTCGGGCTCGCGATCACGTGCTTGATCGGCACTGCCTTGGACTTGAACAGGATCTTGCCGCCCTTGGCGCTCCAGCCCTTGATCACCGCGGAGGACGCGGTGGCGCCAGCCGGCGTGAGATTGTTCTCCACGAAGAACGGCACCGCGTCCTGATAGCGGGTGTAAACGTACTTCACCTGCTGCGCGTCGCCGAGTGCGTCGCGGATCGTGGCGCGCACCATCCATGAGGTGATCGAGTCCTCGTCGGGGGCGCCGATGCGCGTGCCCTTGAGGTCGGCCACGCCCTTGAGCGGCGAGTTGGCGTTGACGAGGAAATTGGCGCTGTAGTCCTGAAACCCCTGCGTCACTGCCACGAGCTTGTAGCCCGAGGACTTCATGGCTTCGATTGACACATGGGCCGGATGCACCATCGCGAGGTCGTAGCGTTTGGTCGCGAGACCCTTGCGCAGGCTCGGATAGTCGCCGACCGGCTCGACGACCACCGGGCGCTTGAGCAGTTTGGTGAGGTCGGCCGCGATCGCGGCGTACTTGGCGGCGATCTGTTCGCTGGGCACGCGGTAGGTCACGCCCTCGTTGACCGCCAGTACGAGATCGGCATGCGCCCATGGCGCCGCGATGACAAGCAACAGCGCACCGAGCCTGCGGGCCAAACCTGAGAGTCCCAAGAAGTTCATCAATTCTTTCCTGCAGGCGTTACCTTCGCCGCTGTGGGCCGATTGTGGCGCGGGTCTGGGCCTGTGCCAGTGCCTGCGTTGCGCGCCGATCACCTCAGAACGGTCTGTTCCATGAACTTCCGCATGGCCTTCGCGGATGCGCTGGCGATCAACGCAGCGGTTGGCGGCGCCAAACTGCCGAATGCCTCTGCCCGTGTGGCGTTCACGAACTGTCCCTCGGAGGGCGACTGCCGTGCGGCCCAGATGCAACAAAGAGTCACCATGCCTTCTGCGGCTTAGGCCTGACAATCGAGGCCCAACGAACCGGGGAGCGAGCGAACGTGACGAACATCCATTTGATCGGCGGAGAGAAGGGCGGGGTGGGCAAGTCGGTGGTGGCACGTCTGCTGGCGCAATACCTGATCGACCGGCAGATGCCTTTCCTGGGTTTTGATACCGATCGATCGCACGGCGCGCTGCTGCGTTTCTACGCCGGCTACGCCTCGCAGGTGCCGGTGGACAGTTACGACGCGATGGACCAGATCGTCGAGGCGGCGGTGGATGTCCCCGAGCGCCGCATCCTGGTCGATCTGGCGGCCCAGACCCACGATCCGCTCGTGAAGTGGATCGACGAATCCGGCGTGCTCGACATGGCCGAGGAAGTGGGCCTGTCGTTCAACTACTGGCATGTGATGGACTCCGGCCGCGACTCGGTGGATCTGCTGAGAAAGCTGCTCGACCGCTTCGGCAGGCGTCTGCAATACCGCCTGGTGCGCAACGAGTTGCGCGGCGATGATTTCTCGATCCTCGATCAAAACCCAGGAAAGCCTGCATGACAGTGTGATGCAGAAGATCGACGGCAGCAGCGCCAGTTTCTGGTCGGCCGCGTACCACGCTGACAAGGACGCCACCGGGATCGGCCTGATGGACCGCCAGCGGGTGAAGCTGTGGCTGCGAGATGCCTACCGCGAGCTCGACAGCGCGGGCGTCTGACGCCGGAGCGGGCTGAGTCAGCGCGGCTTAGTGGAAACCCGCCCCGGCCGGTGTGCGGCGGGCCAACTCGCCCGAGCGCCGACTGATAGACTGAACCTAAATGGCGCGTTGGGTCGATCGACGCTGGTGGTCGGCCGCGATGGGAGAGCAGACGTGCACGATCTGGTTCGAAGTTGACGTGGGGAGTCGCTCGATGCATAGCTTGGTGGTGATGGCGCGTGCCTTGGGGGCCGCAGTTCTGGCTGCGTGCTGCTTGGCCGGCGCCCCCTCGGCGCTCGCTGCGCCAGGTGGCCTTCCGACCAACGTCGCCCACACCGATTCCTCTCCGGAGTGGGAGCGACTGCGGGGCAACCTGTTCAAGGACCGCCCGATCGAGGCGACGGCCTCGCAGGTGATGCTCATGGTGCCGCTGCGTGCGGCTTACGGCGCCGCTGTGCCGGTGAAGATCGTTTCGCGCATTCCACAGACGCCGGATCTCTACGTCAAGCGCATGTATGTGGTGGTCGACAAGAATCCTTCGGAACTGGCGGTGGTGTTGGACCTGACCCCCGAAATCGGCCAGGCCGACTTCGAGATGAGGCTGCGCGTCAACGAGTACAGCCATGTTCGTGTCGTCAGCGAGTTGAGCAACGGCGAACTGCACATGGACTCGCGCTACGTGAAGACCTCTGGCGGTTGCTCGGCGCCGCCGAACCGTGGTCCTCTCGCCGAGATTGGCAGGACCGCATTCAAGCTGCCCGACGGCGTGAAGATGAACGCCCTCACGGCCGCCGACGTGCGCGTGACGCATCCCAACGACACCGGTTTCGAGTTGAACAACCAGACGGTCATGTTCATCCCGCCGCACTTCGTCCGCTCGATCAAGGTGAGCTACGGCGACCACAAGCTGTTCGACGCTGAGCTCGACTTCTCGGTCAGCGAGAACCCGCAGCTGCGCTTCAACTTCGTGCCCCATGGTGCCGGCGAACTCAAGGCCGAGGTCGAGGACTCGAAGGACGAGCGCTTCTTCGGTTCTCTGCCGGTTCAGTGAGCGCCGCTCTGGCGGCTTGGATGGCGGGCGCGTCCCGGCGCGCGCCGCGTGCGGTGCTGATGGCTCTCGCGTTCTACTGGGTGACGCCGACCACAGCGCTGGCCGGGCTGCCAGCCGCTTACGGGGCGACGGTGATCCAGCCTACGGGTCTGCCTGAACGCGCCGAGTTCGACCTGACCGCCGTGGTGGAGCGCGCCAGGCGCGACAAGAAGCGTCTGTATGTCTACCTCGGCGCCAGCGACTGCAAGTTCTGCCGCCGCTATGAGGCCTTCCTCGACAAGCACGCCACGGAGTTGGTGCCGCATTTCCAGAAGGACTATCTGGTCGTCGATCTGCGCAGTTCGCTGTCGGTGCTGCCCCGCTCGCTGTTCATCCGCGTAGGCACACGCAGTCAGAACTACACCGAGTTTCAGACCGCGATCGGCGACGAGCGTACAAGGCAGCTCATCTACCCCAACATCTGGCTGCTCGACGCCGATCTGAAGCCGCTGCTGCAGATGCCTTCCGGGGCTGGCACCTTCGAGACCGTGCCCGAGCAGATCGAGATCCTGCAACTGGTCCAGTAGGGGTTGCGTCAGGATCGATCGAACACCGGCGTTGTGCGCCGGTCATCCGCATCGGCTAACCTCGCGGCCCTGCCTGCATCCGATCACCTGCCGCGACGGGCTCGTCCGTTGGAACGGGTCTGCCAGACACTCCCAGGAGATCCCACTGTTCGCCTTCTTCGAGAAGCTGCTGCATCCCTATCCGGATGCCGAACCCAAGCCGCCGCCGCGCGGCCTGCTGCCCTTCATCTGGGCCTGCACCAAGGGCTTGCGCGGCTACATCCTGGCGATGACCGTGCTCACGGCGCTGATCGGCGCCTTCGAAGCGCTGCTGTTCAGCATGCTCGGCAGCATCGTCGACTGGCTCGGTCAAGTCGAGCCGGCCAGGCTGTGGATCGAGCAGGGCGACAAGCTGCTGCTGCTGGCCACGGTGCTGGTGGTCAGCCCGCTGGTGGTGGGTCTTCAGGCGCTGTTCAAGTACCAGGTGCTGTTCGGCAACTTTCCGATGCTGCTGCGCTGGAACTTTCACCGCCTGATGCTGGGCCAGAGCCTGACCTTCTATCAGGACGAGTTCGCTGGCCGGGTGGCGACGAAGGTCATGCAGTCGGCGCTGGCGGTGCGCGACGTGATGTTGATCGTGACCGACATCCTGATGTTCATCGTGATCTATTTCGTCACGCTGATCGCCGTGGTCGGCGGCTTCGATCTCTGGCTGTTGCTGCCTTTCCTCGGCTGGCTGACTCTGTACGTGGCCGCGCTCTGCTATTTCGTACCGCGCCTGGGGCGTGTCGGTCAGGCGCAGGCCGACGCGCGCTCCCTGATGGTGGGGCGCGTGACCGACGCGTACACCAACATCACGACTGTCAAACTGTTCTCGCACGCCAGGCGGGAGGCCGGGCATGCCAAGGGCGCGATGCACGAGTTCATGGTGACGGCCTACGCGCAGATGCGCCTCGTCACCGGCTTCGAGATCATCAACCACATCCTGAGCATGGCCCTGATCCTGGCCACCGGCGGCGTGACGCTGGCGCTGTGGATGCGTGGTGAGGTCGGTATCGGCGCGGTGGCCGCAGCCACCGCGATGGCGCTGCGGCTCAACGGCATTTCGCACTGGATCATGTGGGAGATGGCGTCCCTCTTCGAACATATCGGCACGGTGCAGGACGGCATGGGTACGCTGTCGCTGCCGCACACGGTGGTTGATCGGCCCGATGCGCAGCCGCTGCGTTGCACGCGTGGCGAACTGGAATTCGAGGACGTTCACTTTGCCTACGGCGGCACGCGGCCGGTGATCGACGGACTCACGCTGCATGTGAAGGCGGGCGAGAAGATCGGGCTGGTGGGTCGCTCGGGGGCCGGCAAGAGCACCATCGTCAATCTGCTGCTGCGCTTCTACGACGTCGCAGGTGGCCGCGTTCTGATCGACGGCCAAGACATCGCGGCCGTCACGCAGGATTCGCTGCGTGCGCAGATCGGCATGGTGACCCAGGACACCTCGCTGCTGCACCGGTCGGTTCGCGACAACATCCTCTACGGTCGCCCTGACGCCACCGATGCCGACATGATTGCCGCAGCCAAGCGGGCCGAGGCGCATGACTTCATCCTGACGCTCGGCGATGCCAAGGGCCGCAGCGGCTACGACGCCCACGTCGGTGAGCGCGGCGTCAAGCTGTCGGGCGGGCAGCGCCAGCGCATCGCGATCGCGCGCGTGATGCTCAAGGACGCGCCGATCCTGCTGCTCGACGAGGCCACCAGTGCGCTCGACAGCGAGGTCGAGGCGGCCATTCAGGCCAGCTTGTACCGGCTGATGGAGGGCAAGACGGTGGTGGCGATCGCACACCGGCTGTCCACCATCGCGGCGATGGACCGGCTGATCGTGCTCGACCGAGGCCGCATCGTCGAGGAAGGCGATCATCACAGCTTGCTGGCGCGGGGCGGTCTCTACGCGCGGCTGTGGGCGCACCAGAGCGGCGGATTCCTCGGCGATGAACGCGACACGGACGACGAATCCGTGCGGCCGGCAGCCCAGGGCCCGGCCAACGG
>JFJP01028291.1_pt1 | contig 10904 bp, 12 predicted proteins | sample 431651 | NCBI WGS metagenome assembly JFJP01 (sample SAMN02602958, study PRJNA72255) | Microbial mat metagenome, whole genome shotgun sequencing project. | biome: fresh water; feature: sink hole; material: water; isolation source: purple microbial (photo- and chemosynthetic) mats found in...
TTCTTTCATAGGCAGTTTAAATGCTTTGCATGCAGAATTAAGTGGATTTAAAGAATTTCTATTATATGATTTTGGTTTGGATTTTAGGCTCAGAGATCATTTTTATTAAGTCCTTCTTTGTTGGAAAAAATTCCGTTTGATTCATTTGAAAGGTTCAAAGAGGAAGACTGGATAAGAGACGTGTTAAAGAGAATAGAACAAGAGAAGAAATATAAGATCAATACGAGAAAAGGGCAGGCTTTTTGGTAAGAATAAGAAAAAGACAATCATGAGAAATGAGTTTGATTATGGAAGTTTTGAAGAAAATTGATATGCTTTAAATCTGCCTATCCATATAAGCAACATCACAGAACATCTAAAATCATTAAAAAACTAAATTAAAAAGACATTTTTTTATGAAAAATTTGAAATTAATTAAAAATAAAAATTGAATTAAAAAAAGAAATAGCATTTTATTAATATAAAAAACTTAATATAATGAACGATAAAAGCTCTGTTTTAAGCCTCCTGAACACCTTTGAAACATATTTGAATTCCCTAAAAATTCTGCCTTCACAAAAAGAGAAGATCTTTAAATCCTACCATGAATTAAAGCAAATTCTTTTGAAACACCCTTATGAAAAAAAGGAAATACTTGAATTTTTTTCAAATTTCCACTCTAATCATGAAAATAATTTCGAAAACCTTCATTTTTCAAAACCACATAATTTCATTGAAAAAAAAACTATCACATTCCTCATAGATATTGATAAATTTCCTTTATACAACTCACATAAATTGAAAAATATCTATAATATACAAAAAATTCGATCCTTTAATGCTGAATCTAACCTGAATAGTTTTTATCGATGCATTGGATTTCTGCATCTCGAATCTCTCATAAAAGCGAGAAATCTTGAAAAATTACGAAAGTATTCGAAACTGAAACTATTTTCAAACAAAGATAGTTTTTTCATTGAAGACCTCACAAATACATTCAATCACAATATTCTTAAACTTCTCACTCTGTTAGAAAATCCAAAAAACTCTGAAGAGTTTGTGATATCAGAATTCATTGCGATGATCAACATTTTCCCAAGCAAATTTCTTGATAGTATAGTACTTTTAATCAAACATCTTCTTGTGAAATATCTCGATAATGAAAAAATTTCCCATAGTATTTTTTTAACTCCAAATGAAAAAAACCAAAAACTTGCTCGTTCTCATTCTTCTCCTACTCCTGATAATGAAATCTCTTTTGCAGTCAAAGAAGCAGCTTCTTATGCTTTTGATTTCAACATGACTATTCTCTACATTAATTCAAACCAAGAACCTTTTCAAGAAAATATCACAAATAATCAACCAAATGCATATAAATTTGATTTGATTTTCTTTGGAAAAAATGATTTTATTTATGTAATTGGCTATTCAAATAGCATTTTAAAGCTTTCACCCCAGAAAAATGATCATAATTATTATTCAGTGCCAATGAAAAATGATAAAATTGATGAAGAAAATGTGGTGGTGAAACCTTTTGATGATGAAATACATAAAGGAGAATATAAAGAATCTGTTGCTTTATCTGCAACACCAAAAGGAAAAAGTAAAGAAGAAACTACAGAAAATTTCTCTGCTTCTGCTATACCTTCTGAACGAAAAAACCCTTTCAAACTTGAATATGAACAATATAATGAACCTGCCAAGAAAAATAAACTTCTGCATGAAAAAGTAAAAAATATAATTTTCTTTTATATTAAATGAAAAATGAAAGATGGAAGTCCATAAAAAATTTGATTTCGCCAAAAAAGCCCCCTATTTGCTTGACTTAGTTCAATTTGTGAATGAAAATAATAATTATAATGATAATGAGATTGGAAAATTAAAAATACAAGAAAATCTTGTTTCATACAAAAGTATAAGAAGCATAAATCTTTTGTCTTTGAACAGTAAACCTATTGAACGTAAAAAATAGTAATATTGATATAAATACTGTAATGTAATTTTATTTAAGCTGAAGAAAAACAAAAAAGAAGCATGGCAAGCATTAACTTTTTGCCTATAGATGATAATCCTCTTGAAAGTAAAAAAAAACAAATTTCTATTCAAAAGAAATTTTATTTGAAGAAAAAAAAGAAACTGAAGAAAATAAAAAAAGAAGAATTTCGATTGAAAAATGTAAAAAAAATTATTAGTTTTATTTAAATTGTCTGAATATTTCTTTGATGAATAATGATAAAAAGGTAGCCCTTATTCCCAACAAGCCTTATATAATGAACCGAACACGAAAGAAGAAAAAGGTGAAAATTAAATTAAAATTTAAAAAATAATTTTTTCAAGAAGAAACTATTGTGTATCAAATAAAAACTTGTGATAAATGCCACAAAGAATTTCTGTTTTCAAATCAAATTGAAGGTTTTTCAAGCAAACTCTCCAAATATTGTTCAAATTGTTTATAAACTTTATAAACGAAGAAAAACTTTCAAAAAAAATTCATTTCTTTTAAAAAATAAAGTTTAAATCAATTCCTTAAATATTTAAATAAGGGCAATTTCGCCAACAACATAATAATTTTATAGTTAATTTTAATATTTATTTGGTTAACATGACATAATATCAGATTTCTTTTCACAAATTGGGGAGTTCTTTGATCGAAACTTCAAACATTTTCTTTATTTCATTAATAATGCCTTCAGAATGAAGATATAGTTCTCTATATGTATTTTTCAGAGTAATTTTATTCAAATTGGCAGTTTCAGCGAGTTTTTCAAAGCATATTCCATTCTTATCATCCCATAATAAAATCGTAGCAATCTTAATTGCACAAGCTGCAACAGTATTAGGATGTTTTCCCTTTACATAGTTCTTCGATTCAATGATTTTTATTAATTCAGAAACACATTTCATCATTTTCTCATTTAAATTCAATTTTTTACTGATTTTCTTTGCCATTTCTTCAGGATTCAGAATTTTCATCATGAATTCTTTTTCAGGAAGCACGGATTTCAAAGAAAAAATACATTTGTTAATCATTTTTGTCAGATCTTTTCCTTGTTCGCAGGTTGCCGCCACAATTTCTTTCAAAGTAATAGGATAATTTGCATTTCTGCATGAGAAAACAACAATGGCTGCAGCTACGGCTTCGAATGGCTTATTCTTGAAATGATCAGTTAAAACAGGTACTATTAATTTCAAAACATCGAGGCAAATAGTTTTTATTTCATCTAAATTCTGCAAAGACAACTTCGTAAATAACTTGTCAATAATCTCTTCAAACTTGATCAATTTCTTGTTATTTTTCTTCAAGATTTCAAGCTTTCCTTCATCAAGAAGCTCGCTTTCACCACAATGGGATCCTACTGAGGTTTCTTCATCATTTGAAACAATTTTTTCTATATGAAGCAATTTTTTAGCATTTGGATTTGAATTTTCTTGTTGAAAATTATTATCATTTTGAATATAAGCATCTTTTTGAAAATTTTGATGAGTTTCGCTATCAAAACAGGCTTGGATTTGAGGGAATTGAATTAGATTTTGGGTTAAATTGTTTAGAAAAATGGGATTCAGGGATGCATTTCTAATAATTTTGATAAAATTAGTTAAATAGGAAGAAGACGAACTGTCTTCTGTTTGAGATTCACCTTCCATTGTGGTGAATTTTTTATAACGACACTGGTAAATAGACGGATTTGAGTTGGCTCAAAAGAGTGAAATTGTGAGACATTGCAATTTCAGATTGTAAAAATTATTATAAAATCTGGGGGAATTTATAGGTTTGAAAAATTGAATTAACCAATGAAAAAACAGAGATTTTATTATAATTTTCAAATTTCGATGTTTTTGACTTGTGGAATTTCTAGAACAAGGTTTATTTAATCTTTTAATTAATTTTTTTTTAAATAAAAGAATTTTTTTCTGTTTGTTTGAACTTCAAAACATTAAAATAATTTATTTTTGGCATTATTCAAGAAATAATTCGTTGTCCTTTAATTGTTTTGCCCGCAACAACATATGAATCCCGTCCAAATGATCCATTTCATGTTGAATAATCTATTGGAAAATAGTTATTAGTTTTAAAAAGCTTTTTGATTTTTTAAAATAAATTTGCATCTATATATAAATATTACTCTGGCATCAAAACCTGCTAGTTCCATTTTTTGAATTTTTCCATGAAGATTTGTAAATTCAAGCACGATTTCTTTTGATCTCTCCACAAGAGCAAGCAATCTAAAACATATTTTATAAATTTTTCAAAATAATTGAAAAAAATTTTAAATAATTTTTAAAATTTTAACAATTTGATAAAAATATTAAAGTTTTTCCTTTTTAAAACGAAAATATTAATATTTTTCGTTTTTAAAACGAAAATCAAAATTTTTTACTTTGGAATGCTCAAACATCCCTCCCAATCATCGCAAACTTCTTTTGATTTATCAACTATCTCAGGATTTATGATGATAACCATTTGTTTTGCTGCCACTTTCTTTCCAATTCCAACTACCATCATTTTTTTGAAAATCCCTTTTATTTATTACATCCTTCATCTCAATTCAATCAATTAAATTTACCAACTTGAGGACCAGATAAAGCCAACCCTCTTTTTTCATAAACTCCTTTATGATATCTCTAAATATTTTCTTTATTAAAATTAATTTTCATTTGTATTAAATACCAAAGTATCACAAAGTTTGGAAATAACTTCTTCCTGTGTTTCACTAAGAGGAAAAACAATTTTTTCAAGACATTTGGTCGATAATGCTAGGGAATTCTTATTAATGAGGTCAATGGAGAAAATAAGAACCTGGATTTTTGTAGGATAAAATTTTAAATATCTCTAGATTATTTTTAAGCATATAAGAATATCCAAAAAAAATATAAAAAAAAAATGAAAAGAAATTTATTTCAAAAAAAAATAGTCAAATCATAAAAATCCTTATAAATAAGAATAAATTTAAACAAAATGGATAAAAAGTCTGAAGAAGAAAATAAAGAATACAGCCCAAAATTAATAAGTGAAGGAAATGCTAAGATTCTCATTGAAACCAAAGTCAAATTAATAAACCATGAAGAGAATTATCAGGCATTTTATAATCCAGTTCAAGTAATATTCTTTAAACTTTCATTCAATTCGAAATATTTTTTTAGATGTTCAATAGAGATATCACAGTTTTGGTTTTGAAGGTATATGGGGATTTATTGAAGCAAAAATGTATTTTAAGCTGCATATTCAACACATTATATTGATATATATTAGATGAAACCTTTAATGGTCTCAAAATATTGGATGCTTTGTCAGGTTGTGGGATTAGAGCTATTCGATTTTTGAAAGAATTAGATAATGTTCAGTTTGTTATTGCAAATGATTTGTATGAAAATACGACACATCTGATCGAAAAAAATATGAAGCTAAATCAAATAGACCTCTCTAAAATCAAAAGTCATATCTAATCTTGAATTACAATTTAAAATATTTTTGATAGTTCTTTCGAAAGATGCCAACAAACTCATGTATAACGCAAAAGAAAAAGTGGATAAAGGGGAATGGTATTACAAATTTGACTACATTGATTTAGATCCTTTTGGAGGATGTATTTCCTTTATGGATACCGCCATTCAATCAATAAAAAACGATGGTATTTTCGTTTTGTCTTTAATAAAATTTAAAACGAATTTTTTTTTGATTAAGGTTTGATTGGAGCAACTTTTACAGACTTGAGAGTTTTAAGTGGACCAGACACACAAAAATGCTTTTATTGGTATGGATGCACCAGGGCCAGAGTTTCAGCAAATCAAGAGGTAATGTATTTCACATTAATTAATTTATTTAATAACAATTTTTAATGATAAGAATGCATTGAGAATCGTTATTTATTCTATAAATTGCATAGCTAATAGACATGGAAAATACATTGTTCCTCTATTATCCTATCAATCTGAATTTTATTTGAGAGTTTTTTTTGTTGTGAACACTTCCAAAAGCGAATGTGCCAAAACCTTAATGAAATTAGGCCATGTAAAAGAAATTTATTTCTCCAAATAATAAATAAAATTAGGTTTTAAATTGTGACACTTGTAGTAATTTCGAAATACATCCTTTGGGCAAAATTGTTGAAACTGGCTCAAGTATCAAATATGTTCCTTCAAAATTAAAATTGCAAACTGGTCGATGCACCCAATGTGAAGAAAATTTCACAATAAGTCCTGACAAAAAATTCATTATTTCATTTCTTGATACCCCTTAATAATTAGATGGTCCAGTTTGGATTGATAAAATAAATGATATGAATTTTGTTCATCTTCTTTTACAAGAGGCAACATTAGAGAAAAATCAAAATCAGTTCAAAACCAGAAAAAAAATTGTTGGAATGCTTTATGGGATTCTCTATGTAAAAAGAGAAAATCTATCTTTTTTTAAAAAACTTATAAGATAGGAAGGAAAAGCTCATGCCAATCCGTATGGGTTTAAATTTCAGATTTTGGCCAGATTTTTAAAATCAAATTTGCCAAATAAATATGTTTTAATGTTAGAAAATATTTGAGAAGAAATTTAATATTTTTATGAAGGTCTGCAATGAAAAGTTTGGGTTATACTATCGTTCCATCATATATTCAAAAGGATGTATGGAAATCAAATGCACCTGCTGATGTATTTTTTGAAGTTATGAAGTCATGGGTCATTTCTTTATTTATTTAATTGTAAAAAATAACACCAAACTTTATTTTTAGAAATTGATCAAAATGGGAAAAGAAAGATATTTTCACAAATTGGAACCACATTTCCCTTCTTATAAAAGTTTATCCAAAGAAATCAAGTTTATTTAAAAAAAAAATTAAAATTTAATATTTTACTGTCTTATTATAGAATGAAGCCAAATTTTGAAATAAGAGAAGATGTTCATGAAAAAGAAGTTCCGCTATTTTTTCCGAACCCTGAAAAAGGGTGGGGTCCAAAAAAAAGACCAAAAAAATTGTTAAAATGATTCATTTTCCTTAAAATAAATATATTTTTTTTTTTAAAAGTATGATTCAACCTTTAATCAATATTGAAAATGAAAAGAAAAAAGAAAAAGAAAAAGAAAAGGAAAAAGAAAACATAATCCTGAAACAAGAACTAACAGCCAATTTAATCGACAAAGAAAAATGAAATATATTTTATATTATATATATCTGAATCAATAAATCATCTTTTTTTTAAAAAAAATAATCATAATCTTTCGAAAATTAATAAATATTGGATAAAAAAAATTAATTTTTAATTAAAAAAACAAAAAATCTATTTTTTGTTCAAAAAATTTAAAAAACTATGAAGACTTTTAAAATCTTTGAAGAAAAATGAAATTCAAATTTTTATTCTTTTTTAATATTTATGAAAACTCACTGATTAATCCATTTCCTTTCATAAAGTTATCAAAATCAATAATTTTCAAGTTATGGCTTTTTTCCTGTGTTTTCAGATCAGAAACCTGAGTCGTTAGCACATCTTTATTTTTCAAATTAGAATATCGCAACATATTTTTTAAAGTCTTATATTCACAATCTAGTATTTCAGACTCTAAAACCATCACATGAATTGATGGTTTTTCTTTATTATCTTGATGTATTATCTGATTTTTATCATTAAAGACTTTCATGCAAATGTTTGAAGTTATTGCCAAATGAAACTGCATGATAATGGTTCCTCTTTCTTTTCCATTGAGTCTTTTCAGAATAAGTTGTGTGATAGGTGCATTGTTGAATTTTGATTCATTTATTATATAATGTGAACTGAACTTATTTTTTTTTCTATTCATAGAGACGCCAACTGCAAAAATATTTCTTAAGTTAAAAAGATCAATGTCAAATTTGTTATTTTCTAAGTTTTCAAATGAAAATTTGAACTTTTTATTTCTTATCATCATCAATTTTTTTTGAAGATCTGATAAAAAAGTGTTTTCTAAAATCGATGACAGCCCCTTGAAATCGAAATCTGACAAACCTTTTAAAAAGCTTTGTAAAATTTTAGTTGCATCTTCTTCCTTTATTATATGATATAGATCCAAAGGACTTAAAATATTGATCTCTTTTGGATTTTCTAAATAAAGTTCAGATTGCCAAGGAATCATTAGCTTTATGTTATTTTCTGTTAATTCTTCATCTTTTTGCTCTATGTTTATTTGTGATTTTGAGATTTGTTCTGTGAATTGGTCAAAATCCATTGAATTAATTGTTTTTGGTTTTGTAAAATTTGTTGGAATAGGAATATTTTGTCTAAATTTTTTAATGACATTGTTCGGATCTATAAATTCATTGGGTTGTTTGATTCGGGATCTCAAATTTGGGTTCAATTTCTTTGATATGACTGAAAAAAAACATTTATTCTTCCAATTTGTGAATGGAAAAACACTATTTATTTTCATTTTCATTTTTTTAATAAAAAATTTGCCTTTTTTTTTTTTGAATAATTTTTTTTATATTATAAAAAATATTTTTAGGTTAATTTTTTTTTTAAAAATGTATTGTTTTAAACAAAAAAAATTAAACATCACAGACCTTTTTCAATGTTTTGAGATATTTTTTTTTAAAGAATTCATTTTCCTCATAAAAAATTTTTTTTGTCGTGCTTCCAGGCATCATTAATAAAATATCTTCATAGAGTTCTTTCTTAAACTCATCAGAGCTTTCGATACTGATATCTAAAATCAAATTTTTCAGCATGAAAACATTTAAAAAATGCTTCTTGATCACATAGTCTATTCTTTGAACTGATCCCACAATTACTTCAGGGTTTTCTTTTGAAAGAAAATTTTTATCATCTACAATTTTATTTTCTTCTATGATTAAAGCAGATTTTATTTTAAGTTTTTTCGAAATTATTTTGAAAATCTCATAGAATTCAAGAGCTTTTGAGTCATTTGAAAATAAAATTAGGAATTGGATTTTGAATAAATGTGGAGTCATTGAATTTAAACAATCTATAGCTAAAACAATATTTTTTTCTTCATTTTCTTCAGGAGAATATGGAAGAAAAACTTTGGATTCCGTTCTGATTTTTTTCCAGTGTTCTTTAAAATAATTAAAAGCAAAATAATAGCCACTTAACTCCAGGCCTTTGATTAAATCATCATTCAAGCTGTATATTTCCCAAGAATCGGCTTCAGAAATATTATTTTTTTCATCCTTAGAATGAAATTTAAACATAAAATAATAAAAAAATTAAAACAAAATGTCAAAAAAAAAACTCACAAAAGAATCTGATTTCGACAAAAAACACACTAAAGAGGTTTTAGACAAAAAACTAACAAAAGAAGTCATTCAAGCTAAAAATTATCAGGAAAAACAAACGGGAGACACAGATCATAAAGTTTTTGAAGAAAAATTAATCATAAAGAATGAGAAATCAGGAAACTCCATGAAATCTATCACACAGAACGGTAAAGCATCAGCTTTAACTTTAAATAAAGTAAACAATCAAGGAAAAGCAAAAGAATATTTTTCTAGTTCTAGTTCCGATGAAGAAAAACCTCATGGACAAAAGTCTGACCATGAAATTTTCAAACCAGTAAATGAATACCATACATATTCCAAACAGGAAGACATACCTTATAGTAAGCATGTCAAAATTGCAAAGAAGGAATCTTTTCCTTTATCAGAAGAAAAAACTAAAGCTTCAACACAGAAACCCTTTACCAATATTAATTTCAAGAGTTCAGAGACTGTGCTACAAAATCACATCATCGATCGACATCATGAAGAAAGCGAAGAAACAATAACTCATGAAGCTCTTCAAAACCTAAATATAAATGATCATCAAAGGAAATGCTCCTTTAAAATGAAAAGTGAAGAAAGTGAACGGTTTTCTGAATTATTAAACTACATCAAGAATAAACAAATCCAAGTAATTCCTATTCAAAAGGTCTTGAACGAAGGCAAAATTCTGGGAGAAGGTGGCTTTGGGGTAGTTTATGAAGGTGAATGGGAGAATTCGAAAGTGGCAGTAAAGGAAATGTTTATTTCTTACGATGAATTCAAAGTTATGGATTCAGAACTCGATTTTATGGGTAAATATAGAAATCCACGTTTAGTCACACTCTATGGGATCTATATAAAAGAAATACGTGCCAATAAATTGCAATGTGGATTTATAATGGAGCTAATGAATATTGATTTAGATAATTACTTATATAATGAGCCTAAAGCAGATAAATCACTTAAAAATAAAATTAGAATCATAATACAGATCACGAAAGGTATTAATTATTTGCATAGTATTGGGATTGTTCATAGAGATATCAAACCAAAGAATGTATTGCTTACGGAAAGTGGGGATGCAAAATTAACAGATCTGGGCATTGCAAAAGTTTTAGAAAACAAAGAAAAAACTGAAAGTGCTACAATTGCTTTTACTGCAAGATACGCTAGTAGAGAAGCAGCTCTTGAAAATATCACAAGTTTTTGCAATGATATATGGTCGTTTGGAGTAATGATGTATGAAATTTTAACAGAAAAAAAACCGTGGGGGAACTTAAATAACCCCAAGATTTTGATTTATTTGAATAATATGGAAGATCCTTTTGAAAAAGGCTGGGAGAAAGGGTTTGACAAAGAGATTTATGATATTGTAATGAAATGCACGAAATATGATTATAAGGAAAGAATGGCATCTAAAGAAATTTTAATCGATTTGATAGAATATGAGAAGAAATTTCAATGTGGAATAAAAATATGAATTTTTTTTTTCAGTTTATATGATTTTTCGTTTTTTGTATTTTCTTTTAAGACAATGGAAATGTAAAAAAAAAAAAATTAAATATTTTTTTCCTTTTCTATTTTTTTTTAAAAATTAAAAAAAAAAATTTGATTGTAAAATATAAAAAAAATATTTTTTTATTTCATCTAATTTTAAATATTTATATAAAATTATTAAATTTTTTTTTTTTTTTTTTTTTTTT
>JFJP01040646.1_pt1 | contig 10904 bp, 11 predicted proteins | sample 431651 | NCBI WGS metagenome assembly JFJP01 (sample SAMN02602958, study PRJNA72255) | Microbial mat metagenome, whole genome shotgun sequencing project. | biome: fresh water; feature: sink hole; material: water; isolation source: purple microbial (photo- and chemosynthetic) mats found in...
CATCTATAAAATCTAAAGAGCAATTTAATAAATTTATTTTAGCTTCTAACTTTTTATCAAAAAATATTAAAAGGTCTTTAGGTAAAACTAGCACTCTTTTTTATGGAGAAGAATGGGATTTTGATTATATTAGAGTTGGACAAGCTCTTTATTATCCTATAGATTTAAAGGAAAATATTATAAAAACTAACCAAATAATAAAAATGTATTCAAAAATTTTAAAAGTCAATAAAGTGAAAAAAAATAGTTTTGTTGGATATGGAAGAAGTTTTTTAGCTCATGAGGACTGTACAATTGCTATATGTAATATTGGTGTATTAGATGGTTTAAGAAGAAGTGGTTATGATATAAGAAATCTTAGAACTGAAGAAATTCTAAGCAAAGTTGGAGATTATAATATGGAATATAGTTATTTTATGTCAGATTCCGGAGATGTTTTAGAAAATGATGAAGTAGAACTCTTACCTCTTGGTGCTATAATAAGTCAACACAGATATTCTTTTGGCTCTAATACTATAGAATTTACTACAGCTAAAGGAATGACCAGTTATTTAGGATAAATTTTTTTCAAAATTTTTTGAGGAAAATTTTTGAATAAAGTGATCGATATAGCTATTTTAGTAAATTATGGAAGTATTTTATAAGAAAGTAGAACCTTTGTCCACGAAGTAGAACCTTTGTCTACGAAGTAGAACCTTTGTCTACGAAGTAGAACCTTTGTCTACGAAGTAGAACCTTTGTCTCTTGTTGCTATTAATAAGTCAATAAAATTTTACTAAATTACAACTGGACACACCATGTATTTTCAATTTACTATAGTAAAAGTGTATATTTTTATGATGCAAAACCTTCATACAAAGCTTTTCTAAATTTATCTGTATCATTAGCGGCATATACAATTTGTTGGAGTTTTAATGATTCAAAAATATGATTAAAAAAATATGATAAAACACTATGCATAAAATCACCCCACAAATCATCAGTTTCCTTTACGGAATCCTGATCTATATAAATAATTTTAATTTTTTTCTCTTTCAGAAACTTCACAATACTTTTTACATTAGTATGGACATTAAAATCATTATTTATTATATTGTTAAAAATTTCTTGCATATTTGTCAATAATTCAGGATTTTTGGGTATATCTTTAGCTGTTTTATCTGAAATAAGTATAATAAAAGATATTATTTCCAGTGTTTTTGTAATTAAATTTGGAAATTCAGAATTGTTTATTATAGGATCATTGTCTTCTATATATTTATCTAAAATATTTAAAATTGGTATAAAATTTTTTAATTTTAGAAGAGGAAAAGTTTTTGAGCAATCTGCATTGACTTTTAAATTTTTATAATATTCTAATTGTTCTACAGGAGTTAAATCAGGACCATCTAAATCCATTAAATTTTTTTATTTAAATCATTAATTGTTTTATATTCTGCAAAATCTCTTTCAAATATTTCTTTAATTGTATTAATGAATGTTTTATCATCTTTGTATTTTTCTGAATAAAGTTCAAGAGATTTTAATAATTCTGAAATAATATTTTTCTCATTTTCACTTATTTAATTTTCATTTAATAGGTCTCTAATATAAGCTACCCAAATTTTTTTTATACTATCTGTCCAAGTTTTTACTAAATTTTCGTCTTCATTTTTATATTTTTCTTCACTTAAATTTTTATCTATATTATCTTTTATGTTTTTAAATAGATCTATAATAAAAATACAATAATCTTTTTTTTGTTCCTTAATTATATTATCACAAGCCATAAGCTGATCTAAAACATATAAAATGTGCATTTCATAGAAAATTATTCTCATTGGATGATCTTTTTGTTTACTAATATATTTTTTATCTTTTTCTGCAATTTTTTCTAAAACTTTTTCTTGAGGAATAATAAAAATACTTTTACCTTTATCATCATAATTTATATCCTCAATTTTTATACAATCTAAAATAGGATCTATATTATCTTCTTTTTTCTCTAGCTTATCTAAATCTTTTCCATGTTCCTTACCATTTTCTTTGAAAGATTCTTTACCATGATCTGACTCTTTGTCAGATTCACTTTTTTCATTTGGATCTGGCACTTTTTTATTTACAATATAATTAATACCAAAATAACTGATAACTACAACAACAGAAATGCCCAATACTCCTAAAAAGTATTTTAAAATTGGCCTCTCTTTCTTTTTTGAATTTCCTTTAACCTCTGGTTTTAGAAAAATATTCATACTTATGTTGTAGCACTTTCTGTTTCATTTGGTTTTACTTCAGGGTCTCGCATAATTAAACAAATCAATGTACCAATTAATAAAATAGATCCGGCTGATATACTAGAATATTTAAAATGTTCTACAAAAAATACTCCAACAAAAGCCATTACGCATAAAGCAAAATTTATGACAATATGTTTTTTAAAAAAGATTGAAAATTCTTCTTTATTATTAGAAATGTTTTCTAATTTCAAAAAATCTAAAACATTAAAATATATAGTTGTAGTTAGTAAGAATAAAAATACTAATAATTTAAAATCTTTATTATCCATTATGGATTTTTCAAATATGTATTCAATAATACCAAAAATGAAAAACAATGAAGAAAATATTATATTTCTATTAATATTTTTCTGAAAATATTTAGACACTTCAAATTTATCTATTATAAAAACAGTCTTTTTTTCTTTTCTAAATAAAAATAAAAATAAATTAATAGAAGCTGTGGTATTTAATAAACAAAATGTATGAGACGACATGTCATGCAAATTCATGAATTTACCGTGTTGATGAGCTTTTAAGGATGTTATACCTATAGTTAAAAAAACTGTAATTATTATTATTGAAGATACTAAAAAAAGATGACATTCATTTATAGAATATAGGATAGCTTGAAAGATCACAAAAAAGGAATATAACATATAAAAAATTAATTTTCTATCAGATTGTAATCTTTTTTTTCCGCATGATGCCAGTGTTTCTTTTTCATTTAACAATTCACTAAAAAGTGCAAATAAAAGTATTAAAATATTTATAAATAAAATAAAGCATACTGTTCTCTTAGATTTAAAAAATTTATGGAATTTTATATCTTCTTTTTGTTCTCGGTTATGCACTTCTTCGTCATCAACTTTTCTCAGTTGAGTTTTAGTTAAATTTACGTAAGTCATTTTTCAATTCCTCTATTTTTTCAATTTCTAAAAAATTATTATTTTTATATATTATTTTTTCAATTTTTTCTACAGTATATTCTATATGATCATTTACTAAAATATGATCAAAAAGATGACTTTGAGAAATTTCTTCAAAAATATTAGACATTCTCAATACAATGTTTTCTTCTCCTCTTTTTTGCAATCGATTTTTTAATTCTAAAATTGATGGAGGTAAAATTAAAATAGTTTTTATGCCAAAAGATTTCAATTTTATAGCCCCTTTATAATCTACATTAAAAATTACCGAAAATTTCTTCATACTCAAACATTTCTTCTTTTTTTTCTTGAAATTCTTCTCTTGAAATAAAAAAATATTCATCTCCATGTTTTTCATTAAAACGAGAGTTTCTTGTTGTAAATGATTTAGACAGTTCAAAATTTGGATTTTTACATAAAAAGAGGTTTATAACAGTTGTTTTACCCGTTCCAGATGGCGCAGATAATGCAAATTTCATATTTTCTTTTCCTCAATCTTCTTTATCTCCAGATCCACTAATATCCGCTATTTCGTTTAACATATGATTCAACTGAGAAGGTCTATGTTTTGTTTCAGGAGCCACAAAATTATCTTCTATATTTTGTATTTCTGATGAATCAAGCGCTATATCTTGATTTGCGAAATATTTTATACATTCATCTAAAGTTTTTCCAATATTAGCTTCATTTATTAGTTCATCATCTTTAATTAAAGTTTCCATAGCTTCGAAGACTGTAATTCCTCTTGTATAAGCGTAGTAACTTACCAAAAATGTGCGGAAATATTTATTTTTTATGTAAAACTGCCTAATGTCATCATGAATTTTAATTCTTTTATGCTTAGGATTTTTTGAAACCATAACAATTGAATTATAACAGAATTAATAAAAAATCTAATACAATAGTCTAAATGAGTATTTTTATACCGCTAGCACTATTTATATTATTAGTATTTATAGAATTAGCAGAAAGTTCCTTATTATCCATATCAAAAGCTGATATACAAGCAAAATCAGAAAATGGAAAAGCAATCATTTATTTAAGGAATCATGTAAAATCAGTAATTTTAATAGTATCTATCTTAGAAAACTTAGCGAATACATTATTAAGTTTTGCTGTTTTTGCTTATATTGGTAAATTTACAAAAAATAATCTAATAATTTCTATAATAACTTTAATATTTAGCGCCATAAGTATTTATGTAAGTATGTTAATAAAAATTTTCTCTCTTCATAGACCGGAAAAGACAAACCAAATAGTTTCTTATCCTCTTTATTTAGTCTGTATTTTATTAGAACCAGTTACTGTAATTTTTGATAAAATAACCAAAGCTACTTTTGGAGTTTTTGGAATAAAAGAAAGACTTCCAGATGATATAGAGGCTTATAGAAGAGAACTTATTAACACAATAAAATCCTCTCATAGAAAAGTTAAAGAAGAAATGGAAGAAATAGGAATGATTAATTATGCATTAGAAATGAGAGATGTAAGAATTGATCAAGTAATGACTCATAGGAGTGAGTTTATTGCAGCAGAATTTGATCCATCAGAAGAGCAAATGACAATGAATTTGTTAAATTTATCCTATAAAAAAAGAGTAATAATTTGGGATGAATATCAGGAAAATGTCTTGGGAACTATAAATAATAAAGATTTCTTTGCTGCAAAAATCCGTGACCAAGTAGAGAACGTGCGTTATTTTATAATGCCTCCAAAATTTTTTATAAATTCCACAAGTGTTTATACTGCTTTACAATATTTAAAAAGCACTAGTAATAAGATAATTTTTGTAATTGATGAATTTGGATCTATTTTAGGTGTTGTAAGTATCACAGATGTTTTAAAAGAAATAATCGGAGATTCTGAAGATGAAGAAAAAGAAATTGAAGAAATTAATGAAAATTCTTATAAAGTAGACGGCATTTGTAGTATAAGAACCATAAATAGAGAGTTAAATTTAGATCTGCCAGATGAATATATTACAATAAATAATTTGATTATACATATATCTCAAGGAATTCCTTCTGTCGGAACAGAAATTGAATATGAGGGAATTACTTTTGTAGTTTTAAAAAGTGCTAAAAATAGAATTATAGAAGTGATGATTAAGGTTTTTGAAGATTAATAAAATATATAAAACTTATATAAAAAAATGATTTTAAATAGTTCATAAATATAGACTTTTACAATATATAAACTATAATATTTAGCAAAAAATATATGAAATTTATAAATAAAATTTTTTATTTTAATATATTTGAAATAAATAGCTAATGAAACAAAATCTCTTATATAATCCTCTTGATGAGTATGTTAATGTTCATTTCATCCACAAATGATAAAGGAAAAGGGGAAGAAGAAACTGCTGGGTTTATTATTCCGGCAGGAGCAAGCCGAAATATTACAGTTGAGCCTACGGAAACAATTTTACCGAAAATTGATTTTTCTAAAGAAATAGAAGCTATGCAGATGGAGAAAACAGAGGAAATTTTATTTAATTTACATAATACAATTGAAAAAAAGAAATTTGATTTAGAAATAAAAACCAAAATCAAGCCAGAATTTGATATTTTTAAAGAAAATAAAGATCAATTGAAAATAAAGAATGATCCAATTTTTTCCAATAAAAAAAGTTCTTTTTCTGTGGAAGCAAAATTGAAAGTATTTGAAAAAAACACTTTAGCTATAAAACTTGATCCTTTGTTTCCTATAGAGCAAAAGCAAAAAGATATCGGATTGGACGTCCTTTGGAGACTTTCTCCTTCAGAATTTTCTTTTTCTAGAAATACATCTTTTACAAAAAGTAATGCAAAAGATGGTTTGGTAATATCTGTCAACCAAAGACCTTCTAATGGTTTGAATTTACCATTAGAATTAGGTTTAGATGAACATTTAGGTTATGGAACTTATAGAATAGATCGCTATTTAAAAGATTTATATGGTGATTATGTGTCTATTAAAGGTATTCCATTAATGGATAAGTTCTTTATTCTTCCAGTTTTAAAATTTCAAAAACAATTTTGGAATAATAGTTTTTTTATAGGAAATATTTTTAAATCTTGGTACGATCCAAACATAAAAAATGCAGATTCTGCTTATTTTAAAAATTTTAACGGATTAGGTTTAGGTTTATTTTTTGGAAAAAGTTTTGATTTTTTATTCTTTAAAAAATTGGGTTTTGTTATTGATTTTCTTGGAATTTTTAGAGATGTAAATGTTAATATTTTTAATACAAATGAAAAGAAAAAATTAGAAACTTTATTGTTTGAAGAAGGTAAAGTCAAAGGTGTTTATGAAAAAATTAACAGTTTATTTGAAAGTAATTTGAAAGGTTTATTTTCAGAAGTACACATAGCTTTATTTAGAGCTAAAATATTGTCATTATCTTTGCAAATGAAACCTAATCTTTTTTACACTGACAAATTTGATTGGAATAGTTCTTTCGAGATAAAAATTGCTACATGGTTAAGTGGAATAGTAGATTCTATTTTACCTGGATTAACTAATAAGTTTTTTGATATATTAGATTTGGGTTTTGATTTCTCTATCGATATTCAAAAATGGTATAAAAAAAATAGTTTAGATAATAAATTAGATCTTTTGATTAAATTTATGATGGCTACTTTAACTATAAGCAAGGAATACAGTGGAACATGGAAGTTTTCTCTTAAATTTGAAATAGATCAGAAAAAACACTTTTCCTTTTAATTTAAAAATAACAAAATAAGTAAAAGATAAATTTTAGATTAAGTTATTTCGCGCACTATTGTTATAGCGAAATTTTAGAACTTTCAGGAAAAATAAAAAAATTATAATATTTTAATGAGAAATATCACTATAAAAAGTCTATTCTTTTTATTTATGAAATATTTTTCAATATAATATTTTATGTGTTTCTTAGTATTTACTTCTTCAGAGGTAAAAAAAGTAGATTTGAAAACCTTGGAAAGTAATGAGACCATAGTAAAATCTAATGTAAAAAAAGATAATAAGAAAAATATAAATAAAACTGAAGTAGAAAATATTGTTAAGATAAATAGAAAAGAAAAAATTTTTAAAAAAACTTTTCCAGTGAAGAAACCTAATTTTACTGAATTAAAAAAATTTTTACATGATTTAAGTTTCGGATTAGAATGTGAAATAGAAATTAAATGCAGAGAAAAAAAATTAAATATTAACTATAGTGGAGAAATTTTTTTTGAAATTCCATATGTTGATGGTGGTATAACTTTTTATCCACTTTATGATTTAAAAGGAGAAAGTTTTGATTGGAATAGCTTTCCACAAAGTGCATATATGAATTTTCAACATGAAATTTTTAGAACTGAAGAGAATTATTTTACTTTTTTATATAACCAAATTGGAGTATATGATTCAAATTTGCCAGAAAGTTTTCAATTTGATGAAGATTTGCTTGCACCTGGAAATACTTTATCTTTTTTAAATGACTCTTTAGAAGAGAATTACTCAGTAGATAAAAAATATAGTGATAAATATCACGCTTTCGGTTTTTCAGGTCAAAGAGAGTGTTCCGATTTAGAAAATACTTTTTCAAATTTTGCTGCATCTTTAATTTCAAAAGAAAATAAAATTGAAACTTTAATCTTTAGTTGGTTTTTGGGGAAAAATTTAAATGTTTTTAATATAAATATTGCATTGAATTTAAATTTTTGGCTTTCTGGACAGGAAATTTTTAATAAATGGAGTGAAAATTTTAAAAAAATACCCAATTCAGATAAAGATATTAATAAATCAATATCAGGAGCCGCTAATGAAGTAAAAAATTTTGATTTCAAAGTTTTCGATTTTTCTTTTGGATTTTTTCATAATAGATTTTTCTCTCTTTATGTAGAGGGTAATATATTGTATTTTCATGCAAAAATTGACAATATAATTAAATTAAGAGATATAAATGATATAAAAATAAAAGGATCTTTGGTTTTATCAGAATTTATAAGAGAAATACTGGAAGAAACTTTTTGGAATGATCTTTTGAAGAAAATTTCCTTTGGAGTTTATGGAGAAATGTCCCTTTTTTTAACAAAAATTTTATTTTTCTGGAAAATATTTATGTTAAAAATAGAATTTGAAAAAAATAAGAATGAAAAGTGGAATACATCTTTTACTATAGATTATAAAGATTCATATATTTTTTAAAATTCTAAAATTAAAAAAATAAGTTAGAATTAATTGATGTTTTTTTTACAAGCCCATAAAGGGCCTGATTTTATAGAGTTAGACAGTGAATTAATTCAAGAAAGATATATAGACGATAAGAAAAAAGCAGAAATATTAAAAAGATCTATTCCTAAAATAGTGACCCATGATTTTTCTTTAGATATTTCTGGTAATATGAATATTTCTCAAGCTAAGGAAGAATGTTTCATAAATTTAGAAACACAAATATCTTACAGTTTTTTAAAATTAGGTGTTGGATTCGCTCCTATTTCTTTCCAAGAAAATGATTTAAAATACTATATTTATCCTAAAAAATCGTTCTTTCGTACAGATATCAATCATCAAAACATAATATTAGCTTTTTTTTATTCAATATCTCAGTTAAATAGTCAGTTACCAAATTTTTTAGTTGTAGATCCATTTTTGGAATATAATTCTGCTAAAATAAAGAAGCAATATTCAAGTGAATATAATGATTATTTAATGGGGAAAGGAAATGATTTTTTTCAATGTTCTTTTATTTATCAAATTTTATTTAAAGAATTATTCTTTTCTCGTTTAGGTTTAGGTTGCTCAAGCAACAAAAAAAATAATATTTCTAAAAAAGATAATATTTATTTAGATCTTCTTGTAGCTTATGAATTACAAAATTTTCCATTTTTCAATGATTTGGCTTTACTTTTTCGCCTTGAAAGTTTAAAAAAAGAAGATGGTCCTTTTGGAAATATAGTTTTTGGGTTCTTGCATAAAAAATTTTCAATTTATATTTCAATGGGAACAGAAGAATGTTTTCCAAGTTTAAAACTTTTATTTATATTATCAGATATAATTAAAAACTTTTTTAAGAATCCTATAGAAAGATTTCTAAAATTTCTAAAATTAGCCATTGGTATTGATTTTGATTCTAGAAGAAATGGAACGCGGCACTTACTATTCAGAATATTATATTTTGAATTCAAAAAAGATTTGGGCTCAAATTCAATAATGGATTTTTCTATAAATTTCTTTCCTTCATGGAATTATAAAAGATAAAATCACAATAATATTTATAATCAAATTGAAAAAATAAAATAAATCATTAGTATATTAAGATCATGAATTCTTTCAGCAAAATCTAAAGGTTTTCCATATTAAATTACCTTGTTCATTAAGAAACCCTTTCATTATAGAAAATCAACTAAACATAATAAAATCTATTAAATTCAGGATGCATGGAATAAAGTTGGACGAATTGGGGTTTCACAATGATCAAAACTAAAAATTTAAAGAATCTAGAGAAGAGTCCGAAGAAAATCGTCAGATTTCGCTGAGAGAACATGATAGTGTCCAGAAAGAAAAGTCAGAGACTTTGTAAATGCGAAGAAAAAGAAAGTCAGAGACTTAAAACAAATCACAAAAGGATTTTAGCTCCAAAGGGTCAGAAGTTGGAGTAAAGTTTAAAACCTTACTGTAAGAACTGGAAGAGTCAGAGTAAAATCGTCAGATTTCGCTGAAGGAAAAATCTGAAAAACACTAACAAGCACTTGGTTTATTAGGTGAAGATAAATCTAATTTTAGACGAAAAAATAATAGATTTTTTCGCACTATATATTCACAAATTTTGATTACATATGATCTTTTTAAGGACAATACTTTTTTGCTGAATTTTTACATATATTAATTCGGTTATGACCACACCACTATTAGCTAATAACAATTTAGACAATATGATTAGGTCAAATAATTAACCTTCTTGGACTAAAGAAATTGTAGAGATTGCATGTTTAAATATTAATTGTGATCCTAAAGAACCTTTCATAATAATATGTTCAACACCCTCAGACTCTATTACTCCTTTCAAACATATTCCATTTAATAAGTAAATCGAATGTTTTGCCCTAGAATTTATAGCGTTTTTTATAAAACTACTTTCGTTTTGGTAAATTTCTTCCATTTTTTTCCCCAAACAGAATAAAGTATATCATCTAGAAAAGAAAGTATCTATTTTTTTTCTGTTAAATATCATAAAAGTTTTTCGACCGTGATTGCAAAACATACCATTTTTTATACCATATATCTGACTTGCTATAGAATAGGCCTCTTCTGCGCCCACTAAAACCCCTGATTTTAAAGAGTTTTTACATCCAAATTCATGTAAATATTCATTGAAAAAATCACAATTTTCTATAGGACCAGAATGTTCACAAAAATACTCATCATTTAGCAGATATTTTTCAATCATAGCAACGAAATTAGCGCCATTTAACATGTGATGAATTTCTGTAATATATATATGATTATCTTCTTGAAAAAAATGTAATAAATTTTTTATATGTTCTAACTTTTTTTTTATATATTCATTATTTGGGTATTTTAAAAAAAATAAGAGTTTTTGCATTTGGTTAGATCGCGAAATTGATTGAAAAACTATACGCTCATGGGCAGCATGTTGATCAATTAAAGTTATATTTTCTCCATTTTCAAAAATGAGATATCTTCCAAAAATTTGCCCTATAAAAAACCCAAAAGGCATTTTATTGTTTATTTCCTGAATTTCTAT
>JFJP01045650.1_pt1 | contig 10903 bp, 9 predicted proteins | sample 431651 | NCBI WGS metagenome assembly JFJP01 (sample SAMN02602958, study PRJNA72255) | Microbial mat metagenome, whole genome shotgun sequencing project. | biome: fresh water; feature: sink hole; material: water; isolation source: purple microbial (photo- and chemosynthetic) mats found in...
AATCGTCTCGAAACGTAGTTGCGTAAACGCCGCGAACAGAATCTTCGTAAGCTAATCTACAATCATTAAGATACTTATCCTCGGCACTAATTGTTGAGGTAAATTTAACAGCATGTGGCGGGATTAAATCATAATTTTCAATGGTTTCATCCATACGTTTTTTATTAAGTATCAGGTTTAGCGTATCAGTGTCGGCAACAGATATTTTTCGATAATCGAAATACTCGTTTTTAGCTGTCCAAATTAATAAATCACCTAATCCCAAGCTCAATTTAGCTAAACCATGTTTATCAGTGTAGGTAGTCGCAACTGGATAATATTCAGCATAATTATAGAGTTTAAACTCAATTTTTGCACTATCAACGGGAATATTTTTCTCATCGGTTACTTTTACATTTACTGTTTTTACTACAGTGTAGTTTGCTGTTAAATTAAGCTCGGAAAACCAGTTAGACGTGGCTACAACATCCTCATCGCCGAAATAACGCCCATAAGCCCGAGTATGAACCAAAATAGTTCGTGTGGCAGGTTCGCTGAACCATCCAATATTCAAATCCGCTTCAGGTTCGCAAGCGCCTAAATAATACCACTTTCCATCAATCCAAACCTCTACCCAGGCATGGTTATCGTCGGAGTGTGCCCAACGAGGTGTGTAAACCTGCCGAGCTGGTATGCCAACAGTACGCATTGCAGCGACCGCGAAAGTTGATTCCTCGCCGCAACGCCCGAAAGTTTTTTTCATGGTGCTTAAAGGAGAACTTGTTCGCATATCTGTGCCGCGATAGGTTACTTTTTCGTGGCACCAATGGTTAATTTCAAGTGCTGCCTCTCTCATGCTTAGGTTTTTAACACGCATTTTCAGTTCGTGGTATTGCGCGAGTCTGAACGAATCGAGGTTTTCATTGTTTACTCTGATTGGTAATACAAAATGCAGAAAAACATTTTCAGGTATTGTTGTTCCCCACGATAACTCTTTGGTTGCTTTAATACTTTGCTTAACATTTGCATGAAAAAATGAGGGTTCGTAATCTGCTAAATCGCTCAAAGGCATATACGCATAAAGGAAGTTAAGAGCTTGTCGTTCATTGCTATTGCTTACAGTTTCAAGATACGACCATATCTCGCTACGGTGGTTACCCATCATCTGTTTTTGTTTCACCAACATCGTTTGGATATCCAATAATCGGTTTTTATCTGTTATAATTTGACCATTTGCCTGATTGGTAACCAAGATACTGATAACCAACGAATAGAATAAAAATTGCGTCTTCATATTTTGGTTCAGAATTTTTAATATACCGAATTTGAAAAGAAAAGCCGTAAATGCTACAAAGGTATCAATTACGGCTAAACAAAAATAATAAAACCCAAGCTCAATATATCTCAGGTACAAACGTTTGGTCAGTAATTGGTGGACGCACGTAACCTTTAATTTTCGCTCGCGGAGGAAGCTCCATTTTCGTTGGTGTAAGGTCTTCGTAGGGTACTACACTTAGCAGGTGCGCCATACAGTTTAATCTTGCCCTAAGTTTATCATCGGAATTAACAACTAACCAGGGCGATTGCTTAGTGTCAGTGTAGGAGAACATTTCATCTTTAGCTTTGGAGTATTCCACCCATCGTGCACGAGATTCGATATCCATAGGGCTTAGTTTCCAATGTTTTGTAGGATCCTCAATACGATCACGGAAGCGTTCTTCCTGTTCTTCTTCGCTTACCGAAAACCAATATTTGATTAAAATGATACCAGATCGAATCAGCATACGCTCAAAACTGGGACATGAGCGCAGAAATTCCCAGTACTCATCGTCAGAACAAAAGCCCATAACTTTTTCTACTCCAGCACGGTTATACCAGCTACGGTCTAAAATAACCATCTCTCCGGCGGCTGGAAGGTGTGCTACATAACGCTGGAAATACCATTGGGAGCGTTCACGTTCGGTAGGTACGCCCAAAGCTACGACGCGGCAATATCGAGGATTTAAACTTTCGGTTATTCGTTTGATAGTACCTCCTTTACCGGCAGCGTCGCGTCCCTCGAAGATAACAACAACCTTAAGTTTTTTGTATTTAATCCATTCTTGTAGCTTAACCAATTCTAACTGTAACTTGAGCAACTCCTTCTCGTATTTTTTACGCTTCAGCTTTTTGGGTTCACCTGACGATTCGTCTTTTTTTTCTTCGTCGGTAACTTCATCTTTATAATTTGTCATAATTAGTGTATTAAATTATCTAATTAGTATTCTATCAGACAATAAGCATTTTGTTTAGGTGCAAATCTTATCTTTTAAATATACAACATTTATTTTAGTTTGTCAAGAGAATTAATAAAAAAAAGGGAACATTCGCTCCCCTTTTTATTTTCTTTTGATAAACTGATTTTTTAAGTCTTGCGTTCCATTTTTTTTCAATGATTACCAGAACAATATTGGGCTAACAAATTTGCCGCATATTCGTAACCCAGTGCAACCGACTTTTGCAAATCGGGGCAAGCTAACTCTATTTTATTGATTTTTATATAACTTTCGCCGCGTAGATAAAATGCTTGTGGATTTTTAGGATTTAATGTAATGTATTTGGTGCAATCCGCAATAACTCCCTGCCAATCACTCACATTTTTGCGAACCAAAGCGCGATTGAAATAAACCATTGAGTAGTTGGGATCGAGGATAATTGCTCGTCCGAAATCATCAATAGCTCCTTGATTATCGCCTAATTGTGCTTTTACACCACCCCGATTTGCAATAGCTTCGAGACAATATTTATCTAAAGCAAGTGCTTTATCAAAATAACGTAAAGCACCTTGATAATCACCTGTTCTAAACATTGCACTACCGATGTTGGAATATGCCATTGCTTTGGTTGAATCTAAAGCTATTGCTTTTTGAAAATCAAGGATTGCTTCTTCGTATTGATTCAGACTGGCTTTAGATACACCACGATTCATATAACTTTCCGATTCGTTGGGATTGATAGCTATGGCGTTGTTGTAATCTTCAATAGCTCCGTTGAAATCACCCAAATTACGTCGGGCAACGCCACGTCCCGACAAGGCTTCAGCTATTTCAGGACGAATTGTGAGCGCCTTATTATAATCGTCGAAAGCACCTTTATAATCTTTAAGTTCAATCTTGTAATTGGCGCGATTGACCCATATTTCAGCCGTATTTTCGTTTTTTGAAATAACATCGTTCCATAGCGTTAAACTATCTTTCCATACTTCTACTCGCTTGTTTGTCAGAGAAATAAAAAATATGAGATAAGCTATAGTAGCTATAAACAAGGGTATCCGCAAATTTCTGTAATTATCGAACACATATAGAAATCCAAGACCTAAAATAAAAAATAAGCCCACTGAAGGCAAGTAGCTATAACGATCTGCCATAATAGCACCGCCAACTTGCAATAACTGCAAAACCAAAACAATGTTGATAGCAAAAAACCATAAGCCAAAACTTAATAAGCGCCATTTTTTCAGGGCGATAACCATCAAAGCTATTAATCCGAGTGAAGGAATTAAATATAACCAATATTTAAAAGGAATACTGCCAGATACGAGTGGCGGATAAGGATAGAAAGCTGATAAATTGATGGGAACCAGTAGTTTTAAATAGTACTGTACAAAGCCGTAATTTGCAAAAACAAATCGTTGGATAAAATTATGCGCATCGCCGTGTAACGCACCCGAAGTTGTTTGCGCATTAAGCGCGATAATTCCGAAAATCAGTGACAACACAAAAAATGGAATTTTCTCAAGAATAACCTTATAATTGGTTAATTGTCTATTGCGTAAAAAATCAATCAGCACTAAAATAATTGGTAATACAACTGCCTGTCCCTTTGATAAAAGTGAGCAAATAAACAATAAAAATGAAACAATGTACCATACCAAGTTGCGTTTGCAAGTAGCCAATAAATATGCAATTAATGAAGCCAGAAAGAAAAATGTGAATAATACATCTTTACGTTCGGCAATCCAAGCAACCGATTCGACATGTAAAGTGCTGACCCCAAAAAAAATAGCACTAATAGTTGCTACGATTAAACCTGAACGAAAATGATCATTATTTTTTATTATTCGCTGATAACCAGTAAACAATAAGAAAATAAAAATAAAAACAAATAACGTATTGAATAAGTTTAAAATCAAATTGGTGGTATGAAATACTTTTGGATTTAGTGATGGTTCGGTTTTACTTACGCTATAATCTAAAGAATAGGTTAACATAGTAAGCGGATGATAATTACCAAGATAAAACTTCGTGAAAAATAGTTTCAAGGTATTTGAATCAATGGTTCTAATATCTGTATTGTTTACCACATATTTATTGTCATCCCAGTTCACAAACTGATTATCAATTACTGCGCGAAAGGCAATAAAACTTGCAATTAAAATTAATANNNATTCACCAATTTTGAAGTAGAAAGTAAATTGGTTTTCGTTTGCTTTACAGCTTGTATATTTTGAAATTTATTTTGTTGTTTACTTTTTTGCTTTTTCATATCCAGTGTTGTTATTTAATAAAAAATGCTAAGAATGTTAATTATTACAATCTTAGCACTTCAAATAAAAAAAACCATATTGATTAATGAATTGTACGGAACATTCTATTCCAACGTATTTTGCCTTCAAACAAGCTTTTATCTTTGTCGAGCGATAACCATATAAACACGGCTTTACCAACCACATGGTCTTCGGGCACAAAACCCCAAAAACGTGAGTCGGCTGAATTATGGCGACTATCCCCCATCATAAAGTAATAATCCATTTTAAAGGTATATTCATTGGTTTGTTTACCATTAATGAAAATTGTGCTATCTTTTATTTGCAAATCATTATTTTCATAGACATCTATAATGCGTTGATAGATTGGAATATTTGTCATTGAAAGGGATACGGATTGTCCTTTTTTCGGAATTGTAAGTGGACCGAAATTATCTTCGTTCCATAAATAGTTAGCATTGTGCGGAAAAATATAGTTGGCTGCTTGTCCTTTTTGTGCTAAGTTTCGCACAACCTCTTTAACAACTTTAAACTCTTTTATTTTACCTACATTAGCTTCTATTAAAGGCAACACGTATTCATTTGCTTCGCCAATAATCATTCCATTTTCAATATCTTCCTTGCTGATGCCCAGTTTTTCTAATGATTTAGTTCTAAGCGGGTTTCCATCGTTCACTACGCGATATTTGTACTGCATTTGGGGTATTGGTTTTTGTGGCATATCGTTAATATACACATTTCCATCCACCACTTCAAGTTTATCGCCGGGTAGTGCCACGCAACGCTTGATGTAATTCTCGCGCTTATCAACTGGACGAACCGAAATATCGTAATTATCCCATATTTGTTGTTTTGTGTACATCCGCGATAATGCGTAGTAGCTTTGTTCTTGAACTTGAAGCGCAACCGTATCGCCTTCGGGGAAATTAAATACAACCACATCATCGCGTTTAATTTCACCTAATCCTGCTAAACGTTTATAGGGCCACTGAATCCAAGTGAGATAAGATTTTGTGTACTTAGTGAGAGGTAGCGTGTGGTGGGCAAAAGGGAAAGAAATCGGTGTGTTTGGCATTTTTGGCCCGTAGCTAACTTTACTCACAAATAAGTAGTCGCCTACAAGCAGCGATTTTTCCATTGAAGAAGTTGGGATAGTAAAAGCTTCAATAAAAAACATACGAATCAATGTTGCAGCTATCACTGCAAATACAAGGGCATCAACCCATTCAATTAAGGCAGATTTTTTTTCTGTGCCCCGTTTCTTCCAAAATGACCAGTTTACTTTTTTGGTGATATAGATATCGAAAATAACACCAAGCCCCAAAAGAAGCCAAAAACTACCAATCCATAAAACCCACAATAAATAAATGGCTGCTGCAATTCCAAAATTGAACCATTTGTTTTTCAAAATATTTTTCATCGCAATTAGTATTTTAAGAGATGTAATACAATGCTACGGTTTATCAACTACGCTCGCTTTGCAGGCTCAAACATACAAATAATAAACTTTACAACCTCAACAAAATTACTGAAAAGTAGTTAAAAGATGTTAAGTTTAATGGACAATGCACAATTAGCGATTCCGAATGTATTTATACTGACGAGCTATTAAATGCAAAAAGGGAAGTCGCAGACTTCCCTTTTATTTAAGCGAATATATATTGGCTTATTTAACTTTATTAACAACGGCTTCAAACGCTTTGGGGTGATTCATAGCCAAATCGGCGAGTGTTTTACGGTTTAGAATGATTCCTGATTTAGCTAATTTTCCGATAAATTCGGAATAGGACATATCGTACATACGCACAGCAGCATTGATACGTTGTATCCATAACGCTCTGAAAGTACGTTTTTTAGCTTTACGGTCGCGATAGGCATAGCCCAGACCTTTTTCAAGTGTGTTTTTGGCAACGGTCAACACATTACCGCGAGCACCAAAGTACCCCTTAGTTTGTTTGAGAAGTTTTTTCCTTCGTTGTTTCGAAGCTACTGAATTTACTGAACGAGGCATAATTAATTTTTTTTAAATGTAAGCGTTCCTGCTTATAGTTGCAAGGAAACTTGAGCGTTACATTCGGGTTAATTAAAAAAAAATTTAAACCAAAATTTGAAACCTTAATTAGCGAAGTGCTAATAACCTTTTTATACGCGGAACATCAACGGCAGAAACTACCGTGAAATAGCCAAGGTTTCGCTTGCGTTTCGTTTCCTTCTTAGTCAGAATGTGACTTTTGTAGGCATGTTTACGTTTAATCTTACCAGTGCCGGTTAGTTTGAACCGTTTCTTTGCACCGGCAGTTGTTTTCATCTTAGGCATAATAAACTACATTAAAATTGACAATTATTAAATTAAACACAAAACTCTTTGTTTCATTTTTTCTTTTTGGGAGCTATCGCCATGGTCATTCGTTTTCCTTCGAGTTTGGGTAATTGCTCTACTTTACCAACATCCTCGAGTTCTTGCGCAAACCGCAGTAAGAGTATCTCACCTTGTTCTTTAAAGAGTATCGAACGTCCTTTAAAAAATACATAAGCTTTAATTTTTGAGCCTTCGCTAAGAAATTTCGTAGCGTGCTTCAATTTAAAATTAAAATCGTGATCATCTGTATTCGGACCAAAACGAATTTCTTTGACAACAACTTTGGCTGCTTTAGCCTTAATTTCTTTTTGTTTTTTCTTCTGTTGATATATAAATTTTTGATAATCAACAACTTTACAAACAGGAGGTTTAGCAGTGGGCGATATTTCTACTAAATCAAGTTCTAATGATAGTGCTAACTTCAGAGCATCACTCAAGGCAAAGATGCCTGTTTCGATGTTTTCCCCTACTAAGCGTACTGTTTTCGCAGTGATTTCATCATTTACTCTAACCTGAATTTTCTCTTGTCTCGAATCTCTATTATCCACGTTTATGTTTTTGGTTATTACTAAGTTTTAACTTTGAGTTTTAAGCCAATTGGTCTGCTATTTCTTGTTTTACTAAAGCGGCAAATGCGTCAATCTCCATGCTTCCTTTATCGCCGTCGCCTTGTTTACGTACTGCTATGGTGTTGGTTTCTACTTCTTTCTCACCCACTACCAACAAATAAGGGATACGTTTCATTTCGTTATCGCGTATTTTTTTACCGATTTTAGCATCGCGGTCATCAATTGTGGCGCGAATATCAACATTATTTAGCAGATTTAAAACTTTTTTTGCATAATCGTTAAATTTTTCACTAATTGGCAGCACTACGGCTTGCTCAGGGGTTATCCAAAGTGGAAATTTTCCAGCAGTGTGCTCTATCAATACCGCAACAAATCGTTCCATAGAGCCAAACGGTGCGCGGTGTATCATTATTGGACGGTGACGTTTATCATCACTGCCAATATACTCAAGTTCAAAGCGTTCTGGTAGGTTATAATCTACTTGGATTGTTCCCAATTGCCATTTTCTGCCCAAAGCATCCTTCACCATAAAATCAAGTTTTGGTCCATAGAATGCAGCTTCACCTAATTCGACTGTTGCTTGCAATCCTTTTGCTTTGGTGGCATCTATAATTGCTTGCTCGGCTTTTTGCCAATTTTCGTCGCTTCCGATATATTTTTCGGTATTATTTGGATCACGCAGCGATATTTGTGCTGTGTAATCTTTGAAATCGAGAACTTTAAAAATATATAGAACAATATCTATAACTTTCATAAATTCATCCTCTAATTGATCGGGGCGACAAAAGATGTGCGCATCGTCTTGGGTAAATCCACGAACACGAGTAAGTCCGTGTAGCTCACCACTTTGTTCATATCTATAAACTGTTCCAAATTCAGCATAGCGTATCGGTAAATCTTTGTATGAGTGCGGTTTATTTTTATATATTTCGCAATGATGCGGGCAGTTCATTGGTTTAAGCAAAAATTCTTCGCCTTCCGCCGGTGTTGTAATTGGTCTAAAAGAATCAGCGCCATATTTTGCATAATGTCCGGAGGTTACATATAACTCCTTTTGCCCGATGTGCGGTGTAATTACCTGTTCGTAACCATATTTTAATTGAACTTTTTTCAAAAATTGCTCAAGACGATCACGCAACATTGCACCTTTAGGCAACCAAAGAGGTAGTCCCTGTCCTACCTTCGACGAAAACATAAATAACTCAAGGTCTTTACCTAATTTGCGATGGTCGCGTTTTTTCGCTTCCTCAAGCATCACTAAGTACTCTTCGAGCATTTTTTGTTTTGGAAATGTAATACCATAAACACGAACCAATTGCTTACGTTTTTCGTCGCCGCGCCAGTAAGCACCGGCAACACTCGTTAACTTTGCAGCTTTGATAATGCTTGTGTTCGGAATATGTGGCCCACGACAAAGGTCTGTAAAATTTCCTTGTTTGTAAAACGAGATAGTCCCGTCTGCTAATTCACTAATTAATTCCAGTTTATATTGATCACCTTTTTCTGTGAAATATTCTAATGCTTTTTCTTTCGATACATCTTCTCGGATAAAGTTGCTTTTACGCCGCGCAAACTCCAGCATGGTTTGTTCAACCTTTGTAAAATCTTCGTCGGTGAGCGATTGTCCTTCTTTAATGTCAACATCGTAATAAAAGCCGTTTTCTACTGGCGGTCCTATACCAAATTGGATACCGGGATAGTGAAATTCAAGTGCTTCCGCCATCAAGTGAGCCGATGAATGCCAAAAAGCATACTTCCCTTCTTTATCATCCCAAAGATGCAATTTTACACTTGCATCGCTATTGATAGGACGCTGTATATCATATAATTCGCCATTAACTGTTATCGCTAAAGCTTCATCAGCCAACCGGTTGCTAATACTACGTGCAATTTCCAATCCGGTTATTCCTTCTTGATATTCCCTAACTTGTTGATCGGGAAAAGTTACTTTAATCATTTGAATAGAGTTTTTGAAAAAACGGTTGCAAAGATATGTTTTTTTGGTGAATAAGTTGCTTTTATTGCTAAGATTTTCGACAAGAAATTCATTTTTATGCTAACTTTCTTATTTTTTGGCTATTGGCTGATATTAGAAAAAATTATGTTCCGTTCATCTACTTTATTTAAGGAGTATTCGGTAGTTGCATGTGTTCTTTTCCTGATAGCACAAGTCATAGATAAGTCCAATTAAAAAGGTCAATGGACTAGTTGATAGGAAAAAAGCAAACAAATCATGTTACATATTTCAGGGATTTTGACCTTGACAAAGGTCCAAACTTTGTCAAGGTTAAAATCCGCAAACCAACGCTTACTGCGAAACGTATCCCCAGTCTTTCATCACTTTGAAATCTTCCTCAACGCAAGCCAAAGGCGCCTTGCCCTGATAAGCTTCCTGTTCAATGATATAGACTTTAGTACCACCGGTTTTACGGCAAATATCCAAAACTTCTTTCACCTGAATTATACCTTTACCCAAAATAGCACTTTCGTATTTTTCCCTGCCTGTCGAAGCAATTTCATCTTTCACGTGAATCATTTCAAACTTTCCGGAATACTGGGTTACAACATCTAATGCTTTGGCGCCACCGATATACATGTTACCTATGTCAAGCTGCATCACCACTTTGTTGACATCCATTTTCTGCATCATAATATCGAAGATTTTCATACCATTAAGCTCTTCAGTAAATTCAGCCCAGTGGTTGTGGTAACCGAATTTCATGCTCGATTTCTGGCACAAATCGCCACATTTGCTGTATATATCGAGCCAGTTCATAAAATCGTCATAAGTCTTGTGTACACTCGGATCCATCCATGGGCTAATCACATATTTCTGTTCCATGTGAGCCGCATCCTCTACCAAGTTTTTCCATTCATCTGTAAAATCCTTCTGTTTATCGTCCCAATGATTTTTGCCCAATACAGTGTGTCCGCATGGCATTTTAAGTCCAAGATCGTCAAGGATTTTCTTAAACTCTTTAGCAGTGTAGCCATAAAATTTACGGTTGACGTAATTGGCATGTTCAACGTGTTTGTAGCCTATTTTGGCTATTTGCTTCAATGTTGCGAGCGGGTCTTTTTGCATGTCGTCGCGCACCGAGTAAAGCTGGATACCGATTATCTCGGATGCTTTTGCCTGACCGAATGCGATTTCGGGCAACAATGCCGAGCCTGCAACCAATAATGCACTACCTTTAATAAATTTTCGACGTGATATTTTCATTTTCAAATATTTTAAGTAAAACAATTAGGATACCTTCAAGTATTTTCAAGATTTCGAAACTCTTAACTAAGTATATTGCTCTCAATGAGGTAATAAGATTTTAAGAATTAGAGCTTTACACTTGGTTACTAAGGTTGAAGAAATAGAAGAATAAAGCCTTTTAAAACCTTATAATTTCTTCAACCGTAATAAAATAAACGGTTCGGTAAATCTCCTGACCTTATTCCCTTATTTAACTAACTACAATA
>JFJP01015751.1_pt1 | contig 10902 bp, 8 predicted proteins | sample 431651 | NCBI WGS metagenome assembly JFJP01 (sample SAMN02602958, study PRJNA72255) | Microbial mat metagenome, whole genome shotgun sequencing project. | biome: fresh water; feature: sink hole; material: water; isolation source: purple microbial (photo- and chemosynthetic) mats found in...
TGTTTAACGTCTACGGCCCCCGTTCCCGCACTACAGGGGCTTACGGAGCAGTATTTGGTGTCTTCTTAGCCCAAAAATTAGCCGAAAAACCGTTCACCGTTGTGGGAGACGGCACGCAAACCAGAGACTTCACCTTTGTCAGCGACGTTGTGGAAGCTTTTGTAAAGGCAGCCGAATCTGATATAACGGGTGAAGTCCTCAATGTTTGCTCCGGCAAGCCTCAAAGCGTCCTCACGTTGGTGGAACTCTTAGGAGGGCCAGTCGTCCACATCCCCAAACGCCCTGGAGAACCCGACTGTACCTGGGGAGACATTACCAAAGCGAAAACTCTACTAGGATGGCAGCCGCAAGTTTCCTTCCCAGAGGGGGTATCGCAGATTGTGGCACATATTAATATGTGGCGGGATGCACCAGTCTGGACACCTGATTCTATTCAGGAAGCAACTAAGGAATGGTTTGAATGTTTGGGACAAAAATAATGTCTATGGCTCCAGAAACGCCGCTGGGTGCAGTTGAGGTGGCAAAAGCCTTTATTTATCAAGGGTCTCGCCTGCTACTACAACTGCGAGACAACAAACCAGATATTTATTACCCCAATTATTGGGGGCTGTTTGGGGGGGCTGTAGACCCTGGGGAAACCCCCCTCGAAGCCATTAAGCGGGAACTAGAAGAAGAAATCGGTTGGATGCCGCCTGAGTTTCAGTTCTTGCTGACGTGGGAAGAGTCTGACCCGCCTTGCATTACTTATATCTATGGTGCGCCTCTAACAGTGACTACAAACCAGCTACAATTAACCGAAGGTCAAGCACTGGGGCTGTTTACCTTTGAGGAGTTCGCTCAGTTGCCGACAGTTCCTCACATCCAGCATAATTTGCCCAAAGTTGTAGATGCGATCGCCTCTGCTGAACTTACAGCAGCTTGGCAGGCTTTTTCCCAGTGAGTTCCAGTCCGTTCTATTTTGCAATATCCAGATTTTTTACCCATGCAAACATTACCGCAACTTGGTTTTGCTACTGATTATTTCCACCAGTTGGCGAATCTGAGCGAAAATTTTGAGGTCAGTGATCGCCAATCTGAGCCTCTGTCTTTTTATGAAGGTATTAGTCGGGCTGCTGCCTTAGTGCAGCAGCAAACCCAACAGCAAAAAAAGGTAATTTTTATTGGCAATGGTGGCAGTGCAGCAGTTGCCAGTCACCAAGCTATTGACTACTGGCGCAACGGCGGTTTTCCGGCGATCGCCTTTAATGACGGAGCCCTCCTTACCTGCATCAGCAATGATTTCGGCTACGAACAAGTATTTAGCAAGCCGATCGCTACTTTTGCTCAACCGGGAGATATCGTTTTTGCCATTAGCAGTTCCGGACAGTCTGCTAATATCCTCGCCGGCGCAAATCAAGCAAGTCAAATGGGCTGTTACGCAATTACACTCTCGGCTTTCAAGCCAGATAATCCCCTGCGCCAATTAGGCTACCTCAATTTCTACGTTCCTACGATGGCTTACGGGTTTGCTGAAATTACCCACCTCTGCATTTGTCACTGTATCTTGGACGGTTTGATGAAAGGTGCTTTGCCTGAAACAGATATGGTAGAGGAAATCGCCAACCCTGCATGAAAATGCTGTGTGGGGCCGATTGCTAACTCGATCATGTTTGTCGGCCCGAGCGCGCTTGGCAGAGGAGTCGAAGAGTTGAGAATTCGGGGAATGGGAGAGATCGCCGTAGATAGAATTTTTTGTCTGGTCTCCGATCCCCTCAGATCCAGAAAAAATCTCTCGTTTAGGCGCAAAATGAAGTAACATATTGCGGAGATTAGCCATAAATAAAGCAAGACGAAAATCCCGAAGTTATCAAAACATTCGGTTGAAAACCCCGTCATAAGCTCGATGGATTTTGCAAACACCTGCAATGTATTGTACGATAATTAAGTTTAATTTTGTAGCAAACAACATGAAAAAAAGGTATCAAAAATATGAACTGCAAAATTTGTGAAGCGGAATCTTTTTATTCGGGCAGTGCCAAAGTTTTAAACAAATATGATGTGTCTTATTTTCAATGTACGAATTGTAGGTTTGTTCAAACAGAAGATCCTTACTGGCTGGAAGAAGCTTATGCTAGCCCTATAGCCTACAGCGATGCTGGTTTGGTGTTTAGAAATTATATGCTGTCAAGAATAGTGAGCAATATAATTGCCAAACTATTTAACCCGGAGGCAAATTTCCTAGACTGCGGCGGGGGCTACGGCTTGTTTGTCCGGCTGATGAGAGACATCAACTATAAGTTTTTCTGGCAAGACAAGTATTGCGAAAATATATTTGCCCAAGGGTTTGAAGCTAATTTACAAAATGCCGAAAATTATGAGGTAGTAACTTCCTTTGAAGTCTTCGAGCATTTTGTCAATCCTATTGCTGAAATTAGCGAGATATTAAAGTATTCAAAAAATATCTTATTTAGCACGGAATTGCTTCCGGACAGTGACCCGACACCAGAAGAGTGGTGGTACTATGCGCCTCACGAAGGTCAGCACATCTCTTTTTACACTCCAAAATCGCTTTCTATTTTAGCAGAAAGGTTGGGATTGAACCTATACTCAAATGGTTCGTCGCTGCACTTGCTGACAAAAAGTAATATACAGGAAGCACTGTTTGAAAGATTATCTCATTATGACTCGCTAGGACTCAAAGACTTTTTATTGGTATCGAGAGACTACCTGCAAACTATTGAAAAAGTTGACTCAGAACAGTATAAAGTAAAACTGCGCGAGAAAGAGGCAGAATTGGTACAGTCTCAAGCGCAACTGCACGACACTTACGCGCAATGGGTACAATCTCAAGCACAACTGCACGCAACTCAAACAGAGTTAGGACAAGCTCAAGCGCAACTGCGCGAGAAAGAGGCAGAATTGGTACAGTCTCAAGTGCAACTGCACGCAACTCAAACAGAGTTAAGACAAGCTCAAGCGCAACTGCACGAGAAAGAGGCAGAATTGGTACAATCTCAAGCGCAACTCCACCAGACTCAGGAAGAAGTGGAACGAGCGCAGACCAGGCTGCATCAGAATGAGGCAAAAGTAGCCCAGTCGCAAGCGCAACTGCACCAGAGGCTGGCTGACCTTGAACGCACTCAGGCAGATTCGGAGATATTGCAGGGGCAACTGCACGCCGCCGAAGCAGAGGCAGCAAACTTCCAGAGGCAACTGCACCAGAGGCTGGCTGACCTTGAGCGCACTCAGGCAGATTCAGAGGTATTGCAGGGGCAACTGCACGCCGCCGAGGTAGAGGTGGTAAACTTGCGATCGCAGGAGTACCGCACTCAAGAGGAACTTTCTCAAGCTATGTCTGCTGCAAACTGTGCTCAGCAGAAAATGAAGCGGTGGCAGTCTCAGTATCACGCGGTTTTTACAGAATTCGAGCAGTCTCAGTCTCAATTGCACCAGTTTCAGGAGCAGTTAGAGCGCTCTCAAGTTCAAGGGGAGCGGGTTAACTGGGAATTGCAGCGAGCTGAATATCAACAAGCTGTTGCTAATCAGGCAAATGGAAACGGTCAAATGCGTTACAGACTATTAGTGTGGGAGGGATGGTATGCCTATCGCAGCGGCGATTTGAAAAAAATGCGGGAGTGCTTGCAGGAATCTTTGAAATTTACATCTTTACCGCGCACAGAAACAGTAAGTAACTGGTTAGAGAGTTTTAGTACTTTCTCCTCGGAGAAAGGTGGGCAGATTGACACCCATGCCTTGACGAACTCAGAAGAGTGGAAACAATTGATGCGCCTTCTTACCAAAGCAAACTCATCTAAAATTTGAATATCTGTCGTGCAAGTCTCCGGGAAAGTTTGATTCTCAATAAACCGCTATCTCGCTCTTGTCCCCAGAGAAATTAGATGTGCAGGTTCTAGTATCTAGTTCACACATTGCTGCAATCTTTTTAAGAATTTGAGGCAAAAATTCAAATACCTATTTGGCGAAAGCGAGAAACTAAAAATGACAGAGTGGAAGAATATGTTTGTTTTTCAAGGAAAAGAGTTATCTTATAATAGAATCCAATTTAACAATCCATCAGAGAGATCTGTTGAGGTTGCGATCGCCTTTGACTTTCTAGCAAATCTCGACAGTAAAAAACGGATTCTCGAAGTAGGTAACGTACTTTCTCATTATGAAAACACCCTCAGCGACTATCTGGGAATTAACTCAAGAGAAATCATAGATAAATATGAAATAGATATCGGGGTAGATAATCAAGACTTAATCAGTTTTTTATCGCCTGAGAAATACAATGCTATAGTGTCAATTTCTACTGTCGAACATATAGGACAGGGAGCAGAGCCGTCGGGTAATTATGGGCAAGCGGTAGAGTCCCGGGATCTGGAAGAACCGCTAAAAGCAATTGCCAAAATATATGACCTGCTTGCTGTAGGCGGTAAAGCTTTGATTACAGTGCCTTTTGGCAAACTTATGGATGCAGGATGGTTTATTCAGTGCAGTCAAGAGTATTTGGATCTTTTAGTCAAAAAATATGGCATTCCCCAAACAGCTATATCACTTAGCTTTTTAAAGCTAATAAATATAGAAACAACAGGCAGCAGCCCCCGCATGGTTTGGGGGGAATCAAATGCTGTCGAACTTAGCAGTGTCGAATACAATTCACCTTGGCCTTGTGCTAACGCGATCGCTGTTATACATTTGTCTAAGGTGTCAGCCGATTTTCACTTAAACTTAAATGCAGAGCCTACCCCTCTGTTTTACGAAATCCTGTATCAGGAACAGCAAGAATTAGAGAAATCTCAGCCCGAAATCCAAACAGCGCCAGAAATCCAAACAGCAGGAGAATTAGAACAGTCATCCCCTGACTTTATTTTCCTTGTTTCAACGCTTGCTGCTCAACTTCACACTTCCGAGGAAGAGTTAGAGGAATCTCACGCTTTTGTACAATTGATGCAAGGGAAAATTGAGCAATTACAGGGAGTGCAAGAGCAACTAAGCAAAACTCAGGAGGAATTGAAGAGGACTCAAACTTTGATGCAGGAAGTTCAGGCAGAAAAAGATTGGCTTCAATCCAAGTATCAGGCTGTGAGACAGACAGCACAGCAGCTTCAAAAAGAGCTAGGGCAAGTACAAGCTCAACAAAAGTAGAAAAATAAGCAACTTTTCTGATTATATAGTTATGTGGTTTCCTCAAGCAGTTTACCTTGTTTAGTTAAATTATGAATAAGAAAGTATCTTCAACGATCAAAGAAGCACAAAACTCGGCTTTTGGAGTTAATATTGGTGGCTTTGTCAAGGGAGAATTTGGACTTGGGGAAGGAGCAAGAGCCAATATTAGATCAATTAAAGCGACTGGTCTTCCCTTTACAGTGAATAGTATTAATGTTCAATGGCATCGTAATTTAGATCCAAGCTACCAAGAAGAAGATTTTGCCATTGATAACCCCTATGCAATTAACCTAGTAAATGTAAATGCTGAATCGCTAGGTACATTTATTGATGTTTTTGGCCGTAAATATTTTCAAAATCGCTACAATATTGGATGTTGGGCTTGGGAACTGCCGACATTCCCTCCTGAGTGGCGGTTTGCTTTTGATTTCTTTGATGAAATATGGACTTACAGCAATCATTCGGCAGAAGCCATTGCTGCGGTATCACCTATTCCAGTCATCAAGGTAATGCCTAGTCTAGACCTTCCTCGTCCTTTGTTGGGGAGAGAAGCTTTAGGATTGCCGAAAGATAAATTTATTTTTCTATTCATGTTTGACTGCCTTAGCACATTTGAGCGAAAAAATCCAGAGGCAGTAATTGAGGCATTTATTCAAGCTTTTGGCGAGTTAAACGAAGATGTTTTACTTGTTATCAAGTTTTCTAATTCTCAGCATTATCCTAATCAACGAGATAACTTCAAGGCATTAGCAGCACAATATTCATCTGTTCACCTGATAGAGGGGCATTTGATGAGGGAAGAGGTGAATGCTTTAGTTTATAATTGCGACTGCTACGTATCGCTACACCGCGCTGAGGGGTTCGGACTGACGATGGCTGAAGCGATGTTCTACGGCAAGCCAGTCATAGCTACTGCCTATTCCTCTAATATGGAATTTATGAATGTTGGCAATAGTTTTTTAGTGAAATACGATTTAATAGAACTTACTGAAGAGGGCGGCCCTTATAAAAAGGGGAACGTCTGGGCTGAGCCGGATATAGAACACGCTGCGGCCCTCATGCACTATGTTTTTCACAACTATCAACAAGCTCAAAAAGTAGGAGCGAGGGCAGCTTGTGAAACTAAATCTTTATTAAGTCCGCAGGCAATCGGCAAAAAAGTTAGAACTCGCCTTGAATATATTATGGGGATGTGGGCGACAAACGACTTTTATAGAGCTAAAGATTACTTTAAAGCTCAAGCAAATTACTTTGAATCCCAAGCCCAAGCTTGGAAGAATACAGCACAACAAGTACAGGTGGAATTAGAGCAATGCCAGAAGCAAGCATCCTTAACAGGGATTGATATCAAGTCCGGCTGAATGCACATACAGCACTTTGCGTGACCAAGAGGTACAGTAACAACATTAAGCAGAATAATTGCGGATTTTAATATTGTACCTAATCGTTAAGCAAAGTGCTGTATTTATCTATCCTTACTCAATTGTTTTAAGATTTTAAGAACTTCTTGGTAAATCGGTTCCCAAGGACAATCATAGTTATCTTTCGTGTTGTAAGGCGTACTCTTTTCATCATCAATAATATAATCTAAAGACATATATACTGGCGGTACTATGTTTTCTCGGCTCGCTATCCACAAGTCTTGCATCCTTTGAGAGCAAGCTGCCCGATTACCGTGCACCACACCAGGCTTGTTAGCAATCCAAGATACAAATGTCACTCCAGAGCCTCCCGGTGCTATAAACATATCTACTGCGTGTTCCCAAGCAATAGTTTCGTACACCATACTGCCGATTGTATTGTACGTACTAACACCGTCATAGAGAATATCTAATATTTTTTCCACAACCTTTTTCTCGGCTTCAATCATATTGTCAAATTCATATCGATCGCCGGGATTTTTCATTTTATGTTCTTCGTTTTCCGGTATCGACCATCCCTCAAACAAAACTCCCAAATTTGGGAAATCCCGATAAAGGCTGTTGGTGATATTTGCTATTCCTTCAACTTGAGATAGCCATACGCGATCGTGAACGCGAATTTGGAAGGATAGAAGTGGAAAATGTTTCCTGGCTTTTTCCACTTCTTGCAAAAAACTTTTAGAGCATTTTTTTAGCGAACTTTTATATATTCTGTCTGCCAACTCTTGAGTAATCACTGCTTCTGTTGACCACAAAGCAAAATAATTGTTGTCCGCAATTGTTTTAAACAAACTCCAAGGATCTGCAACCTTGACAATTTTTTGAGCAGGAATGTCCGGGAAGATGTCGCCAAAATTTAAATATTCAAAAGGACCGATCAAAAACTTGTCTACCTTGTGCAGTATGCCGTCTTCAGATAATTTTTGTATCCCCGGTAGATCGTTCCACATATAGTGTCCCAAGTTAGGAAAAAATCCTAAATCGACCACAACCTCTTTTTTCTTGAGTTCGTTTGACAAATAAGCTCTGACTTGCGGCCAATAACTAACAGCATCGCTTTTAAACATATTGATAACTTGTTCTTGAGCTACATACCGCTCCTCTGCTAATTTAATAATTAACTCTCGATTGGGGAAATAAAGAAAACTTTTGTTGCCTAACCAGCTATTGACTATCAAATAAAATATCTCGCTGCTGACAAACCGATAGATATGTATCGGATGCCAAATACCCTCTGCTACTCCATGAGGGAAGTGAAGACTGAACGATCGATCGGATCTGAGAATTTTACCCGTTATTGGGCAGAGTAAATAAATATAACCAGTTGCTACTAAACTTTGCTGAAAATCGCCCTTCCTCACGTCAACCCATACGTCATTTTTTCTCTGTTTATTCCAGACTTTTTTCGACAGTTGAATTGTTTTATTTGAGGCAAAACTGTTAATATAAATTTCTTCCAAAGCGAGGTTATCTTGCCTAATTACTTCGAGATTAGCTAGCAACAGCCCTGCCTCTGACAAAAATATTTGGTTGGCCTCAGTTAAGGAATCCATGCCCATAACTGTATATTGGCAAGTCTGACTGAAGTATTGGTAGACATCGGCCGGGTTGATTTCAGTGGGATAATAGGAGAGTTCTGATTCTAAGGGAGCAAGTTGATTCAATCCCTTCCATATATTCTCGTAAATCATATATTCTCGTAAATCTTCTCTGGACTAGGTTGCATTTGAGGTGCTTGCTGGAAACAAGTTACAGCCAACTCCAGCAGACCTTGTTCTGCTAGAAATATACCAAAATTATAGAAAGACCCAGCTTGGACATGGGCTGGCCCGCTGTCGGGCATAAGTTGCACGGCTTGTTTGTAGGCTGCCGCGGCTGAGCATCCTTTGCCAAGCTTTGCCAATTTCTCTGCTAATTCGTTGAAGAAACCGTAAAAATTTCCAGAAAGTTCAATAGCTTTGCGGTAAGCGGCACAGGCTTGATCTGGCTGGCCAAGCTGCGCCAGAGTGTCCCCTAAGAAGCTGTAGAGTTCCTCAGAGTTTGGCGAAAGTTCAATAGCTTTGCGGTAAGCGACACAGGCTTGATCTAGCTGGCCAAGCTGCGCCAAAGTGTCCCCTAAGAAGTTGTAGAGTTCCTCAGAGTTTGGCGAAAGTTCAATAGCTTTGCGGTAAGCGGCACAGGCTTGATCTAGCTGGCCAAGCTGCGCCAAAGTGTCCCCTAAGAAGTTGTAGAGTTCTTCAGAGTTTGGCGAAAGTTCAATAGCTTTGCGGTAAGCGTCGACGGCTTGAGTCAGACACACTGACTTGATTGAGTTCACTAATAGCGATGCAAATTCGCCGGATTGCCGCATAATACTGGGGAGTTGCAGCCTGGTGAGGCTGCCGTTGCTCAGACGCTCGATACCCGATCTTTTACCTTCTGAGTCCACGAGAGGGCGTTTGAGATAAGTGAGGCTGAGTTGTTCTAAAAAAGCTTCGTCGCTGAGGTTGGCCGTTGCTTGCAAAAAGGCTTCGTCGCTGAGGAAGTAGGTTTCTAGAGAATAACTGTCCCTCTTAACCAGCCTCGGCAGAATTGTTTCAAGTTGAGGATAAGACTGCAAAGATTCTGGGGTGAGTTCCGCTGCCAGCCGAGCGAAGGTTTCCCCTACCAAGCCGTACAACTTGTAAGAATTTGGAGACAGTTTTGCGGCGTGGCGGTAGGCGATTATCGCTGCATCTAAATGACCAAAGCTCGCTAATGCTTCCCCTAATTTGCTGTACAAAACATAATCATTTGGAAACTGTTCTATAGCTCGATTGTATGTAGCTATCGCCGATGTTAATTCTCCCGCTTCTTTCTGTTTCTTTGCTACTTCTATATAGCTATCGCCGATGTTAATTCTCCCGCTTCTTTCTGTTTCTTTGCTACTTCTATATATTTTTTTTTCATGACTTTTGCTTTTTGTAATGGTGCGGATACAGTTTCTCTTAATAGCCTTCTAGTCTACTTAGTTTTATTTACAGTAAGCCCTTTGCTAATATTCTACTGTGATTCTCTGGCCTGACTCAATTGATTTACTATTTTGAGCGCTTCTGAGTAAATAGGATTCCAATCGCAATCATAATTGAGATCGTTTTGCGTGCGATCCGGATTGGGAACATCTGTAACATGACTTGGAAACAAGAACGCTGGCGGTACTAAGTTTTCTCGGCTTATGTTCCAATATTCTTCAGCTCCCGCCGAGCAAGCCTTTGTATTTCCGTGAAACACCCCTGGCTTGTTGGCAATCCACGATATCAGGCAAGCTCCAGATCCTCCTGGTGCTACGAACATATCGATAGCGCGGTCCCAAGCAATAATTTCATACATCATGCGTCCGATCGCATTATATGTACTAATCTGCGGATATAGAAGGGCAATAATTTGTTCAACCAACGCATTATTATTTTCGATCATGTACTCAAAGTAATAAGTCTCCTCTTGGTTTTGCCCGCTAGACTCTTCTGTTTCCGGTCGAGACCATCCCTCAAAAACTACTCCAATATCGGGGAATTCTTTGTAGAGATTGTTGATAATATTGGCTATTCCTTGAACTTGAGATATCCAGACTCTACAGTGAGTCCGGATTTGGAAACAAATCAGAGGAAAATGTTTCTTACTTGTTTCTACTTGCTGCAAGAAGCCGGGAGAGCATTTCTTAATAGCAGCTTGATAAATCCTTTGTGCTAAGTTTTCGTTGACAACTAAGTCGGTGGTCCATACAGCCAAGTAGTTGTTGTCTACAATTGTTTTAAACAAACTCCAACTATCCGGTACTTTCACAATTTTTTCTGCAGGAATTTCTGGAAAAACGTCGCCAAATTTCAAAAACTCATTAGGTCCAATTAAAAACTTATCTACTTTTTCTAAAGTGAGGCTGTCTGCAAGTTTTTGAATTCCAGTGAGGTCATTCCACAAGTAGTGTCCCATGTTGAGAAAAAATCCCAAATCGACTGCCACCTCTTTTTTCTGCTTCTCCTCAAACAGGTAAGTTTTAACTTGGGGCCAATAAGTAACAACATCGACTTTAAACATATTGATAACTTGTTCTTCGGCTACATAGCGCTCCTCTACTAATCTAATAATTAGCTCTCGATTGGGGAAATAAAGAAAAGTTTTGTTACCCAGCCAACTACTGACTGTCAAATAAAATGTCTCGGTGCTGACAAACCGATAGATATGTATCGGATGCCAGACACCCCCTCCCGTTCGATGAGGGCAGTGCAGGCTGAACGATCGATCGGATCTGAGAATTTTACCCGTTATTGGGCAGAGTAAATAAATACAACCAGTTTCTACTATGCTGTTCTGAAAA
>JFJP01052109.1_pt1 | contig 10902 bp, 7 predicted proteins | sample 431651 | NCBI WGS metagenome assembly JFJP01 (sample SAMN02602958, study PRJNA72255) | Microbial mat metagenome, whole genome shotgun sequencing project. | biome: fresh water; feature: sink hole; material: water; isolation source: purple microbial (photo- and chemosynthetic) mats found in...
GATTTAATTTTTGGGGCTATATATAAGATGGGTCTTTATCAAAACTGGAAAAAAGACCCATCTCCAATGATTTATGTAATGTATTCAGGGCCAATGAATTTTGTAAAAACATCTGGACATTATACAGATGGAATAAATTTAAACTATTTAGACATATCAGAAAAAATGTGGTTAGCTAGAGCTATTTTCTTAATGAGAAAAGGAAATCAGCAAATGAATGGTGCTGTTTTTTATAGATATTTAAAGACACAAAGACCTAGTTTAATACAAAAAGCTTATAGAAGATACCATACTTCAATGATTAATAGACCTAGAATGGTTTCAGCTGGTTCTACTAATTTAGATAAATTGGTTTATCCATATAATGATCCATTTATTCAAAAATTGAATGAAAGTATAGCTCCAACAGAATTAAGAGCAACATCAATTCAAGTAGCATATTCACCCACAGAATTAAGGGATAGGATAATTCAAGCTCAGAATACAATTCCAATCCAAGGAATGAGAATAAATCAGCCACAATCAATAGCTCCTTGGCTTAGAACTTAAATTATTTTTAAGTATTTTAATAATCAAATTCTCACCCTTTTTATTTTTTAATCTTCTTTTTATATCTACGGGTTTTATTTTATTAATAGCGTTTTTTATCTCTTTTACTGAATTTTTATTTCCTATCATCTTTTTTATTTCAATGAATTTCATATATAGCCTCAGTTAGTATTTTGTATTATCTTAACTTTTTGAAAAGATAATATAAATTGGAGAATAATTATGAAGTCTTTACCATATGTTGATGATTATGAATTTTTTAGAGTAAATGATATTACTGGAGCTGGACCTGGCATTATTGCTGATAATCCTAGATTACCTATGACTCCTTGGGTTCTTATTCAATTTAGAACAGCTGTTTATAAGACTCCAATGGAACATACAGAATATATGAAGAAGAGAGCAGAAGGATTGAAATACGATATAGATAAAGATTCTGAATGGACTACTGTTTCATTTAGAGCAGCTAATGAATCAATAACAGATGATTTATATGCTGATATTAATGCAAGTAAATCAGATGCAAATGTTTCTGGTGGGTCTTTAAAATTCGATAATTATTTTGAAAATTTAGACATAGAGGATAATGGTGGATTTTTAAAATGTTCTATGAGATTATATGATAAAGATTTTAGTAGATTAGAATCTATAATAATGAGATCAATGGTAGCTATGAAAGCTGGAAATAAAATATTTGATTCTTCTGGACAAACAACAGAATATATGTTACAGTTTTCAGCTGGCGGAGCTCAAAGTATAAATTTTAGAGTTAGATATGGATATGCAGATGAATCTACATCTGGAACTAATATTGAATTTATAGATGAGACAAGTGAAGAAATAGATGCATGGAAAAATAGAGCTAAAATGAGTGGTGGAAAAGTAATACCTAAAATGGTTCTTAAAACTCCTTGGTTTTATTTTCAAATGATGAGCTGCAAATTTTTAATATCAGATGGTGGATTATCTGCTTCCATAGAAGGAATTTCAATGGGAAATTCTATTTTCCAAAGAATGAAAATACTACAAAGATTTTGTGGATTAGAAGGAACTCCAAAGAGTTTAATTGAAGCTTTAGGAAGAACATTTTTTGTAGCTTCTAATGGTATTATACAGTTTGTTAATGATAAAGGTGAAACAATTGCTGCTGCTGGAGATGAACCAAGCAGTTTAAAACAAGTAGATGCAGATTTTAAAACAGAATGGGGAAAAACTTGGGTAACTCAAGATACTACAGCCATGACAAGACAATATGGTGCGGTTGGGTCAGCATTGCGAACAGAAGCCGATAAACTTGAAAGAAATATGTTAAGGATTCAAGTAATGATGGGATCAGAGCCAAGAAAACCAGTTGATAAATATGGTGTTACTGATGAATCAGCACCTTGGATACAAGAATTTGATAATATAAAAACAATTATAGATAAAGTTTGTTCTCAAGTTCCATCTATATATAGTTATGAAACGGCTGAAGAAATCAAATTAGTAACAGATGAACTTATAATACAAAAAATAAGAGATGGTAAAGAAGAAACAATAACAATCGACTCTGTTAGATATAATAGAAATATTTTTAAACCAATACCTTATACATATTCAGTTAAAGAGAAAATAGTCGGTGATAAGCAAAAAATAGTAATTGTCAGGTTTTTTTATAAAACAGAAACAGTAAAAGATCAAGCATATGTAAGAAGATATAAATGGAGAAATAATCCTCATAATATATTAAATGTTTTTGCTGTAAGTTCTGATTTTGATTTTGCTCAAATGAATCAAACCATAGTAACCAGAACAGCTTCTGGAATAAAAGCAAGCACAACAGCTCCAAGCACTGCAGCTACTACAGAACCAGCTTCTGGTGCTACTATATCTGTTAATGAGCAATTACTTAACTCTTTATCTAATCAAAGAGGATTTTTATTAGTATCAAATATTGTAGATACTAATGCAGCAGAAGAAATTAGTGTTGCTCAAGGTATGATAGATAATATGAATAATCAAAGTTTTAAAGGAACAATAGAATTGCCTGGTGATCCTTTCTATATGTTTGGTGGAGATATACAACCATATCAATATGGTATTTATGTGGATGTAGTAAGAGATAGAAATTTATATTGGGATGGAATAGACAATGGATCACAACAAATAATTCAAAAGAGTTATTTGAGTGGATTTTATTTAATATCTTCTATTAGACATATGTTTAGTGCTTCTGGATATAAAACTAATTTGACTGTAATGAAATGGCCAACAAACACCACTAAACTAATAAAGAGAACTTAAAATTTCTTCTTTTGATTTACTTTTGAAAAGATAGTTAGTATAGATAAGTGGAGAGAATATGGCAGGATCAACAGATAGTTTTTTAAGTTTAGCTAAAGGTCTCGAATTACTACTACTAATAAACAATTAAATACTAGCAAAGATGTATCACAACAAATAAATGATAATTACGATAACATCGGAGAATCTACAGATAAAAATAGAAAGAAAACTGAACAATGGGGATCGGCTTTAGATACAATTAAAAGAAATGCAAAAGGAATAATAGGAATATTTACAGCTGGAATGGCTGGATTGGGATTTATAGATGCTATTGCTGGAGCTGTAAATCTTCATCAAGAAATGAGAGATTTAGGATTTCAAATGGGATTAGGTGCTAAAGGCGCTAAACAACTAGAAGATGGTATAATGAACATAGGAGCTACTACTGGTTTTGCACTTGGTGAAGTAACTGATATGGTATCTACATTAACTAAGATGAAAGTTCCTTTATCTAATATGAATCAATTAGCAACAGATTCATTAAGATTCTCAAAAATTACAGAAGCCTCTCAACCACAAATAGCAAAGATGACTGGTGGATTGGTTACTATGGGTGGATTAGGAGCTAAGTCTATTTCCAATATGATGGCCACTATAGTTGGAACACAAAGAGCTTTTGGAATGACTGGAGAAGCTGTTGGTGTTTTAGCTGATAATATTACTGATACAACCATGATATTAAGAAATATGGGAAAATCTTCCAATGAAATAGAGAAGTTCCAAAAGGGAACAGTTAAATTAGCTGGAGCTTTTGCATCAGTTGGTATTGAGGCTTCAACAGCAACTGAACTTATTGATAGAATGTTAGACCCAGGCAAATTAGAAAATAATGCTTTATTATTTGCAAAGATGGGTATATCTATAGAAGATGCTATGTCTGGAAATCTTGATCCAGGACAATTAATTTCTGGTTTACAAGGAATAGGATCTGAATTAAAAGATATGGCTGGACCTCAAGCTTCTGCTTTGGCAAATGCATTAGGAATTCCATTAAATCAATTAAGACAAATGGGTAATATGGATGCCGCTGGTATTGAAAAAATGGCTAAAGAAATGGGTATGATAGCTGATGGGTCAAAAGAATTAGCTGGAGCTCAAGATGATCAAGCAACAGCACAAAAAGATATGGCTCAAGTCTTTGAAAAAATAAAGGGAACTCTTGGAAATATAGTTATAAAACTAATGCCAGCTTTCGATATAATAGCTAAACTAATAAATCAAAACATGGGTAAGATTCTTGGATGGGTTAATGGAATAGTTAATGCCGGTTTTATTGAAAAATTTATAGGTGGATTAGTTAAAGGAATAAGTTTTGTTGGTGGATTCATTGGTAAAGCAATTGATGGTATTGGTAAATTATTCTCTAAACTAGATCCAAAAGTATTATTACTTGGATTAGTTGCTTTAATTGGTGGAATAATATTCTTTAAGAAAAAGTTTGCATCAGTAGCCACAGATTCAGCTGGTGAAATGAAGAGCAGTTTTAAAAGAGCTTCAGTAGAAATAGGTAGAGAAATATCTAATGGAATTTCTAGTGGATTAGAAATGGCTGCTGAAAAAGGCTCTAAAGTTCTTAAAGCCAAAATGGCACAAACAAGTAAAGTAACGTCAGACGATTTATCTACTAGAATAAGAGAAGGAACTCAATATGCAGCAATAGACGCTGCTGCCGAATATCAAAAACTTTTAAGCGGACAAAATACATTCGGTTGGGCAAAGAAAATGAATAAATCTACTGCTGAATGGTTAGATAAAATAAAAGAAGGTGGAAAACCTATTTCTATGCTTGCTTCATATTATAAAAACACACAAGCTGCTATAATGGAAAAAATAAAAATGTCTGGCGTTGATTATAATAATGAATCAGAATCAATAAAGAATAGATTAAAAGGTCAAGTTTCATATGGTGATGCTTTAAAAGAAAGACAATTACAATTAGAAGGAATGAAAGTAACTGAAAAATTATCATTAGAACAAAACTGGGAATTAGAAAAAATTGGGGAAGCGTTATTAGAAAATTCAAAAGAACAAAAAAAATCAGCAATTGAACTCAAAGCTTTAGAAAAAAAAGCAGCTGATGTGAAAGAAGCTTATGTAAAAAAATTAGCTCCAGATGCATTAAAGACATATACAGATGAATTAAATCTTAAAAATGAAAGTTTATTGAAAGATAAACAATCATTAATTGAAAGAAATAATGTAATAGAAAGTGAGAAAACTACTCTTGATTTAGTAAATAATGCATTAAAATTAAGAAAAGATGAAATAGAGTTAAGATTAGCTGATAAAACAGCATCTTTTGAGGATATGGAAAACCTTAAAAAAATAAATTTAACTTTATCTGAAAACGTTGATTTGACTAAACAATTAAAAGAAGAAGCATTAAAGAACGAAGCTTCTATTATAACAACAGATGAAGCTATAAATGAAATGGGTAAAGATTTATTAGTAGCAAAAAAAGCCGCAGAGAGAATTGCACCCGGTGATAGTGGCCAGATGTTTAAGTCTTTTGGACAAAATTTAAAAGATTCTATAGATGGAGCTGCTGGATTATTCAAATCAAAAATTACAGACTTAGGTAAAAAAATAGGTGACTCTATTCATGGTGCCTCTAAAGCAGTAGCTGAAAGAATGAATCCAAAAAATTGGATAGCTGCTGTAAGAACTGCTGGTGATGGAAATTTATTTAAAGGCGCTTCTGTAATTCTTGCTAGTGGGATTAAAGGTGCCGTAAAAGGAATAGGTGGAGTTATTGGTGGTGTATCTAAAGTAGGTTCTAAGATAGCTAACTCTAAAGGTGGAAAAGCCATAAGAAAATTGGTGATGAAAAGTGAAAAAGGCCAAGAAGTCATGGCTAAAATTCAAGAAAAACTAGCAGAAGTAATGGCAAAAGTAATGCCAATGATCGAAGGTCTTTTAGATTCATTAATGCCAATTGCAGATCAATTAATAGCTTTCTTAATGCCTTTGATTGATAGTTTTATGCCAATGATTGAAGGTCTTATGTCATCATTAATGCCTATGATACAAGGTCTTATGTCATCATTAATGCCTATGATCAAAACTTTAGTGCCAACTATTATGAGTTTAGTTAAAGGTTTATTACCTCCATTGTTGGATTTATTTACTTCTTTATTACCAATTATTATGATGTTAGTAAAAATGTTACTTCCTCCTATATTAAATGTTTTATCATTTTTGTTAAATATTTTAGGAGAACTTATAACTGCATTAGGTAGTATGATTTCAGCATTGGGAATGAAAGAAGTTGGTGATTCAATAAAATCAGTTGGTAAGGGAATGAAAGATGCCGCTACTGGAATGTCTAGATCCGCTAATTTAATGTCTGGTGCTATTTCTGAATTGACAGCATCCATGACCAAAGCAGAATTCGCCGCAGCTAACGAAGCAATTAGAATGGAAAACTTGAATAAGAATACAAAAGCTATGTCAGAAACATTAAAAAATTCTGCTATTGAAACATCAAAAATGACAGTTCAGGATATAGATGCTAAATTAAAAGGAACTAAGGCTTCTGGCGATTTAATGAACCAGATGGTTTTAAATAATAAAGAATTAGCCAAACAATATACATTATTATCAGCTAAAGAATTAGCTAATACAACAGCTCAAGCAATAAAAACAGCTGGAGAAACAAATATAGAATCTTCTATAAACGCTATAGTTAAAAAACAGATTGCAGAAAATATCCAAGGCGTTGAAGGATTAGGTGGAAGAGATGATTCTTTAGCCAGGGCTCTTGGTGACAAATTAGGAAAATTCACTAAAGAAGTTCAAGAAAACGGTGGCATCACACAAGATATAATGGACAGATACGCTGCCGCATTCAAAACAGCTGGATATGGTGATATAAAAGCCCAAGATATTTCAGAGTCATCTCAAAAAGATTGGACAAAATTTGCTGATAGTATTATTACAAGAGCATCTAGAACAAGTTTAGGTGCTGATCAGATGGCACCAGTAATAAATGCTATTAAAGCACAATACGCTACAGGATCAGCAGAAAGAAAAGCAATGGAACAAATGAGTGCCACTGACATGGCAGATATATTTGCAAGAGCAAAGGGCGATCCAGAGGCTATAAAATCTGCATTAACAACTTTGTTTGCAAAACAAGGTGGATCTTTAGAACAAGCCGGAATGTTAAAAGTTACTACCGAAAACATTGGATATGCTGTTAAAGAATTGCAGGCAAGCACACTTGCAAACAAAAAAGGATTAATTGAAGGATTGAATGCAATCCAAACTGGATCTTATGCAACAGAACAGCAAAGAGCTGATGCATTAACAGTTTATCTACAGAAAAATTCTGCTGCGTTTGCGGCAACTATAAAAGGAATAAACGCTGAGGCGCTAACAGGAAAAGTAGAAGAAGATAAACCTGTTTTAACAGCTCCTGCACCAACTGATTCTGGTTCTAAAGAACCTCCAAAGGGTTCTATAGAAACAAAAATGTATCCTGCTATGTTATCTGCAATTTCAGGTGTTAATGGAGCTTTAGGATTTATACAAACAGCTACAGCAACAACAGTTAAAGGTGGAATGACAGCAGAAGAAGAAGCAGCAATGAAACAGCAAACAATAATAGATTTATTACAGGAAATAGCTCATTCTGGTGTGTTGTCCGCAGCTGCCCAACAGCAAATTGTTACAATTGCAGGAGAACAACAAAAGATAGCTGTAGCAGCGTTTAATACTGAAGCTATAGAAGGAATACAATGAGTGAGAATATAGACGAAAAAGAATTAAAAAAAATGTATCTCAATTATATAAATAATCTAATAAATTATTTCAAAATAACTGACGTTAATGGATTCAGAAAAGATGTTGCTATTCATTTAAAACATCAACCTAATATAAATGATGAAGATAGTGTAAAAAAATGGGGTATAAAATTTTCTAAATTAATAGAATTTTATACTACATTAAGTAAAGAAGAAATAGATAGAAGAATGATTAATGAATTTCAAATGGTAAAAGAAATGGCTGATAGATTGGAAGTTAAATCTGAGGAGAATTTAAATGCCTAGTTTTATTGATTATAACGAACAACTATTAAAATATAAAGATAAAGCCTTAGCAGCAGAAAATGGTGTTTTCTTTGATTTAACTGATGTTACTCCAACAGAAGAACAAAGTAAAGAAGGAAAAGAGTTATTTAGCACAATTGCTGATTATGAAGAAGAATTAACTGAAGATGAACCAATAACCCCAACTCCAACAGAACCTCCTCTTACAAAAAAAGCATTAATAAATAAAAGATCAGAAGTAGCAATAGATATTCCTACAGTGCTTCATAGAACTGAATTAAATGTTTCAGATGAGAATTTATCCAAATAATTCTACTGGAAAAACTATGCCAGTTAATTATGAAGAAGAATTAACTGAAGTCGTAACAATAACTCCAGCCACAGAAACTGATCCAGCTGTTACGGAAATACAAATAAAAAATAGAAGATCGGATGTAGCAATAGATATTCCTGCAGTGCTTCATAGAACTGAATTAAATGTTTCAGATGAGAATTTATCCAAGGAAGGGAAAGAGTTATTTAGCACAATTGCTGATTATGAAGAACAAATAAAAAATAGAAGATCGGATGTAGTCCTATCTGATACTATTGGAACTATGTTGAAAAGATCAGAGTTAAATATACCAGATGAAAATGCTAGTGCCCATTCAGATCAAGCAACAGGAAATAAATCATCAAGTGAAGTTTATCAACCAAGTTTATTAAAAAATATTGCCAATACACTTGGATTCCCTAGTGCAGATCCAGCTACAAATGTTTATGAAACAATATCATCAGAAAATGTATTAGAAGATTATATAAATAGAGAAGAAAAATCTATTACTGGTAATGATTTAGCTATGTTTCTATACAGCTTAGTTCCATATCAATTAGGTAAAGCTGCTGAAATAGTGGGAACAATTGTTCAATCAATTGCTAGTTTTGGAGATAATGTTGCAAATGCAACAGTTAGACAAATGGCAACATATAGAGCTGCTATGGCAGCTCTAAGTTATATTTCTTATTTTACGATGGAAGAATTAACACTATCTTTTGCAGCAACTCCTTTTACATTGGGATTTTTATCTCAAATAACTGCAATACAAACAAAAGATATGGGCAACTCTATAAAATTTCAAAAAGGAAATTTATTGAAATTCGAATTTCCTGAAAGTTGGGATCCAACTGATCAAAAAAAGAACATATTGGGAAAAAACAAAGTAATAGGAGAACAACAATATGATATATTTGTTAATCCTAAAAGTGAAAAACTATTTAGTAAAGTTTTTAATATAATTGGTTATGGCATTGAGAATCCAAATATAGAATATAAAGGAATAGTGTCAGGAGCAACACCACCAGAAGGTTCTTTTGGAACAGATGTATCTATTCTTGAAGCATATAGAAAAAAAATGGAAATTTGTATGAATGCATATAATAAACCATGTGAAGATATGATGACTTTGTTGATAGAATCAACAAAGACTGCAAAAAATAAAGTTTCTGTTGGTTATATTTATGTTTATCCTACTTTACAAGATACAACAGAAAGTGGTATTAAAAAATTCAAAATTCCATTTCAATTTAATCCTATGTTAAGCGAATCCGGTCAAACAGCTAACTACCAAGGATCCCAATCTTTACATAGATTAGGCCAAGCTTTCTCTTATGTATACACAGAAGGACAAACATTAACGCTAGAAACTGAGTATTTAATGTTGAGTGATGGAAAACCAAATACAACAGAAAGAAAAACAGTAGATGGTAAAGATTGGAAACCTCATAAAGGGCCACAAGATGATTTTTATGCTGCATGGACACCATCAATAGTTCAATCTGTAGAAAGTGCTCTTAGAAGTTTGGTTTTACCGTTAGCTAGAACTAATGATACTAATGATATAAAATTTCATAAACCACCTATGGTAAAAATAGTGATGGGTAGTAAACAAGATGCAACGGCAGTTGATACAGTCTTACAAAAAGGATTATATAGTTTATTAATGCATCCAATAGGAACAACTGGTAAATTTTATCATAAAACCTATATTGTTACAAATGTAACAATAAATAGAGAACAAGACAATCCTTATCATATTGATGGTGAAGCGGTAACTACTCATGGATTTAAAGTTACTATGAATTTAACAGAAATAGATCATAACTATATAAGTGGAGCTCCTGATTTTGGTAGTTATTATGCATCATATAAACTAGACTCAGATAGATATACAGGCTCACAATCATAGGAGTATAGATAATGGGAACAAGTAGATTTACAAACTTTGAAGAAGTTTGGAATGATGATATACAACATACTCAAAAAGGATATTTAAATGTAGATTTCATAAATAAAATAAAGGATTATGATTCTATACCATATAAAATTCCATTATCTGAACAATATAGGCCAGACTTAATAGCTCAGAAATTTTATGGAAATGGAAAGTTTTATTGGATATTAGTATATGCAAATGATATATCAGATTCTCCTCAAGGATTTAAAACAAATGAAACTATAAAAATACCAAATCCAGATATAATAGGAACACTTATTTTTTAAAAGGGGTATTTATGCAATTAGATTATGGAATTTATAAAGCAATAGTAACTGACAACTCAAGCTTTTACAATACTGGTAAAATAAGAGTTAGAATACAAAAATTTTATAATCAAGAATTATCTTGGGATATGAGTGTTTCTTATAATCAAAATGATTTTAATAAAGATTTATTAAATGATGTTGATGCTTTAGTTCATACTCCAATAGGTGGTGGTAATAATTATGGATTATTTGCTTTACCACAAATAAATTCAGTTGGTTTAGTTCAATTTTTAAGTGGTGATATAAATATTCCAATTTGGATGGGTTCTTTTTTTAGACCAGAATTTGATCAAAATAAAACATTGGTAAGAGTTAATGTTCCAAACGATCAACCAACATCAGAAGGAATGGGTAGTGATGGTATAGTTAAAGGAACTTCTGATAATTGGGCAAAGA
>JFJP01040647.1_pt1 | contig 10900 bp, 14 predicted proteins | sample 431651 | NCBI WGS metagenome assembly JFJP01 (sample SAMN02602958, study PRJNA72255) | Microbial mat metagenome, whole genome shotgun sequencing project. | biome: fresh water; feature: sink hole; material: water; isolation source: purple microbial (photo- and chemosynthetic) mats found in...
CTTATGGTGTAACAACTAAAAGTTATTCAAAATTTAGAGGTATGAATGTCACTTGTGTTAGTGGTTGTACAGCCACAGGTGCAACAGGAAACAACAGTGCTGATACCAACGTTGTCACCACTGGCTCTGCAAGCAACTCAGCGTCTTCAGTTAGAACAACCCCTCCTACCACTTGCACTGGCTCTGTCACTGCTGGTAATCGATCAGTCACCACCAATGCTTCTGGTGGAACTGTCTGGGGAAGTGGTCCTTTCACTTCTGACTCCAATCTCGCAAAAATCGCTCGTTTCCTCGGAGTACCACAAGGACAAACTGCCACACTCTCAATTACTGATGCCGGTTGTCTAGCAGGCTTCACAGCTTCAACAGCTTATGGTGTAAATACAAGCTCGTGGGGAAGATTCAGAGGTATGAATGTGACAGTTGTTAATAATTAATTAAAAGTATATTTGGATTTAAAAGGAGTACCCTAGGCAACTTGCCTAGGGTACCCTTTTTTATTTTTAGAGCCTCTGATTGGTTGCATTGATGTTTAAAAACTGGTAACCTCGGGGTATTATGGAATTTAAAACCGCATATAAAAGTGTTGTCTTAATGGGAAAAATTGCTTCTGGCAAAGGTACCCAAGCTCACAATATTCTTGATGTTTTTGGTGGACATCTGTATTCGAACGGTAATAATACAAGATCAGCAGCTTCTGAAGATACTAATTTTGGACATAAAGTAAAAGAGGCTTACGAAGAGGGTTGGCTTATGCCTGAATGGTTGGCTTCATACTGGATGACTCACGCTTTAGTCTCTCTTTATGAACACGAACTAGTAGTTTTTGAAGCAGTAGCAAAGAAGCCTGATGAAGCAGAATTATTTCATCAAATTCATAGTTGGCTAGATCGAGATTATATTGTCTTTAATTTGGATATTACAGATGAAGAAGTACGAAAACGTAGCAAAGCTAGAGCACGTGATGTAGTTGATACTCATAAGTCTGTTGAAAAACGGATAGAGGAATATCACACTCATACCGCCCGTTCAGTAGAATTCTTTCGTAGTCAAAATAAGGTGATTGATATAGACGGTTTACTGTCACCTGCGGAAGTTTGTGCATTAATTTTTAATCATTTATCATTAAAATAAGTTTATGTTTAAACCGTACACTGTTATCTTTATCGGTCCACAAGGAAGTGGAAAAGGAACGCAAATTGAAAAACTAAAAAATATTCTTGAAGAAAAAGACGTTCGCCGTCGAGTGGTTGATATTCAATCTGGTCGTCGTTTTCGAGCTTTGGCTGCTAAGCAAGAGACTTTTGCAGAAGATAAAGTGGCTGAATCTCTTAATGTCGGTTCTCTTCAGCCAGATTTTCTTTCCGCTGTACTTTGGGGGCAGGCAATGGTTGATCAACTTGATCCAAAAAGCCATCTTTTGATTGATGGTTTTCCACGTACATTGGCACAGATACCTGATTTGGAAGACGCTCTTCATTTTTTTGAACGGGGAAGTTTGGATGTGATTGATCTTGTGACACCTGAAGAAGTTGTGCGAACACGTATGCATAGTCGTGCAAGGGCAGATGATACAGATAAATCTATTGAAGAACGCCTGCGTTGGTATAGAGAAGATACAATGCCGGTAATAGAGTATTATCGTTCTAGACCAAATACTACAGTGCATAATATCGATGGTTCTGTGAATATAGAAGAAGTGCATAAACAAATTTTACTTACACTAAAACTTATTTAGGTATTTTTATGATAATAAAAAAAACTCCAGAAGAGATTGCTATTATGAAAGAAGGTGGTGTACTTTTAGCTCGTCTTCTTAAAGAACTAGCTAAAGAAGCCGTGCCAAAAAATACCACTTTAGATATTGATGATCGTGCAATGCAACTTTGTGAAGAATGGGGAGTGGAGCCGATTTTACTTGGCTATCATCCGAGCTTTGCAAATTATCCTTATCCTGCTTCTGTGTGTGTGTCGGTTAATAATTGTGTCCAACACGGAATACCTTCTGAAGAAATAATACTGGAGGAAGGTGATGTTGTGAATATTGATATGGCAATTAGCTACAAAGGTTTTGTGGTTGATTCTGGTATTACAGTTGGAGTTGGTCAAATAGATGCTGAAGCTAAGAAACTTTTAGCAGTTACAGAAGAAGCATTGGCACACGGTATTAAGGCTGCTAAAGCCGGTAATCGAATTGGTGATATTAGTTTTGCTATTCAAACTTTTGTCGAATCACGTGGATTATCGGTAGTAGAAACACTTTGCGGACACGGTGTTGGTCATCAAGTACACGAAGAACCAACTATCCCTAATTTTGGTAAAGCTGGTACAGGGCCTTTGATTGAAGTAGGGCACGTTTATGCGATTGAACCGATTGTAAATTTTGGTGGTAAGGAAGTTTATTTTGATGATGAAGGAGATGGTTATTCAGTTTATACGGCTGATGAATCTTGGTCGGCACATTTTGAACATACAGTAGCTATTACCGAAAATGGCCCTTTAATTTTAACAAAATAGTATTTTTTTGCTTGAATATTTGGTTTCAAAAAGCTATACTGCCGACACTACTTAATAATTTTCATATGAAAAAATATCCACATCAAGAACGAACTTTTGTTATCCTTAAGCCTGATACTGTACAGAGAAGTCTCATAGGTGAAGTAATTCGCCGTTTTGAACAGACTGGACTCAAATGTACTGCGATGAAGATGTTTGTACCAACTGAAGAAAAACTTATCCAGCATTATAATAAAAGTGAAGAATGGTTTTTTAAAAAAGGTACTAACATCGTAAATGATTTAATGGCACAAGGTCTACCGATTGAAAAAGAGCCTATTGAATATGGTAAAGATATTATCCGCACCATTGTTAAATATATGACTGCAGCTCCTGTGGTGGCTATGGTCTGGGAAGGTAATCAAGCCGTTAGTGTGGTAACCAGAATAGTTGGAACAACTGAACCTGCCACTTCAGATGTTGGTACATTACGTGGAGATTATACTATTGATTCTTATGGACACGCCTTATTTGAGAATCGAGCTGTAAGAAATTTGGTACATTGTTCAGATGCAATTGAAGAGGCCGAGCGTGAAATTGCTATTTGGTTTAAAAATGAAGATGTAATGAAATATAATACTGCTCAAGAGCGTATAATGTATGATGTAAATTTAGACGGAAGTAATGAGTAAATAGAACAAATAAAAGACCGACTTCGTCAAGTTCGGTCTTTTTTAATAAATTTATTTGCCAAATCAATATTTTTCTTGTAAGCTACGCAAGCTTCTAGGGGAATTTGGCTATGGACCAGACAACTCAATAATAATTATTATAAACAAAAATTATGGCTAAAAAACTTGTAAAAAAGATTAAAGTGCAGGCTACTGGTGGTAAAGCTACCCCAGCGCCACCACTTGGACCAGTGCTAGGACAGGCGGGTATTAATATTGGAGAATTCGTTAATCAGTTTAACGAACAAACTCGTGATCGAATGGGTCAGATTGTACCTGTAGAACTTTCTGTCTTTGACGATCGAACTTTCACTTTTATCACTAAAGTCTCACCAATGTCACGTCTAATTCTAAAGGCTGTTGGTAAAGATAAGGGTTCAAGTAAAAATGCCATTTCAAAAGTTGGCACGCTTACTAAAGCTCAAGTACAGACTATTGCTGAAGAAAAGATGGCTGATCTTAACGCAGCTTCGCTCGAATCAGCGATGAAGACTGTCGCTGGAACAGCACGTAGTATGGGCGTAAATGTTGAGGCTCTTGATTAGTTAAATAAACAAAAGAGACGCAAGGCTTTGCCTTGCGTCTCTTTTGTTTTTTCTATCCCTTTGTTACTATACAAATATGCAATTTATACCTGTTTCAACTCGAGTTCTCTTGCCACCGCAGGACAATTTATTCACCGTTATCACTGAGTCATTGCCAGTAATTCAAAACGGAGATGTTATTTTGATTAGCTCCAAGGTGGTAGCTATCCATCAAGGTCGGTGTGTGAAAAAAGAAACAGTTAGCAAACAAGACTTAATTGAAACAGAAGCAGATTTTGTGATCCATCGTGAATACTCCGTCTCACCACTTACTGTTACCAACCATACTTTTTTGGGATCGGCTGGTATTGATGAAAGTAACGGAGACGGACATTATATTTTGCTTCCAGAAAATATTTTTATTTTTGCTGAGGAAGTATATAATTTTTTAAAAAAACAATATGACCTCACGGAGATTGGTGTCATTATTACTGATAGTCATTCTTCGCCTTTTCGTTATGGAGCCACGGGAGTGGCTTTAGCTTGGTGGGGTATAAATCCACTAGAAGATCATCGTGGTCGTTTGGATCTGTTTAATCGTCAAATAAAATACGAACGGTCAAATTTAGTAGATGGATTAGCATCTGGTGCAGTGGTAGTCTCTGGTGAAGTAGATGAATGTATTCCGATTGTAATAGCTCGAGATGTACCTCGTTTGACTTTTACTAATCAAAACACTCAAGATCAACTTTTTGTACCTTATCAAGAAGACCATTTTCGTGTTTTATTTGAAAAGTTTTTGCCTTAAAATTATTCTTTGCGTTTATAATCTAGCCATTCAAAGGTTGTGCCTTCGTAGGTTTCTGTAGAGTATTTTTTAATAATTTCAAAGTCTTTAGTAAAATCTGGGAAAAAGACGTCACCTTCTTTGTTGTCATAAAAAAAAGTCAGATACAGGCGACTGGTGTAAGGAAGAGCTTGTCGGTATATTTCTGCTCCACCGCCAATATGGATTTCGGTGGGATTTTCACTCTCCGCTATCTTAAAAGCTTCTTCAAGAGACTTGGCTGTGATTATTCCTTCGTGATGATAGTTTGTATCGTGGGTAATAACGATGTTAGTTCTTTTTGGTAAAGGTTTGCCTAACATAGTTAAAATCGATTCAAAGGTTTTTCTACCCATAATAACTGGGTGTCCTAAAGTCAAAGATTTAAATCTTTTTAGGTCAGATGGTATGTTCCAAAGTAGCTGATTCTCTTTTCCAATAGCACGAGTCTTTTGATTCATAGCTGCTACGATTACTACTGGTACGGAAGGTTTTTTCATAATAGATCGATTATGACACAAATTATTTAGGATGTCTTTTGATTAATAGTTGGCTAAAGTTCTGGCAGTCAAGTATAATTTTATTATTATGGCAAATTATGAAATAGAAATTAAATCATTATTAGGAACAAAAGAAGTTGCTGAGGCTTTTGTTAAAAAAATGCAAGAGAATGATCCTGATCTCTCAGTAATCAACACCAATACGCAACTTAATCATTATTTTATGGGTGGTGATGTTCAGGCGTTGTACAATTTTTTGGCTTCGTTTTTTACTCCTGAACAAAAAAATGCCTTTAATGAGATTATCGAAAAAGGTAAAGAACTTTCAGTCCGTACCCGTCAAAAAGATGAGGCTGTGCTTTTAGTAATTAAAGCATCTTTAGATGGTGGTACTAGTGAAAATAGTGTGTCACGCTTAGAGTTTGAAGAAGCAGTGAACCTCTCTCTGACAGAACTCGATGCTTTCCTTGAAAAATCAGGATTTACTCATCAAGCTAAATGGTCACGTAAACGAGTGGAGTATGCCTACAAAGACATTACCGTTTGTTTAGACAAAAATGCTGGTTACGGCTATGTGGTTGAATTTGAAACTGTCACTGAAGATGAAAATAATTTGCCAGCCGTGCGGGCGCGTTTGGAAGAGCGTATGGCTGAACTTGAAGTGAGTGAATTACCGCAAGATCGTCTAGCGAGAATGTTTGCTTATTATAATGAAAATTGGCTAGAGTATTACGGAACTGATAAAACTTTCACTTTAGAATAATTTTCTTTATGTTTTTATCTGATGTTGATATTAAAAAAGGGGTAGAGAGTGGGGTACTTACTATTCAGCCATTTAATATTAATCAACTTCAGCTAGCAAGTTATGACGTGACATTAGGAAATGAATTTGAAGTGGTGGATCGACATCAAATCGGTGCTTCTGATCCGGCTCGTAAAATTTATCCTGCGACACGGAAATTAGTGATTCCTGATGATGGAGAATTTGTCCTACACCCCGGAGAGAATGTTCTTGGTAAACAACGTGAGTTTATTGGTGTTAATAACGAACATCTTATTTTGTTGTCAGGAAAAAGTAGTCTGGCACGAATTGGACTAGTAGTTCACAACACAGCGATGCTCTTTAATCCCGGACACCATTTTTATCCCACTTTTGAATTGGTGAATGTCAGTAGTATTCCAATTATCCTCCGTCCGGGTATGCAAGTGGCACAAATATTATTTGCCAAACTTACTTCACCAACCGGTAAGTCGTATGATGAAGTTGGTCGTTATGACGGTGAAAATTCTAATCATTTTGCCGAAGCAAAAAATAAATAATATAGTAGTATGTCAAAAAAACACCCCGAATATCAATATTTAGATCTGATGCAAGACATTATGGATAATGGATCAGATAAACCGTTGTTTTTTAATCAGGTGGTTTTAGATGAATATGTCAGTAAAGGGGAGGAACCACCTTTTATTCGTTCGGTATTTGGGCGACAAATACGTTTTGATATGAGTGAAGGCTTTCCGCTACTTACTACCAAAAAAACTTTTTGGCGGGGAATTACGACTGATCTATTGTGGTTTTTGTCCGGTAGTTCAAATATAAAACCACTACTGGATAGTAATAATCATATTTGGGACGAATGGGCTTGGAAACATTATCATATGTGGGCTTTAGAAAATTCTCCGGCCGAAGATTTGGAGCAAGATGAATTTATTGCAAAACTCATTAGTTTGCCGGCGACAGATCCGTTTGTTATAAAATGGGGAGATATTATTACTATCTATGGTCGAATGTGGAGACGTTGGCCTGCTAAAGACGGCAGGGAAATTGACCAGTTGGCGTGGGTGATTGAAGGTCTAAAAAAAAGACCGGAACGCAAGTCGTATGTAATTAGTGCTTGGAATCCAGATTTTATTTATGAGATGGCAAGCGAAGGACAACACTCACAGGTACCACCGTTTTGCCATACGATGTTCCAATTTCAAGTCGCTAATGGAAAACTTAATCTTGGATTGTACCAAAGATCGGGAGATCTCTTTTTAGGAGTACCATTTAATATCGCGAGCTACGCTCTTTTGCTACAGATGGTGGCACAGGTAGTGGGTATTCCAGCTGGAGAATTTGTCCATAGTTTTGGTGATGTCCATATTTACTCCAATCACTTTGATCAAGTCAAAGAACAATTGACCCGCGAGCCGTTACCATTTCCCACTGTTAAATTAAATTCTGCGATTACCAATATTGATGATTTTAAGTTGGAAGATATTGAGCTTATTGGCTACCAATCTCACTCCACCCTAAAAGCCCCAATTGCTAATATCGGTGGCTTTATCCAGAAGTAAGGCAATTTTTGAAAGCACTGTAATTAAAATCACTCCTTTGCAGGAGTGATTTTAATAAGAGTTTGTTATTTGTAGATAGAGTGGTCTCCGATGTCTAGAAATACAACAGTATCTTTGTCTTCGTAAGTAAACACAATCCGGTGTGAGTAGGTGACTGAGAAGCTGTAGTGTTCTTTGAGACGACCTTTAAGTTTATGGACTTTGAGTGACTGATGATTATCTGTATCTTTGAATTTTTCAATCCTTTCAAAAGTGTCTTCCTGTAGTTCGGTGGGAAGTTTTTTAAACTCTCGTACGAATGAAGGTTTAAAACGGATTATCATTTTAATCTAGTTGATTCATCAGATCACGAAGATTACCATCAAGTGAAGGCTCGCTAGCAGCTAAAAGCACTCTGCGAACAGCTTGTTCTTCGGCATAAAGGGAAAGAGCTTGACGCATAATGTCTGCTTTTGTTTGGCCAGTTCTTTTGGTAGTCTCTTCCACAAATTTTGCTAGTTCTGGGGTGAGGGGAACAGATAGGGTAGTCATATAATTGTATGATAATTTAATATGATATTATCATACATTCGCTCAGGTTGAAAAGCAAGTGAAAATTCTCCTTTGAAATGCAAAATGTTTAACTTATTTTAGATTACTAAAAAACTACTACTCATTTTTTAATAAAGAAAATGTTATAATTGTTTTAACTTATGGATAATTATCAAATTAAAACAAAAAAAGTTATTTTAGACCTTTTTTCACCTACACCGAAAGCAAAAGAAGATGCTAAATTCTCTTTCATAGATCTCTTCGCTGGAATTGGTGGTATTAGAATGGGTTTTGAACACGCTGGTGGTGATTGTGTATTTACTTCGGAATGGGACACTCCTGCACAGAAAACATACCAAGCTAATTTTGGTGAAATACCTTATGGAGATATAACTAAAATTAAACCTACTGAAATACCTCCTTTTGATATGTTATTGGCAGGATTTCCTTGTCAGCCATTCTCGCAGGCAGGTCTTAAAAAAGGTTTTGGAGATACAAGGGGTACTTTATTTTTTGATATAGTTCGTATAGTTGAACATCATAAACCAAGTGTTGTTTTTTTAGAAAATGTAAGAAATCTTACAGGACACGATAAAGGAAATACTTTCAAGGTAATTCTTAAAACACTTGAAGATTTAGGCTATAAAGTATTCCACAGGCTCTATAACGCTCGAGATTTTGGAGTGCCACAAAACAGAGTTCGTATTTATATAATTGCATTCAAAGATGACGTAGATTTTAAATTCCCAGAAGAGCCTAAGATCCCAACAAAGTTAGGTGATATTCTCGAGAAAAAGGTCGATAGTAAATACACTCTTTCAGATAAGCTCTGGGCAGGTCATCAAAGAAGAAAGAAAGAACACGCAGAAAAAGGTAATGGTTTCGGTTTTTCATTGTTTAATGAAAAATCAGAATATACCAGCACCATTTCCGCTAGATATTATAAAGATGGATCTGAAATATTGATTGAACAAAAAGGAAAAAATCCGAGAAAACTTACTCCTAGAGAGGCGGCTCGACTTCAGGGTTTTCCAGATAACTTTGTATTACCAAACAGTGATATGCAAATGTATAAGCAGTTTGGAAATAGTGTGGCTGTACCTGTAATAAAAGTATTAGCAAAGCAAATTATTAAAACCTTAGAGAAGCTACCTGAGAATAGTCTCAAAAAACATTATGCAAATAAATAAAATAAAAATTAAAAAGAGTAAACTAGATGCAAATTTTAATTTGTATTTTTTTCTTAAGGAGTTAAACGGTGCAATTAAGCTTTCTGATAATGAAATAAATAAGTTTCTCGAAGCCTATTTTGCAAATAAACAGCTCTCGGTTTCAAAAATTAAATTTATTTTTCTTAATATTATCGAACAACTTTCAGATAAGAAGAAAGAAGGAATGTTAGCCTTAATGTTTCAAACTAAAACTGATGTTGATTTCAGTACTCTTGTATTTTCACTAAAGCTTATGCAAATAAAAACACTTCTTTTGGCAGAAGCAAAATTAGGTGAGGTGGCAGAAATGTCTTCACTTGAAAACATAAACCAGCTTTCAATACATTACGATACAATTTCGAAAAGTAAGCCTTACTATACACGAGTAAATGGTGCTTTATTATCGCTACTTTTCTTTTCAAAGCTTGAAGAGAAAGATACAAGTTTTATATCTAAATCCACTGAGGAATATGTCGCAACACTTTTCAAAGAATACGAATATCTTAAGAAAAAAGGACTTGAGCCAAATCAAATGTTTATGCTTATGTTTTCAGAAAGTATTAACCAATCAATTCTTTCCGATGCAGGTTCAAGTTATGAAGACCGTATTTATAATATTCTTATTGGTCTTGGAATACCTGCTATTGATATTAAAAAAACTCACGATAAAGCGGATAGTTCAACGGAGTTTGATTTCTTCTTTGAGCTTAATGGTAAAACATACGGTATCGGAGCAAAAAGAACTCTACGAGAACGCTATAAACAGTTTATAAAGACTGCACAGATGACTAAAATTGATGTAATGATACAAATCACCCTCGGGTTAGATTTAACCGAGGAAAAGGCTAAATCTATCGCACAGCACGGTGTTATTACCTTTGTAAGTGATGAAATATACCAATCACGTAAATATCTACAAGAATTAACAACTGTTCACTCGGCCAGCACACTAAATCTTGACTTACTAAAAAGACTAACTAAATAAATGAGTAAACGTTGAGGAAGGTCGAACCTTCCTCAAACATTTTAGTATAAGCTAAATAACCAGATGTGATACAATTAATCTATTAATTTTACCCATATTATGATCTAACTTACTCATTCATTGTCTTAGAAAGTTACCTTATTTACTACAGTTATTTTTTTATCTAATTTATATGAACGAGTACAAATTCATTAAAGACCAAGACTTGGAAGTTTACGCCACTCTGGCTGGAGAAGAGGAACGGGAGCGGGTGGGGGTGGAACTTATTCCTAGCGAAAATTATGTTTCAAAGGCGGTGCGTGAAGCTAATGGTTCTATTTTTACCAATAAATATTCGGAAGGTTACCCTGGCAAGCGTTATTACGGTGGACAAGAGTTTACCGACCAAATAGAAACAATTGCCATTGAGCGTGCTAAAAAACTTTTTAAGGCGGGCTTTGCTAATGTTCAGCCTCTCGGTGGAGCTAATGCTAATGTGGCAATGTATTTTGCTTTGATGGAACCTGGTGACACAGTCCTTGGTATGGATCTTAGTCACGGTGGACATCTTACGCACGGTCACCCGACTACCGCCATCAACAAAGTTTTTAACTTTGTTCGTTATAAGATGAAGGATGTTGAGACGGGGGAAATAGATTATGAACATTTGCGTCAGATGGCACTTTTACATAAACCAAAAATTATTTTGGCTGGTTTTTCTGCTTATAGCCGGGAACTTGATTATGCAAAGTTTGTTGAGATTGCCAAAGAAGTCGGAGC
>JFJP01027586.1_pt1 | contig 10898 bp, 12 predicted proteins | sample 431651 | NCBI WGS metagenome assembly JFJP01 (sample SAMN02602958, study PRJNA72255) | Microbial mat metagenome, whole genome shotgun sequencing project. | biome: fresh water; feature: sink hole; material: water; isolation source: purple microbial (photo- and chemosynthetic) mats found in...
TTTTCATTAATTTTCATTAATTTTCATTAATTTTCATTAATTTTAATGAATTACTTTTTACAAGTTTGGCTTGTCGTATTTGTGAAATCGGGAAATACGCCACCCTGAACCAAACTTGCACCGATTGTCCCTCTGAAAAAACGAATTGCACGAACGGGATGCTCATTCTGAAAGCAGGTTCAATAAAATTCCCACTTTATATTTTTATAATCTGATATTTTCAAGGTTATTGGCGTAATATTTATGAAAAATTTGAATCCTTTGAGCAAATTATCGCTTGTTCCCCTGTTCAATCAAGTTGTCTGTAAAATATCCAATAATTCTTAATTTTTATCAATTTTTTCTTTTAAACTGTCAAACTAATTTCTTAAAAGGGGAGGCTTAGCAAGTGAATGCGAACCTGGATATTTTGGGCCTTTATGCCAAACCTGCACGACGTTCAATGGGACTATGTTTTCAAAAGGGACTGGGGTTAACTGTGGGCCTTGTGGAGAAAAGTCTCTAATTATAGCAACTGTGATAATCCTTCTTGTTATTTTCACATTTTTCTTTTACACTTTTTTGAGGTAAAAAGCTAAAATTACGATAAAATTGAATTTTTATCTAAGTTATAATATAAAATCACTGTTTATCGAATACAGTGAAGAAAACAAAGAAGTTTTAATCAGTGAATGCTGGGGATCAGCCTATATGAAGATCTTCTTGAACTATCTGCAACTATTGTCTATTTCAAATAACTTGGATCTAGAATGGGCAGATTCCTTATATGGGTTCTTTTTCGCGCAACAGATATTCTCAGGATCGGTTGTTCAGATATTATCTCTTGAATGTTTGATTGGAGGTAAATTCCCTAATTTTATTAATTTTTTATCATTAAAATTCAATTATAAATGAATTTTTTATGTTTTTCATCAAATCTTCTTTACTTTTTTAGAAACCATCTCAATCCCGGTAATTTACTTAAAAGCTTTGTTAATGACTGCCTTGCCTTTCGTAATCTTGACGATAATCGCTACGTTTTGGCTGGTTTACATCATCACCCAAAAGAAGAACAAGATGTTTTTTTTTGAACGTTTTCTCACTTCAACAGTTATCTGTGTTTTTTCAATCCAGCCTTCTATCATCGATTCTTTAATAAGTCTGATCAGTTGTGTTGATATCGGGAATGACTCTTATCTTTCCAGTTATTTAATGGAGAAATGCTATACTGACCAACATAAGAATTGGTTAGTGGCGTTATTTTTGCCTGCGATTCTCTTGTATGCCTTCATAATGCCTTTATCAGCATTGCTCTACATGTTTATTAACAAAGATCATCTCTATGAATCACACCATATAAAAAAAGTGGGGTTTTTGTCGATAGGATACTCATACAATAAATTCTATTGGGAATTCATCTTTTTTTATCGTAAAATCTGCTTGATTTTCATAATAAAATGGTTTACTTTGAATAGTTCTGCTAAGGCTTTATTCGTGATTTTGTTGCTTTGGATCTCTTTATGGTATCAAGCAAAGGACAATCCCTATCTAACAAGTGACCTTAATTCTGTTGATTTCAAGGCAACTTTCGTCTCTTTCGTCACTATTTTCGCAGGACTGCTCTCTTATCAAGCAAAACGTCTTGGAGTTCAAATGATTGTGATAGTTGTGGTCTTTTTCTTCAATTTTTTATTCCTTTATTATTGGGTTCGGAGGATTTTGATCATAAAATTGCCACTTTACATGAATTTGAAGTATTTCAAATGTCTTGTGCCTTTCTTTAAGAAAATGTTGCCTGAATATAACAATTTGAGAGCCCAGGCGTTGAAGGTCGATCTCATGCATTGCATAAATGCTTCTGTTCGCAAGAACGAAACAGTGTCGCATTCTAATGGTGCAATGATAGTAGATTATAAAAACCAACAACGAAAAACAGTGTTCTCCCATTTCAAAGACGCCTTATCGAAACTTATCACAAATGCTGCTGATGACACTGGACGAAATTCTCGTTTTCTTAACATAAGTGAAGATATAGGTCTCAAACGAAACCCACAGTCCTCAGTGAACCTTTTATCCAATAATCTCTCAATGATCGAATCCAAAAAAGAAGAGCCAGCGATTCAGGGAGTACAAATAGAGGAAGAACCTTTGACTCCTCCTGTTGAATGCAAAATAGAGATGAAACCTATGAAAATGGAAATAGAGGGTTTGATAAAGGTGAATAAAACTACGAGATTAGATGATGAATCGATGCAGGCAATGAGTTCGGATAGAAAGGAAACAGAAGAAGATGATTGGATAATGAAGAAGAAGAAGAATTTACTAGATCGAGATATCGTTGATAATTGTGATAAAGACTCACTGAAGGATATACTGGTTTTAAAGATAAATGAAATGGATGTTCTTTATGATGATATCATTAAAATAAAGAAAGGAATGAAAGATATTCAAGATTACAATAAAAGATTGGAAAAAAGCGTTTCCTCCATTAAAAAACATCCAATTACTAATAAAATGTCTTCAATCAATAGGTTCGAAACCAAAAAAAACAATGTTTATTTTCAAGAGGATCAACCACAAATACATACTTTTACAGCTCCTCAGAACGATATCACAAAGAAACCACATTTTGTGAAGTTTGATGTTGAAAAACAACAGATATATAGAGAATGGGTCAGGAATGATAGTCCTTTGACTTTTCTGGTGTCGTTTTTGAGCTTTACTTTAATAAAGGAATCATTGAGAAATAAAATAAATTCGAACATCATCAAAATCAAATGCGAAATCAGGAATGAAATCACACAGAAAATAGATGGATTATCCATAAAGTTTGTTACTTCTAAAAGTATTTCCTTTTGAATTTTTTTAATATTGATAAATTTTATTTGTTTTAGATTTGATTTCTACAAGTGATTACATAAAGAATTTGACTTTGAAGCCGAATGAATTTTTTAACCTCGAGTTTCTGATTAAAAAAATCAATATTTTCGAAAAGGAAGAGACAGAAAACCTAACTTTTGAGATCTTTTTAATGTTTCCTTTATTCTTTTATCACATATTTTATCAAATATTTCTTAATATTTCTATTGTTTTTTTTAGAATAGAGAACGTTCCTTTTATGTATGAGATTAATATTCCTTTATTTGCGACAATCTTTTTCAAATTTCACAACATAAAAAGCAAAACATTTGATTATTTAAACGATAAATACTCCTTCCAATTCATGAAACTTTCCTATCTTAAAAACCAAGAAATCATTAGTTTTGATGAAATTCCTAGGATTTTCCCTGAATTAATAGGTAAAGAAGTGGATTTTGTCTCTGATGAAGATTATAAGGTTTTGGGGGTGTTTTCTTTTGCTTATATGAATAAAACTGTGCGTTTAATGATTTTAATACAAGAAGGCAATAAATATATCGATTTTCATTTGAAAATGAAGCAGAAAACACAAAAGGACTTTTACGACACAATTCTTGATAAAAAAGAGATTATTGAAGATTTAAAAATTAATATAATTGAAGAAATTTTCGCAAGTTTTATTATAATTTAAACTTTTAAAGAAATAGATTTTACGCAATTTCATTGTTTATTTGAATATATTTGTTTTTTTTTAAAGAAAAACTTTAGATATATTACATTTCATTTAATTTAAACATCAATTTTGAAAACTCTTCGTTTTTTTTTGAATATAATGAGATGATATTTTCTTGTTCTAACCGGTGCTGCTTCAATTGTTTAGATTGCTTTTCGGCATAAAGCTTTAAAAATGACATTTTTTCATATAGTGTTGGTGTTTCGGTTTGAAAATTTTCAAATTTTTGGAGAAGTTTGGGCTTGTCACTATCGTATTTTTTCAGAGATTGGGCATTATTCACATTGGAATCAATTTTTTTCTTTTGAAAATTCATTTGAAGTTTTTAAAAATTCAAATTTTAATTAAGAAAAATGATTATTATAACAAATGAGCCAATTTAATTTTGCTTTCCTAAAAAAATTGATTATAAACTTTTAATAAAAATTTATTTTTTCAACAAAAAATGAAAACTGGCCTTTCGACTCCACATCAAGAAAAACTATTACTTCCTTTCAATATTGATTCAAAGATCTCTGAATTAAACAAACTCGTTTCTTCTATTTAATTTTAATTTTCTCTCATTTTAATTGTTCATTTCTCAGATTGATGAAATTTTGATCGAACATGAAGAATCCAAACAAATATCTCAAGCGTTAATAGAAAAGACTGAAAGATTCCAGAAATCAATAGAGGATTTTTTCGAAAAAAATTCAATGCCTCTGGTTTTTTTCTTCGATATTTCTTTTATCATATTCTTTTTTATCAAAGAATGAACATCACGTCAATAAATTGACAGTAATTTGTCGCAAGGCTAATGAAAATGAAAATTTTCAATTCTTACTGTATTATTTGAAAATTCATTACAATCATCCCAAAATCTTCTTCAAAAAACTTGACAAATACGAAGAAATTTTAGGTGATGAAGACTACCTTGATACGAGTTTCGATGAAGTAAATTTCTTGAAAAACTTAAAAAACTCAATTTTCTTTAAGATAATACCGAAAAAACATGAAGAAATCAAAAAAAAGAATTCAATTTTGAATGTAAACAACAACAAAAAAATTGAAGTCAAAATGGAAATTCCTGCAAAAATCATTGAGCTTGATAAAAATGCTCACTTGATGAATGAAGTGAAGGGCTGGATTAATGAATCGCAATTTCATTTCAAACAAGAACATAACATCGATAAGGTAAATCTTCAATTATCGAATAAAATTAACTGTTCAAAGCCTTTCAAACTTTTACAAAAATTCAATACTATGATGGAAAAATATGAACTTGATCCAAAATTAGGAAAAGTTTGAAAAAAAACAGATTTTATTTGTTTTAATTTTTTATTTCTTTAGTTTTTTAATCAAATGCAAGAAGAAAATGCTTCACATTTTGCAGAAGTTAAAAAAGAATATGAATATTTAAATTTCTTATTAAAAGAAACCGATGCTAAAGTATGAAAATATCAATAAATTTAATATATTTAAATAAGATATTTAAAAATTAGGACTGGATTCACGAAAAAACAAAAGGGAAAATACATGTTTATTATAAATTGCCGAAAGGAACTCCAACATGTTCTTTAAAATTTGAAGCAGAGTTAGAATGTCCATTAAAGAATCTAGCTTCTATCATTTACGAATGTGATTTGATGCATACTTGGATGCCTTTTTGCAAGATTTCCAAAACAGTTTCGAAAAAATGATTATATTATGTTTTATTTTTTGTAGATTAAAAAGATTAATAAAGCATGCAAAGCCTTTCACAATGAAATGGATTTGCCTTTTATATGCAACAGGGAAGCCTATTTAGTCGGCTATGCAATTAATCGCTTAGAAGAAAACGGAACTATTTTGATTGCTGCTCGAACAATTGATCAGGTAAATTTTATATCTTATCAATAATCTACATATTTTATAGAATTCTATTATATAAATATAAAATTATTTGAAATTTGATTAAAAACAATGTTTTAGGATACGGAATTTCAAGTGAAAAATGATGTCAGCATTCCTTTGAAATCAAAACATGTGAGAATGGACATCAATTACTTTATCACAGAGGTCACTCCTTTCAATGAGAACCATATAAAAGTGAAAATGATTGCCAATATGAACCCCAAACTTAAAATCATTCCTTATTCGGTCATTAATTTCATTTCAAGAAAAGTAAGCATATTTTAATGATCAACAACATTTATTTTGAAATAAAATAGTTTGGAATAACGATCTTTGAAACTCTTATAAAAAAAGCAACGAAAAATTTCGAGAAGAGTCCTTGGTATGCTTTAATGTTTAAAGAGGAAAATCAAGATTTTTATAAATGGCTTGAAACAAGCATTCTTCCTTTTTTAAAAAAAGTTTAATTTTTTAGTAATGAATAGATTGAATAATTTTAATAAAAAACATTTAATTTATCATTTTTCATATTTATTTATAATAATACTAATTCATAATCCCAAGAAACATCCTCAATTTTCCTGTTATAAAACAAATAGAAGCCAATATTGAATAAATATAAATGGAAGAAAAACTTTCCTTTGAAGAACAAATTCAAATGGCCAATCATTTGAATCAAACTGTAAATATTGTGGTTTTAACCATACATTTTTATAGTTTTATTTACAAAAAGCTTGATGAAATTATCAATGAGTCTGAAAAAACTTCTGATTTTTATTACAACAGGGATTTAGTCGAAAAAAGCGAGAAGTTTAAAGTCTTATTGGAAGATTTTTTCGATAAAAATTCGAAAATCAGTGTATAAATAAAAAAAATAAAAAACATGTAAATTTTTTGCAAAGTCTGCTAAAGTGATTAAAAACTTAACAAGTCTTTGCCAGAAAGCAAATGTGAACAAAAATGTTCAAAAACTATTTTATTTGATTGAGAGAAACAAATTCTTTCACTCAAAAGTCATGTTTTTGAAGCTAACTGGAAAAAATGACATTTTAGATGAAAACTGCGAGTTAGAATTCAAAGATTTAAAAAGTACATTTTTCATGCTAAATTTTCATAAATAATGATAAAACTGAAGAACATACTGTTCGCTTGATTGATTTAGAAAAATCGAAACACAAATCTCATAATTCAGCTGACCTTTTTGTAGAAAATATGGCTAATGTTATTTTAACAGATAAAAATGAAGCAATTATGTTAGAAGCCAGAGATTTGCTTGATAGATCTTTATCCTGCTTTGTTAACGATCATAATGTTGATAAGGTAAATATTTTTTTCATTTTATTGAGTTTTTAAAGCAAATTGATCTGAAGCCGATGAAATTTTTACATGCTTTTTATGATATGGAAAATAAATACAAAACTGATGATTTTTTATCAAAGGTTTGAATTAAATTATTAAATTAAATTTTATTCATATAAAGTTTATTTCTTTATTTCTTTATAGTTCTTTAAGGAAATAACTGAAAAAAATAGACACACTCTCTATGATATTCAATTTCAATTTGACATAGTGAGTCAGTTAATAAAAGAAGCAAATGAAGATGTTTTGATTTTATTGCACTTCAATCATTTTTATAAGAATTCTAGAATTGGATTCATGAAACAACAAAGAAAAATATTAATGTGTCGTATAGGATGTCAAAAGAAAGCCATGCTCACACTTGTTCTCTCAAATTTGAAACTGAATTAAACATTTCTCTTTTACACTTAATCTCCATTATCTATGATTCTGATCTAATGCATTTATGGGTTCCTTTTTGTAAAATCGGAAGAACTGTAAAAATAAATAAATAATAGATTAATGATTGAATTTTAGGTGAAAAAAATTAACAAAGCTTGCAAAGTTTTTTATAATGAAATGAATTTACCGATAATCTCAAATCGGGAATTGTATTCTTTTGGATTTGGCATCAATAAATTAGATGAAAACGGATCAATTTACATTATTTCTAAAACTATTGATAAAGTAAAAAATAATAAAAATAAAACAATTCATTTGTAATATAGGATCAAAAATTTTTGGAATACAATAATATCGAAATCCCGGCGAAAAGCAAATCTGTGCGAATGGAAGTGAATTATTTCGCGATTGAAATAACTCCTTATTCAATTAATCATTGCAAAGTTCGAATGGTGACGAACTTGGATCCGAAATTAAAGATTATTCCTTATGCCGTAATTAATTTTGTTGTTCGGAAAGTAATAAATATTTGAATTGTTTAATTATAAGAAAAAAATTTAAATTATTAGTTTGCAGTCACTATTTTTGAAAAAATTTTGAATAAAGCGAGCAATGATTTCGAGAAAAGCCCGTGGTTTGAATCAATGAATTCACCAGAGAATAAAGATTTTTTCTTGTGGTGTGAAAAAATTATTAAAGGTTTAGAAAATAGCCAAGAGTTGTGAAAAAAACAGCATATTAAAGAATTCATAAAAAATTTAAAGTTCATATTTATGTAATGATGCTCTCTTGTAAAAAAATAAATATCTCTATTGATTTTTGTTCAAATGTTTTTTAATAAAAAAATTGATTTGTGTTCTTTAAAGAGTTCTTATTTAGTGTTTCTTAAAAACGGTAACAAAAAAAACGGATATCCTCGTATAAGTAGCATGACAGTCCTTTTATTTTCTTTTACTTGTTTAAAATTCTTTGATCAATGCATTTTTATCTCTTTATTCTCTATATTTTATTTGATCTTTTTTCGTTTTCTTTATGTTTGACCACTGAATTTCAACTAAAAAATTCCTTATCTCCGAAGAATGAACATGAGAGAGAAAATCTGAACATTTCCCGAACTATTTTTAAAGAAACCCTTAAATTCTTAGATATCCATATTTTTTCTAATACCACTGAACAAAATGAAGAGAAACCTAAAGAATCATTCAATTTTAATATTTCATTGAATGAAAATCAAAGTAATCAGACTAATAAACAGGAAGAAAACTTTCATTTATATGAGGAAATACAAACAATTAACACAAAAATCTCTAATCTAGTAACGGAAATTAAATACTGCTTTATAGATTCAGAACATAATATGGGCAAACGATGCTTTTTAGTTTTGATTTTAGTGATTTTAACTATTGTGATATGTTGTTTGACCTTACAAGCTATTATAGGTTTTACAAAAAACTGCAAAATGGCTTTGAATGAAATCGCGGCAAGGGAAAGGAAAATGGGAATAATGATGGAAAGAAAAAAATAAAAACCCTTTCTTATTTATTTAGTTTTAATTTCAGAATTATTTTTTGTTTTGATTTAATTTGTTCAAAATTTAATTAAGTGGTTCTTATTTTATTTTCATCAATATTGCCATCTTTCAAAATCTCTCCCAAAAGGATTTTATCACATGTATTAACATTAAGAGGAGCAATAAATATCATTAAAATTTTTTCATTTATCAATTGATTATTTTTTCCAAAACTGGGTTAATTTCTTTCAATAATTTTTTTTTTGCAATTAATTTTTTAAGTACTTTTTCTCTACAAAAAAAAAAAAATTAGAAATATTCACTATATGCATCTTCCATTCAATAATGCTTCAATCTTGCTTCTTTCATTGAATAAAAGTCCCAAACTATCCAACTCAGTGATCAAATTTTTGCAGGTAGTTCTTATTGTATTTTCAGCAATATTGCTAACTTTTGAAATCTCTCCCAACGTTATTTTATTCATATCACTAATATTAGTGATAAGATAAAGTGCGACACTTGCAATATTTCTCGGGTTTCGACCTTCAAATGTCCCATTAGTCTCAAGTCTTTCTGCGAATTTCTTCGCTTTTTCAACAATATCGAAAGGCAAATTGAGTGCACCCCCGAAATTCTTGACGAAGACTGAAGGTTTTGTAAAGGAAAGCATGGTAGGATCTTCTTTTTTCATTTTGAGCAGGGTTTTTCTAATTTCACTCCTATCCTGTCCAGTGACATTTTCCAATTGCTCAAGGGAAATTGGATTATTTTCGCTTTTAGAAGCCCAAAACAACAAAGTTGATATAATCTTATCCAAATTTTTCCCTTGAAATTTCTTGTTTTGCAACAATTTCTCAAATTTCTCTGAAGCAGCTGCTGTTATTTTATGCTCAAGTTTCAAAGAATATCCCCAATCTTTGATTTTTCTTATCCCTTGACTATGTTTCTTGTCTTCACTGCTAATTGTTTTCTCTGCATAATTCCTCTTCTTATCCTTATTATCAATCTTCGTTCCTAAATCACCTGAGAGCAAATTCTCATTATAAGTCCCACCTGCTCTTCGAGGATCACTTCCATTGCCTCCTTCACTAAAAATTCTATATTCGGCAGTTTGATCAATGAATCGACTTTCACTGATTAAACCACAAGATTCACAAACGACTAGCCCTTGCTGATAATCGTAACGCATACTTGAATCGTTATGGCAATTGCTGCAAACAATATCATGACGATGAACCAGATCTTCTTGAATTCTTTCCATTTATTTATTTTAGGATTTTTTTCAAAAACTTCAATAAATAAGTGAATATGAAAAAAAAAAATTCGCTAGAAGTATAATGTGGTTTTATCAGAATTTTGAGTGTTTAATATTTTAATCAGAAAATTTATGTTTTTAATTTATTTAATTAAGAAATTTTGATTTTATGTTCTAAACAAAATTTTTCAAATTATCATTACAACAATTATTTTTTCTATTTTTTTTAAAAAACTTTAATTTTTATATTATTTGATTTTTAAATATTTTTATGCTTTTTAGTCTTAATTGATCATTTTTAATTATTACTTTCCTTTGTAAAATTTTATATCATATAACAAACTCAATGCGGCTTCATTTGGTTTTTACATTGTCAAAATTTCTTTGGAATAATTTCTGTTTTTTGAATAGCCAACTAGAATTAAAATCGATAAACATTTTTTTTTATTTCTAAATAACTGTTTAATCAGCATATTTGGCTTCTACATGTTTTAATCATTGTATAGTTTTTCTTGTTTCCTGTCTCCTTCATTATTTTTAAAAAAATTATTTTGCAATGCGAAAACTTCAAAAAGTCAAATCAATTTATGTGCAGATAAGATGTTTTATTTCAATTTCAGAGTCTATTAATCAAGTGATGACGCGTTTTTTTTAATATTATTTAAATTTAAAATTTAAACAGAATGAAAAAAAATTCACAAAAGATTAAAATAAAAAATAACAATGAAAAAAAATGAAAAACCCCCAAAACCATGAAAACAAACAAAAATACCTAATTAACACAAGAAAAAAAATGAAAAAAATCCAAATTAAAAGAAAAATAATACATTTTTTAAGTTTTATAATAATAAAAACTTTATAAATAATTCAATATGAATGAAACTAATAATAAATCACAATACTCCAACCAAACGAACAGAGAAAACTTTTTTTTATCTCAGGTTAACATT
>JFJP01040648.1_pt1 | contig 10898 bp, 2 predicted proteins | sample 431651 | NCBI WGS metagenome assembly JFJP01 (sample SAMN02602958, study PRJNA72255) | Microbial mat metagenome, whole genome shotgun sequencing project. | biome: fresh water; feature: sink hole; material: water; isolation source: purple microbial (photo- and chemosynthetic) mats found in...
GAGATAAACAGGTGCCGCTCAAATTAGACGATAAACGGCGCATTGTAGAGGAAGTGACTCAAATCGCCAGCACGGCTCATTCAGCGATTGTTGCTGAGTACCGTGGCATGAAAGTGGCTGAAATGACTGATTTGCGCGTGTTAGCGCGTCAATCGGCTGTTCAGTTACGAGTGGTGCGAAATACGTTAGCACGACGCGCGGTGAGCGGAACTTCCTTTGAGTGCCTCCAAGAAGTTTTGGTAGGCCCGACGATTTTGGCATTCGCACAGAATGAACCATCCGCCGTCGCTCGCGTGATGAAAGACTTTACAAAGACAAACAAGAATTTAATTATTAGAGGGATTGCGTTAAGTGGTCGTTTGCTTGATAGTTCTGCGCTTGACCGCGTAGCGAAGTTGCCGACTTATCGAGAGTCTTTGAGTCAATTATTGGCAATGATGAAAGCACCCCTTGCAAAATTGGTGCGTACTTTATCTGAGCCTCATGCGAAATTGGTGCGTACCATTGCCGCGGTACGCGATAACTATCCATTACCCCAAGAACCCGTAGCAGGAAGAACAACGATGTCTAAAGAAGAAATTTTAAATGCAATTGCGAATCTGACGGTCTTAGAAGTGGTTGACCTGATCAGTGCCATGGAAGAGAAGTTTAATGTCTCCGCCGCTGTTGCTACAGTCGCCGCCGCACCCATGGCCGCCGCGGAAGCCGCGCCGGTAGAAGAACAGACTGAATTTACAGTCAATTTGACCGGATTTGGCGATAAGAAAGTACAAGTGATTAAAGTCATTCGTGCGATCACTGGACTGGGCTTGAAAGAAGCGAAAGATTTGGTTGAGGGCGTTCCTTCTGTCGTCAAAGAAGGGGTCTCAAAAGATGAGGCCAATAAACTTAAAGCAGAACTTGAGGAAGCAGGAGGAACTGCTGAGATTAAGTAATCGAGTTGTTTTAAGGTTGCCGAGTCGCTTGCAGAACAAGCGTATCGAGACAACCGTGTAGCTTGAAGGCAAGCGTATTGAGACAACTTTTTCTCGCCCATGTATACTTTTTCTCGTTCCCACGCGCCGCGTGGGAATGCGTTCTTGACCGCGTTGCGGTCAGTACAGTCTGCAATGCAGACAAGACTGCATTCTCATGTAACATAATATGGGAACAAGCGTAAACAGTCGTCTCGATACGCTTGCTACGCAAGCTACTCGACGACCTTTCATCAATTTTTTCTCGTTCCCACGCGCCGCGTGGGAATGCGTTCCTGACCGCGTTGCGGTCAGTACAGTCTGTGACGCAGACAAGACTGTATTCCCATGTAACATAATGGAAACGAACGCAAACACCTGCTCACACAGAAATAACACACACTGAAAGAAAATAAAACACCAAAACAGGCCGATTATCGGCAAGGACACCTGACCTACTCCTAAAAATACTTTTTAAGACTTTAATGACTATAACGATTTGCTTTATTAATCAATTCTTAAAAATTAAATGACTCCTAAAAAAAGCCCATTTTTAAAGTTCTAATTACATTACATCGGTTTTCCCAACTTGGTAGACTGCTCATCACCACTATGACTAACTATTCTTTTACTGAAAAGAAACGATTGCGTAAAGACTTTGGTAAACGCTCAAGCATTCTAGCTGTTCCATACCTCCTTGCTATCCAATTAGAATCCTATCGTGAATTTCTACAACAGGATACGATCCCGGAACAACGCAAAGAGATTGGATTACAAGCGGCCTTTAAGTCCATCTTCCCAATCGCGAGCTACTCTGGTCACGCTACTCTCGAATACGTAAGCTATCGTCTAACAGACCCCAATCTTGACGAGAGCGAACTTAAAGAAGACACTTCCCACTATGGGTTAAAACCTTCTTTGTCACAAACTCAACAAACCGTAAGAGAATGCCTACTACGCAACAAAACATATGCCGCATCCCTGCGCGTCACTCTACGTCTGGCCCTTTATGATAAAGAATCGAAAAATCATACGATTAAAACCATAAAACAACAAGAAGTCTACATGGGTGAAGTTCCACTCATGACTGAAAACGGCACCTTTATCATTAATGGAACCGAACGAGTGATTGTCTCCCAACTTCATCGCTCCCCCGGAGTCTTCTTCGACCATGATAAAGGAAAAAGCCATACTTCTGGTAAACTCCTCTATTCTGCCCGCATTATCCCTTATCGCGGCTCATGGCTAGACTTTGAATTTGACCATAAAGACAATCTTTTTGTGCGTATTGACCGCCGTCGAAAACTGCCGGCAACAATTCTTTTGCGCGCACTCGGTTTTAATAATGAACAAATGCTTAATTTGTTCTTTGAAACGAATACATTTGAACGACATGATGACCAGTTCCAATTACAGTTGATACCAGAACGCTTACAAGGTGAAGTCGCCTCATTTAACTTCTATGATTCTGAAGGTCAGGTGATTGTTGAAGCCGGACGACGGATTACTTCGCGTCATTTGAAGAAGCTACAACAAACCGGTATTACAACTTTACCCGTGCCGTTGGAATATTTATTACATAAGGTCATTGCATCTGAGTTGAAACATCCACAAACCGGGATTACCCTAATCCCCGCTAACGGTGAACTGACTGAAAATAACTTACAGCTTTTATTAGATAATGGGATTAACACCTTTAAAACGATTCATACCAATGATTTAGATCGTGGCCCTTATATCTCAGAAACCCTGCGCGTAGACCCGACTCTAACGCCGCTCGATGCCCAAATCGAAATCTATCGGATGATGCGGCCTGGTGAACCACCAACCCCTGAAGCGGCGGAAACTTTGTTTCAACATCTCTTTTTCTCTGATGAACGTTACGACCTCTCCATCGTCGGACGTATGAAGTTTAACCGCCGCGTTGGGCGTGATAGCATCACCGGCCCTGGCATCCTCTCAACAGATGACATCTTAGATGTGATGCGCACTTTGATAAACATTCGTAATGGTAACGGCGACATAGACGATATTGATCACTTAGGCAATCGTCGCATTCGCAGTGTTGGCGAAATGGCCGAAAACCAATTTCGTATGGGACTTGTCCGGGTTGAACGCGCAGTTAAAGAACGTCTTAGTCTTGCTGAGTCTGAAAATATGATGCCACAAGAACTTATTAATGCCAAGCCCATTTCAGCGGCGGTTCGTGAATTCTTTGGTTCTAGTCAACTTTCTCAATTCATGGACCAGAATAATCCTTTGTCAGAAATTACTCATAAACGGCGAATCTCAGCCCTGGGTCCCGGTGGACTTACTCGTGAACGTGCAGGCTTTGAGGTCCGTGATGTTCATCCAACCCATTATGGTCGCGTTTGTCCGATTGAGACTCCAGAAGGACCGAATATTGGACTTATTAATTCATTATCAGTTTATGCACGCGCTAATTCTTATGGTTTCTTAGAAGCGCCATATCGTCGAGTCATCAATAGTGTCGTTACCGACCAAATTGATTACCTTTCCGCAATAGAAGAAGGACAATTAGTCATTGCGCAGGCAAATTCAGAAATAGATGAAGAGGGTATTTTACAATCGCCTATCGTCAATGTCCGTTATCAAAATGAATTTACTCGAAAACCGCGTGGTGAAGTCCAGTATATGGATATTTCTCCTAAGCAAATTGTATCGGTTGCGGCTTCGTTAATACCGTTCTTGGAGCATAATGATGCAAACCGCGCATTGATGGGGTCTAATATGCAACGGCAAGCAGTTCCTACTTTACGCGCTGAAAAACCGTTAGTTGGGACAGGGATGGAACGGACTGTCGCCATAGACAGTGGCACAGTGGTCTGTGCCCATCGCGGTGGATTGGTTGAGTCTGTGGATGCCGCGCGAATCGTGGTTCGAGTTAATGACCATGAAATTGAGGTATCTGATAATACTAATTTGTTAGATGATGCGACTGGTGTAGATATTTACAATTTAACAAAGTATGTTCGCTCTAATCAAAACACTTGTATTAATCAACGGCCATTGGTGAATCCCGGAGATTATGTTAATAAAGGTGACATTTTAGCTGATGGTTCATCAACTGACCTAGGCGAACTCGCGTTAGGGCAGAATGTATTGGTGGCTTTTATGCCGTGGAATGGCTATAATTTTGAGGATTCTATTCTAATTTCAGAACGCGTTGTTGAGGAGGACCGCTTTACTTCAATACACATCGTTGAGTTGAATTGTATGGCGCGGGATACGAAGTTGGGCCCTGAAGAAATCACAGCAGATATTCCTAATGTGAGTGAGTCGGCACTTGGGATGTTAGATGAATCGGGTATTATCTTTATGGGGGCGGAAGTCAAACCCGGTGATATTTTGGTAGGCAAGGTCACTCCTAAGGGCGAAACTCAGTTGACTCCTGAAGAGAAGTTATTGCGTGCAATTTTTGGGGAGAAGGCTTCTGATGTCAAGGATACCTCTCTTAGAGTCCCTTCCGGGACCCAAGGGACTGTGATTGACGTGCGCGTTTTTACTCGTGATAGTGTTGAAAAAGATAGTCGCGCTTTGCTAATTGAACAAGCTGAACTCAAAAAATTCCGTAAAGACCTTTTTGATAAGTATCGGATTTTGGAGAAGGATATTTTTCAACGATTGCGAAAAATTTTGATTGGGGCGATTGCTCTTCGTGGTCCGGCGGTAATAGTCGCTAAACCTGAGAGTTTGCTTGAGTCTGATGAGAAGTTGGAAGAGGTTGTTGGGGAGTTAGAATCTGCTACGGTGGAGGAAGTGAATGTCACTGCGAATGTTAATGTTGATGAGGTAGCTGGTACTGAGGCTTTGTCTGAGGAAGTGTCGTCGTTGATAAATGTTGGTCATTTCGAGATTTCACAAGAGTACTTAGATGCGTTGTCGCCGCCACAATGGTTTGAGATTGGTTTGCAGGATGAAGCGATTAGTGAGCAGTTGGAGCGGGTGCGTGAGCAGTTGAAGTGTCATCGTCAGCAAGTTGATGATTTGTGTGAAGAAAAACGGCATAAATTTGGACTTGGTGATGATACTCTTGGCCCTGGCGTACAAAAAATGGTCAAAGTCTACCTTGCTGTCAAACGGCGCGTCCAACCCGGTGACAAAATGGCAGGTCGTCATGGTAATAAAGGCGTGGTTTCTATGATCGTACCAATAGAAGACATGCCTTATATGGCTAATGGTCGGGCAGTAGACATTGTACTCAACCCATTGGGTGTCCCTTCGCGGATGAATATTGGGCAAATCTTAGAGACCCATTTGGGTTGGGCGGCAAAGGGATTAGGCGAACGGATTGGTCAACTCCTCGACGCGCAGAAGCCCACAGCGGAAATCCAAGATTATTTAGACCAAATTTACAACCGTCACGGTAAAAGTGAAGATTTTTCTCAATTTACTGACAGCGCGCTTATCGAACTTGCAAAAAACCTACGTAAAGGGGTCCCCATGGCCACGCCAGTGTTTGATGGCGTGAGTGAACCAGAAATTAAAGCGATGCTAGAATTGGCCGGGCTCCCGGTCAACGGGCAAACCATACTTTATGACGGACGGACCGGCGAAGCGTTTGAACGCCCGGTCACAGTGGGTTATATGTATATGCTGAAATTAAATCACCTTGTTGACGACAAAATGCACGCCCGGTCAACGGGGCCTTATAGTTTAGTAACCCAACAACCATTGGGGGGTAAAGCCCAATTTGGTGGACAACGATTTGGGGAAATGGAAGTATGGGCGTTAGAAGCATATGGCGCGGCGTATACTTTACAAGAGATGCTGACGGTTAAATCAGATGATGTGAATGGTCGGACGAAGATGTACAAAAATATTGTAGACGGCGATCACCGGATGGAAGCCGGGATGCCGGAATCTTTTAACGTCTTAGTCAAGGAAATCCGTTCATTAGGAATAGACATTGAACTAGAACAGGTTTGATAACACAATCAGGAAAAGACTTCCGAAGTCTTAAAGACTTCGGAAGTCTCGCTGTAGAAATCGCAAACAACGACGAATTAGAACAGGTTTAACAGCATAATTAGGAAAAGACTTCCGAAGTCTTAAAGACTTCGGAAGTCTCGCTGTAGAAATCGCAAACAACGACGAACTAGAACAGGTTTGATAGCATAATCAGGAAAAGACTTCCGAAGTCTTAAAGACTTCGGAAGTCTCGCTAGTAGAAATCGCAAACAACGACGAATTAGAACAGGTTTAACAGCATAATTAGGAAAAGACTCCCGAAGTCTTAAAGACTTCGGAAGTCTCGCTGTAGAAATCGCAAACAACGACGAACTAGAACAAGTTTAACAGCACAATCAGGAAAAGACTTCCGAAGTCTTCAAGACTTCGGAAGTCTCGCTAGTAGAAATCGCAAACAACGACTGAATAACAAGGAGTCTTTCTTGAAAGATTTTCTTAATTTATTAAATCAGCAAGGACAAATCAAAGAATTTGACCGAATTTGTATCGGACTTGCATCGCCTGAAAAAATTCGTTCATGGTCTTATGGTGAAGTAAAAAAACCCGAAACGATTAACTACCGGACTTTCAAGCCCGAACGAGACGGACTATTCTGTGCCAAAATCTTCGGGCCGGTCAAAGATTACGAATGTCTCTGTGGCAAATACAAACGACTCAAACATCGAGGAGTCATCTGTGAAAAATGCGGCGTAGAAGTCACACAAGCCAAAGTACGCCGTGAACGGATGGGACACATCGAACTCGCAAGCCCAGTTGCCCACATCTGGTACTTAAAATCACTCCCCTCTCGCATGGGACTACTCCTCGACATGACATTGCGGGATATAGAACGAGTTCTATATTTTGAATCCTACGTCATCATAGACCCGGGACTCACCTCCCTTTGTCGCGGAGACCTATTGACAGAAGAAGAATACCTCAACGCCATTGAAGAACACGGCGACGAATTCGATGCGCGAATGGGAGCCGAAGCGGTTTACGAACTCCTGCGCACTTTAGAAATTAGAAACGAAGTTGAGAAACTGCGCGAAGAAATTCAAAGCACTTCTTCTGAAACGAAGATGAAGAAACTCAGCAAACGGCTGAAAATTGTAGAAATGTTTCTACCAATAGACCCACTACAACAACCACGTAACCGTCCAGAATGGATGGTACTTAAAGTTTTACCTGTACTACCGCCCGAACTGCGGCCTCTAGTCCCTTTAGACGGTGGGCGTTTTGCGACCAGTGATTTGAATGACCTCTATCGCCGAGTCATTAATCGGAATAACCGGCTAAAACGATTACTCGACTTAAACGCACCAGATATTATTGTACGAAATGAAAAACGAATGTTACAAGAAGCGGTTGACGCACTCTTGGACAATGGCCGCCGCGGCCGGGCGATTACTGGAACGAATAAGTTACCGTTAAAATCGCTGGCCGACATGATTAAAGGGAAGCAAGGGCGATTTCGTCAGAATTTGTTAGGTAAACGGGTTGATTATTCTGGACGTTCAGTCATTGTGGTGGGTCCAACTTTAAAACTCCACCAATGTGGACTACCCAAAAAAATGGCTTTGGAGTTATTTAAACCTTTCATCTTTGGCAAACTCGAATTACGAGGACTCGCAACCACGATTAAAGCGGCTAAAAAACTCGTCGAACGGGAAGTGCCGGAAGTTTGGGACATCCTCGAAGAAGTCATTCGTGAACACCCGGTCTTACTAAACCGTGCGCCGACTTTACATCGTCTAGGTATTCAAGCCTTTGAACCAACGCTCATCGAAGGCAAAGCGATACAATTACATCCGCTCGTCTGTACCGCATTCAACGCAGACTTCGACGGCGACCAAATGGCGGTACATATCCCGCTATCGCTCGAATCGCAACTAGAAGCACGTACCCTAATGATGTCAACCAATAACGTCCTTTCACCGGCAAATGGGGAACCGATCATTGTTCCCTCGCAAGACGTGGTCCTAGGTCTCTACTACATGACCCGAGAACGCCGCCGCGCAAAAGGAGAAGGCATGAAATTCTGCGACATCGCCGAAGTTCATCGCGCCTACGAAAACCGTGAGGTTGCACTCCAAGCCAAAGTACAAGTGCGGATAACAGAGCGACTATTCAACGAACAAAACGAGTTAACCTCAAACACCCAACGAATAGAAACCACCGTAGGGCGGGCACTGTTGCGTGAAGTATTACCAGAAGGGCTCCCCTTCTCATTGATAAACTGTGACCTCAATAAAAAAGCAATCTCACGAGCGATAAACACTTGTCACCGACAAATCGGGCTCAAAGATGCCGTGATTTTCGCAGACCGCCTCATGGTGATTGGATTTACTTATGCGACTCGTGCTGGAATTTCCATCGGTATAGAGGACATGGTTATCCCCACCAATAAAGGAAAAATTATTGAGAGTGCAGAAAAAGAAGTTAAAGAAATTGATGAACAGTATAACTCAGGACTGATTACCGGCGGAGAACGCTATAATAAAGTCGTTGACATTTGGTCACACACCAGCGATAAACTCGCTAAATCCATGATGGAACAACTTGGCCGCGAAATCATTACAGACGAAGATGGCCAACAGATACCAGAAAAATCATTTAATTCAGTCCATATGATGGCCGACTCTGGCGCAAGAGGTTCGATTGCTCAAATGCGGCAATTGGCAGGAATGCGAGGATTGATGGCAAAGCCGGATGGTTCAATCATTGAAACCCCAATCAAGGCGAACTTTAGAGAAGGTTTAGACGTTCTCGAATATTTCATTTCTACACATGGTGCGCGTAAAGGACTTTCTGATACTGCATTAAAAACCGCAAACTCCGGCTATCTCACGCGTCGCCTTGTGGATGTCGCGCAAGATATGGTCATCTTAGAACATGATTGCGGCACGACTCAGGGCTTAGAAATGACTGCGCTGATAGAGGCAGGAGAAGTGGTAGAAGCTCTGCGCGACCGCGTGTTGGGTCGAGTTCTTGCCGAAGATGTGCTTGTTGTGGAACAAGATGAACCGATTATTGAAGTCGGTACATTATTAAATGAAAACTTAGTTGATAAGTTAGAACAATTTAAAGTTGACCGCGTTAGAGTACGTTCTCCCATCACTTGTGAATCACGTTATGGCATCTGCGCACTGTGCTACGGACGAGACCTAGGGCGAGGACATCTCGTCAACCGAGGAGAAGCAGTCGGAGTCATCGCCGCACAATCCATCGGTGAACCCGGAACTCAATTGACGATGCGGACCTTTCACATCGGCGGTGCCGCTTCACGGATGGCTAAGGATAATACGATTATTGCTAAATCAAAGGGACGAGTTAAATTCCAAAATATCAAATTGGTACAACAACAATCGCCGGCACAGGCGGCTGAAACGCCCCGATTTGTTACCGTTTCTCGTTCTGGTGAATTGATTATCAATGACGAACTCAATCGAGAGCGGGAACGATACAAAGTCCCCTACGGCGCACTGTTAACTATCAAAAATGGGGATGCCGTTGAAGCGGGTCAACAAATTGCGCATTGGGATTCTCATACTCATCCAGTCATTACGGAAGTAGAGGGATTTGTCAAATTCACTGACATCACCGAGGGGATGACGGTGAATCGAATCAGTGATGAAATGACCGGGTTGAGTAGTATTCAAGTCATTGATCCAAAACAGCGACCGATGCACGCTAAAGAATTACGGCCGATGGTACGATTAGTTTCTGCTGAAGGCGATGATTTAAACTTCCCTGGCACTGAAATTCCTGCCGCTTATTTACTGCCACCGCGGGCAACCATTAATGTTGAAGATGGGGCGAAGGTTTATATTGGTGAAACGATTGCGCGGTTGTTGCCGCAACAAACGACTTCAACCGACATTACGGGGGGGTTGCCACGGGTTGCGGATTTGTTTGAGGCACGGATTCCCAAAGAACCTTTTATTTTGGCAGAACGCAGTGGTACAGTGAGTTTTGGTAAGGATACCAAGACGAAACGACGGTTGATTATTACGGATAAGGACGGAAGCTATGATGAAATTTCGATTCCTAATTGGCGACATATTAATGTGTTTGAAGGTGAACATGTTGAGCGAGGTGAGGAATTAGTAGATGGTACGCCGAATCCGCATGATATTTTGCGTTTGAAGGGCGTGACTGAGTTGGCTAATTATGTGATTAATGAGGTTCAAGCCGTTTATCGTTTGCAGGGGGTTAGAATCAATGATAAGCACATTGAGGTGATTGTACGACAAATGTTGCGTAAGGTGATTGTTTTGCAGTCCGGTTCGACGCGATTGTTGCCGGGTGAACAGGTGGAGCGCGCTCGTTTTTATGAAGAAAATGAACGAGTTGAGAAGCGTGGACAAGCAGAAGGGCGAGTAGTGGTACAGGCTGTCAAGGAAGGAGAAGTGATGATCGTGTTTCCCGGTAAATCGTCTTTAGTTAAAGATCAAATCGTCGCGTTGTCTTATTTGATGAGTGAAGAAGATAAGAAGAAACCTGTTCTATTTCTAGCAACTTACGAATCTATTTTGTTAGGGATTACCAAAGCGTCTTTAGCGACAGAATCGTTTATTTCTGCGGCTTCTTTCCAAGAAACGACGCGGGTATTGACGGAGGCTTCTGTAAGTGGCCGCTGTGACGAATTACGGGGATTAAAAGAAAATGTGATTGTTGGTCGTTTGATCCCTGCTGGAACCGGACTCGCTTATCATCGGGAACGTCAACGTTGGCAAGCAGTTGAAACCACTCATGATGATTCAGTAGAGGTTTAATAAGGATCGTCTCGATACATAAGTTACTCAACGACCGGCGAATCTACAAGGTCGTCGAGTGATTGCGGGGCAATCGTATCGAGACGAAAGGTTGTCGAGTGATTGCGGAGCAATCGTATCGAGACGACTTTTATATTGAAAATCATCTCGATATGCTTGCGTTGCAAGCGACTCGATGATCTTTACCTTAAAAAGG
>JFJP01042586.1_pt1 | contig 10898 bp, 7 predicted proteins | sample 431651 | NCBI WGS metagenome assembly JFJP01 (sample SAMN02602958, study PRJNA72255) | Microbial mat metagenome, whole genome shotgun sequencing project. | biome: fresh water; feature: sink hole; material: water; isolation source: purple microbial (photo- and chemosynthetic) mats found in...
AAATTGGTGAAAGTTTCACCAGTTATGGCTGCCATACGGGCTTGCGACACACTGTTATTTTTGGCGGTGTACCTCAAAGTCAGCAAGTTAACCCATTGAAAATGGGCGTGGATATTTTGGTAGCAACTCCAGGGCGATTGCTCGACTTGATAGACCAAAAATATGTGAAACTGGGTGACATCAGCATTTTTGTGCTAGACGAGGCCGACAGAATGCTCGACATGGGGTTTATTCACGATGTGCGCAAACTCATCAAGCTTATTCCAGCTAAACGTCAATCGCTTTTCTTTTCGGCTACCATGCCCGAACCAATCCGGATATTGGCTAGTACTATTTTGACCAATCCCGAAGAAGTAGAAGTAACGCCCGTTTCGTCAACCGCCGAAACCATTCAGCAAGAGTTATTTTATGTTGATGCTGAAAACAAAAAAGATTTGTTGGTGCATTTACTCAAAGACAAATCGATTAATACAGCCTTGGTTTTTACACGTACCAAGCATGGCGCAGATAAAGTACAACGCATGTTGGTAAAAGCACACATCAAAGCGGAAGCCATACATGGAAATAAATCGCAAAATGCGCGTCAGAGTGCATTGCGGAACTTCAAAGACCGTTCAACTCGTGTATTGGTAGCAACCGACATTGCGGCTCGTGGTATCGACATTGATGAATTATCGTTGGTAATTAACTACGAAATTCCGAATATCCCAGAAACGTATGTTCACCGAATTGGCAGAACAGGCAGGGCTGGATTGGAAGGAAAAGCCGTATCTTTCTGCGATTTTGAGGAGTATGAATACCTAAAAGATATTCAGAAACTTATTTCGATAAAAATTCCGGTGGTGAATGAACATCCTTTTCCAGCGCAGAATATTCCAGCCGATGGAAAAGGCAAACCCAAACCAAAGGTACAAAGTGTTCGTCCGGCAAATCCGAACAAACCAAAACCAAATCATAACCGGACTCCAAAACCAAGTGTTGCCGAAAATACAAGTACGAGAACTGAAAGTGCCCCAAGAAAAGTGGAGTTTTCTCCCCGAAAAACCGATAATGCACCTAAAAAAACAGAAAGTAGCCCTAAAAAATATTGGGGAAGATAAAACAAGAAAGTTTGTTGGAAAATTAAATTCGTAAGCAGTATAAAAAGTTATTGTCCTTTTGCCGCGTGAAAAAACGTTACTTCATCTATCTTTCGTATAATGGAACTTGCTACCACGGGTGGCAAGTGCAACCCAATGGCATTTCGGTACAAGAAGTGCTAGCAAAGGCCTTAGGCACAATATTTAGGACGGAATTGGAAATTATTGGCGCAGGGAGAACGGATGCGGGTGTGCATGCAAAGCTCATGGTGGCGCATTTTGACTTGGAATTTGAACTTCCTATCACGTTGAATTTAACGCACAAACTGAATAGCTTTTTGCCAAAGGACATTGCAATTTATAAAATTGTAGAAGTGCTTCCCGATGCTCATGCCCGCTTTGATGCCATCATGCGCCGATATGAATATCATATTGTGACCACAAAAAATGTTTTCAAAAACCTGCTGACAGCAAAACTTAGCGAACAATTGGATTTTGAAACCATGAATAAAGCTGCTGAAACACTAATGGAATATCGTGATTTTACAAGTTTTAGCAAATTGCACACCGATGCCATGACCAACAATTGTGTTGTTAGCTATGCAAAATGGACACAGCAAGATGATGAGTGGATTTTTACAATACAAGCGGATAGATTTTTAAGGAATATGGTGCGTGCCATCGTGGGCACGTTGCTTGAAGTTGGCAGGGGTAAAATGAGTGTTTCGGATTTTAGAACGGTTATTGAAGCTCAAAATCGGTGTAAGGCTGGCACTTCAGTTCCGGCACACGGATTGTATTTAGTTGATATTAAGTATCCAGAAAGGATTTTTATTGGTGGATTAAGTCTTGAATTGTTAATTGTTAATTGATTTATGTGGTTATTACTCGCCTTTATCTCAGCCCTATTTCTTGGCACTTATGATGTTTTCAAAAAAGTTTCGTTGCAGGGCAATGCAGTTATACCAGTAATACTTACATCCATTTGCTTCTCTTCCATCATTTTACTGCCCTTTTTAATTGTATCTAGGTTTTTTCCATCCTTATTAATTGACAGCATTTTTTTTGTGCCTCAAGTCGATTTCCGAACACACCTTTTTTTAATTCTCAAAGCTGTAATAGTACTTTCATCGTGGCTTTTTGCTTACTTTGGAATGAAAAATTTACCTATTTCACTAGCATCGCCCATAAAAGCGACTCAGCCAATGTGGACTGTAGTAGGTGCAATGGTCATTTTTGGTGAGAAACTTAACTTCTATCAAGCCGCAGGAATAAGCGTTACGCTCATTTCCTTTTTTATGTTTTCCATAATTGGCAAAAAGGAAGGAATTTCCCTCAAAACAAATAAATGGTTTTGGTTTATCATAATGGCCACGTTAACAGGTGCTATCAGTGGTTTGTACGACAAATACCTGATGCAGCAATTTAACTCTATGGCTGTACAAACCTATTATACTTTTTATCAGGCTATAATCATGGGATTAATCACCATGTTTTTGTGGGCACCTACAAAAGGCAGGACAACTCCATTTCAATTCAGATGGTCCATAGCACTCATATCGGTGTTTCTAGTCACTGCAGATTTTGTTTATTTTTACGCCTTAACTTTACCGGATTCGATGATTTCTGTGGTTTCTACCATCAGAAGGAGCGGAGTAATTGTTCCTTTTATCTATGGAGCGATGGTTATGCACGATAAAAACATAAAATTAAAGTTAATAGATTTGGCTGGAGTATTGGTTGGCATGTTCCTTTTGTATCTTGGGTCAAAATAAAAGAAGCACACGCAAAGACATAACACGAACATTATCAGTGCAATACGCCAACAGAACATTGCGTTTATTCCGTATTAGTAAATTTACCAATAATAAACGCTTAAATAGTTTGTCAATTAGATGAAAATTAGTACTTTTGCAAGCCGAAATAACAACAGCGAAATAAATTAAAACACAAAGATATGAAAAGCGGAATTCACCCAGAAAACTATCGTCCAGTAGCATTTAAAGATATGTCGAACGGCGACATCTTTTTTTCACGTTCAACCGTAAACACAAAAGAAACTATCGACATTGATGGTGTTACTTATCCAGTAGTAAAAATGGAAATCTCTAGTTCGTCACACCCTTTCTACACTGGAAAATCCAAATTGGTAGATACTGCAGGACGTGTTGATAAATTTATGACTCGCTACGCAAAACGCGGTGAAGCAAAAAAATAATCCATTTTGTGCACGATATAAAAAAAGCTTCGAACTTATGTTCGAGGCTTTTTTTATTACTCCCTTACCCAACTTTTTTCTAAAAGTTTATAAGTAAAAACAGTATTATTTATAAATGCTGAAATTTCCTTACGATCCACTTCGTTCAAAAATTCCATGCTGTTATTTTTAGCTACAACCTTCATTCCGCGCTGTGCAAAATTTAAGGTCACAAAGCTTGTTTCCAGCTCGCCCCTAACCCACTTCTTGTCTATATCACTGGCCGCAATACTGTCTGCATTTATCCAATCCACGGCTTTAGGCATTGTAAATTGCAATGGAATTTGACTCCATGCAGTATCGTAAAACTCAATAGAAGAATGACATATCGGTCCACAAACCGTTCGAATTAAACCAATGTAATTCGTACTATCGTTCATTTGCATAACCTGCATTTCAAATGTTGAAGTTGGAGTATTTTTCACAATCAAATGATTGCCAATAGTATCAATACTAAGCAAATAGGCCATATTTCCAAACCTATTTACTATACTATCTCCGCTGCCAGCCTTGTTATATTCAAGTAGCTCCATCCTATTTTGTTTGCTCAACGTAGGATTTAGCACATCGGGCATTTCCACATAGTATTTGCCTATACTCTGGGCGTACAATCCTTCGAGGCATACCCACAACAATGTGATTAGAAGACATTTATTCCTTATTAATTGTAGTTTCATCTGATTTCTTATTTCCTGTCTTGGTCAGTAAATTCCAGTAAAAGCTAAATAACTCGCTCATACTATTAAAGTCTTCTTTATATAAAAATCCAGCACCTTGAGTTGTTTTAGCTGTGCGCAATTGATACCTATCAATTGTATGATTATAAGCCTTAAAGCGGAATTTCCCCGACTCTGTGAGTAACCATTCCACATCCAAATCGCCAATAAATTTATTGGCATTTGTAGTCGTATTAAAATTATCAGTTCTGTATCCAAAATTACCATTTACAATCAACCGATTATTAGGCTGATAAAGTAGTTGTGCTTGAATGTCGCTACTAAGCTGATCTGTTTGCCTATAATCGAATCCCACCGATAGGTTATTGCTTTTAGACATTTGCGAAATCCAACTATTGAGCTGGGCACTCAAAGTAGAAGTAGCAAAGCCCATTGCCTCGTTGGTTCCAATGTAGGAGCTAGCAGTAGTAGTACGCAAATACTCGGGAGTAAAAAACTTATTAAACAGCAGTAGATAAACAATTTGTCTATTCATCATTTCGTCCGTATTAATAATATTTCTAACTTGCTGCTTCACACCTTCGTCGCTCGAAGGCAAATCGATGTCGAACTTAACGGTTGGTTTCATCAAATTATCAGTCAATTTGAGTACACAATTTACAGGCAGGCTAGTCCTTGTCATTGAGCTCAATTGCTCTTGACTCATCAAATCGCGTAACGATGCAGTTAATGGATACAAAGCATCAATATTTACTTGGGCGCTGAATGGACTGCCCGTCCATGAAATGGAACCGCCTTGATTTATTTTAAATTCTTTTCTAATAATATTTTGCAGTGTAAAAAGGTAGTATCCATTCTGAATGGTATAGGTGCCATAAAGTTTAATGTCTGAAAACGAATCAAATTCAACCCGTAAATTCCCATTTCCTTTGCCTGTAATCATGTCACCACCTTGTGGATCAACAATTAATTCCATTTCGGCATTGGGATTTACATCGATTTGGAGATTGACCTTTACGTTAAAGTCACTCTTAACTGCATTCTTTTTAACGCCCTCCTTACGGGTATTATTTTTTTTAGTTACAAAATTAATGAAGCTGTTATCCGATGCTGTAGAAGCTCCACCCATTTGAATATAACACTTGGTTTTGGGCTGGGAAGATGCATTGACTACAATATTAGCTTCATTATCGTCACCAAAAATCCGCACGGTGCCATTGGCATAAGCTTTCCCATAAAAGTAATCGTTGTCGGTTGATTGCGTATTTAAACCCAACAAATTTTGGCCTTTCACTACTGCATTGAATTTAAACTGCTTAAAAGAACCATTGTGCGTAAGCAAAGCATTTAATTTGCCTGGGTTTCGCTCCTCATCCTGAATATTCACATTTTTAAATACAATACTTTCAGGAGTTAAGTGCACCGAGTCTCTCAAATAATAAGTAGTGTTAAGGGTTTTGACCGAAACCTGACCTTTGTCCAAGAACAAATCTCCTTCAAATCTGATTCCTTTTTTAAGTGGACCAAACATACGTACCTTCCCCGAAACAAAACCGTTTACATTTTGAACCACACTTTCCAGGTAACGGGATAAAAACTCAATACTAAAATTGCGCGCATTGTAGCTTACATCTATCGTATCCGATTTAGGATTAAATACAGCATTGGCTACCAAGATAGTATCATTATTTTTATTCCAAAACCTTCCGTTTGCCAACAGCAGACTTTTCTCTTTATCCCACTGTGAGGTCAGGTTGCCATTTCCTACCCATTTTTCATTTAGCGATAAATCTTTCACTTTCAATTTGGCCTCAAATACGGGCTTCTTTAACACACTTAATAAATTTGCCCTACCAGTAATAGTACCATCTATTGCTATGCTTTTCAGTTTAATAAGATTCATAATAAATGACAGATTCATATCGTTCATTTCTACACTTACGGAGTCGGTTAGGGATTTGGAAGCAATACCATTAATATTCACAAATTGATTTTGAGAGTCGAATCTAAAATTGTGAATATTTATAGTACTATCGGCATTTATATCGATACTACAAGGATGTATATTCCAAACCGAGTCGGAAATAATAACTTGCGTTGGAAAAACAGACACGTTAGCAGCTATTTTACCGTTTTCATTGCGCAATTTTGTTGTTGCTAAAAAATCGCCGGCATTTGTTATTTTGTCGTTATTCTGCCATCCAAGTTGGGTCTGAATGGAATCTTTATAGGCCGAACCCAATAAAAAAAGATTTATGTAGCCCGCCTTATCTTTCAATTGTGCTCTGGAGGTAATTTGTAGTTTCTTATTTGTGTTTTCTATGTGAAATGTGAAATTATCAATCTCTTGTTTGCTCGATTTTACAATTGGAAAATTTCCTTTAAGGTCAATTTTATTGGTATTTTCATCAATATAGCCATTTAAGGTGGATACACCATCTAACAAGTACGGCAATTCCAGCACATTGGAAATTTCCTTGGTATTAGACATCCTTAAATCTATGTCAATGTTATTCTTGAAGTTGCCGTTGATGTGAGTTTTTAAGGCCAAAGCGGGCAAATAATTAAGTACTATCTGATTAAAAGTCAGACCTATAGTGCTGTATTTAAAATCGCCATTAAAAGTACCATTTATAAAATCGGAGGCAATCGTAAAATTTGTATAATTGTTTTCAATTCGCGAGGTCAATTGAATTTCATCTACGTTTAACTGTTTATCTTTGTTTGCAAAAGCAATACTATCAAAACGCAAATAGCCATTAATATTGTCGGGCGAGTTTCCTATCATATTGGTTATTGCATTAAAAGACAATGTTGCACCTGGGTATTTATCGGTAAAATGAAGCGCATTCAAATTGGTATTCAATACTTTAAGTTTAAAATCGAAAAATGGCAGTTTTTTTGTCAAGTCAATCTCACCAATAAAAAGAGCATTTATATTTTCGTCCTTCACATCAACTTCTCCATCAAACCCTTTTCCATCATAATCTCCCTTAAATTTTATATCACGATAGGTGTAATTATTAAACACCAATTCCGACACTTTTGCCTTAACCACACCTTGCAGACTTGCGGATTCTTTCTTTGATCCTTTGGTGTTAAAGTTAAATGATATTTTGCCCAATTTGTTATTTGCAAGTAATTTTCCGAGCTGCAAATTAGTTGATTTTATAGTTCCATTGTAGGATAAGTCTTTCAAATTATTTTCAAATTTCAAAAGAATATCGGTTGTAATACTTCCAACTTTTGTGTTCAGATTTCCATAAACAACTAAATCACTTAAAAACCCAGTCAAATTTCCTTTATATCTAATTAGCCCTAAGCGACTTATTTCAGAAGGCAACACAAATGGTTTTTTGGTCATATCGGACACAAAATCTTGTAAGTCATTTTTCTCAAACCGCAAGTCATTAATTTTACCATAAATAAATGATTCATTTAAATTAGGAAGACCGTTAATATCCAAATCGGCATTTAACAGAAATGACTTTCCGTATTTAATTTCCATTTTTTGAAAACGCATACTTGAAATACGACCAGAAATTAAACCTTGTAGCGTGGCAATCCGATTTATATTTTTAAATTCGGGCACAAATGCCTTTAAATCAGACAGCATGAAATAAGACGGACTAAAAGGGGCTTTCCATCTTACTTTATCAACCAGCTGATTTAAATCTGCCAAACTATCGTATTTTAGCTCAATACCTTCTAAATGCAAATTAGAATTGGGTAACTTAACATCCAATAAAGGCATTGAAGCTGCTTTGGGCGTACCTTGGAGCTGCATTGACAAACTGGACAGTATTAATCCAGATTTCTCTACTGCACTTAACTTTACAATGCTTGCACTTAGTGAATCTTTGGTAAGAATATCCAACGAGATCTGGCCACTTATTTGATTGAAATCCATATCATTGGCATTAAAAATTTCGGGTTTCAGCGGCTTATAGAATTTATGATTAGTGTAACTGAAGGCCGAATTTTTTAGTTTGAAATGTTCAATCTGATAGGCAATGGTGGAGGAATCTTTCGAGGCTGGGTTTTTGAATGCTTTTATTACAAAATCGAGGTTGGAAATACCGAGGCTATCTACAACTAAATTTCCATAAAAACGGTCCAATTCAATGGAGTTTATTATTATTTTACCGTTAAATATTTCCCAAAACTGAAAACTAGCATCGATTTTATGAACATATAGAAGGGTATCATGGTTTAAATCTTCTGCATAAAGCTCATTTAAGGCGATAGAATTAAAAAACTTATACTCAATCTTGCCTAATGTAACCTTAGTATGAAGTTTGCTGGAAAGTTCGGCAACTACATTTTGAGCAATATAATTCTGTATCATGCTATATTGCAGCATAATAGAAATTATTGCGAAAAATAATGTAACTCCCGCAATACTAAAACCGAATATCTTAATCGTTTTTTTTATACCTTTGGACTTTGTTTGACAAAAGTAAATAATAAATTGCGATTTTCAAGTAACAGTATTATTTTTTTATTGTTTTGAAAGTCATTTTTCTAAATTTTATTGAGATTTATACGCACACAACAGTTTTTGTTTTTGTAAAAATTAAGCTGGAGCTAGACAAATGCATTGAGTAAAACATCAATTCGGCAACTATTAACAATTAGAATGAATTCGACCATAATTTTAGGCATTGAATCTTCGTGCGACGATACATCTGCATCCATAATCCGAAACGGAATTATGCTTTCAAATGTCATTGCCAGTCAGGCAGTTCATGCCAGTTACGGGGGTGTTGTTCCTGAATTGGCAGCACGTGCGCACCAACAAAATATTATTCCCGTAGTGCATGAAGCCTTAAAGCGAGCTGGCGTGAATAAGAGCGAATTATCTGCTATTGCCTATACGCGTGGGCCTGGGTTATTGGGTTCGCTATTGGTTGGAACTTCTTTTGCCAAAGGATTTTCACAAGCTTTAAACATTCCACTTATAGATGTTAATCATTTGCAGGCTCATGTACTAGCTCATTTTATCAGCGAAGGTAAACCCGATGAACGGCAACCAGAATTTCCGTTTTTGTGCCTGCTGGTTTCGGGCGGAAATTCACAAATTGTGCTTGTAAGGGCTTATAATGACATGGAAGTAATTGGGCAAACCATAGATGATGCAGCTGGTGAGGCTTTTGACAAATGCGCCAAAGTAATGGGACTTCCCTACCCTGGTGGCCCTCACGTTGACAGATTGGCAAAAGAGGGAAACCCTCAAGCGTTTACTCTAAACAAACCGCAAATTCTGGGTTTCAATTATAGTTTTAGTGGGCTAAAAACATCGTTTTTGTATTTACTGCGTGACAAAGTAAAGGAGAACCCAAATTTTGTGACCGAAAACATCAATGATTTATGTGCCTCATTGCAATATACGGTAGTAGAAATATTGATGAACAAGCTCCGAAAAGCCAGTATCGATCTCAAAATCAAACAAGTGGCAGTGGCGGGGGGCGTTTCGGCAAACTCGGCACTTCGGCAAGCTTTTATAAATCATGGTGAAAAGTACAGCTGGGAAATATTTATTCCACCGTTTGCTTTTACTACCGACAATGCAGCCATGATAGCCATAACAGGATTTTTAAAATATCAAAACAACGATTTTTCGTCTATGGACAAAGTCCCTTTTTCACGTGTTACTAATAAATTCTAAAGTAAAGAAATATGAATCTAACATCATTAAAATTACCTGAAAAATTGGCACCCTACCGTGGGGTTATTCTATTTGCTGTTGTACTGTTATTATCTAATTGGTTTTGGAAATATAATGTTTTTGGAGATGAAGATGGAAGTACAGTTACTTTTTGGGGCATGGATATTTCAGCCCCATTCGTTTGGATGGCCAGACATGCAGCGCTTGTATCAGTAGCTATTTTGCATTTTTTAGGTTGGAATGTAAGCCTTGATGTTCATAACATATTTAGGCACGATTCAGGCTTTTCGGTTCAAATTGTGTGGGCCTGCACGGGTTTAAAACAAGCCTATATTGCATTTTGTATTCTTCTTTTCGCCCGTGGCCCATGGAGAAAAAAACTGTGGTATATTCCCGTGGCTTTGCTGGGGGTATATCTTTTCAATATCTTCCGAATTACATTTATTATTGCTGCCGTAGATAAGCATCCCGAATGGTTCCACTTCTTGCACATTAGACTTTTTAAATACCTATTCTATGCCGTAATATTTGGGTTGTGGGTGATTTGGGAAGAGAAAATAGCGGCTAAGAAAGTGAAATGACCTAACAGTATTTTGATAATTCCTTCAATTAGAATTTTTATTCTGGCTTTAGTTAACCAGTTAGGGTTGCAACTTGTGACAGAGTTGGTGTGGCTTTATTCTATCAATAAGAAATCACAATTTGTCTATGCACCGATAAACTTCTTACAAAAATTACTTAGCGCATAAAAAAAGCCCCCGAACTCTCGGAGGCTTCTTTTTAAAGTAACGACACTATATTGTTACTATACTACTTCCAAGAAACTGGCTAGTAGATACTTGTAACGGATCTACGGCCGATTGAAAGAAAATATAGAACAGCAGTTTATCACCGACTGCACTGTTCGGAATAGGCAGTGAACCCGTTTTGTCGGTTTTTTTAGCCACTCCAATTGAATAACTCAACTGTAGATTCATGGCATTGTAAACCACCAACACGGCATTAAGCGACTCTCCACCAGTACTTGTTGAACTATTGTCCACCCAATTGAAATTCACCACACCAGCAGCCAATTCAGCTGAGGTGCCTGTTGACTGTGCCACTTTGCCTTTACTGATAACTACCTTGCTAAAATCCAGGTCATAATCTGGCGCATCACCAATAATAGCGTCAGTCAACGCAGTTTTGCAGGCGTAATTTAGCGGATTCATTCCATC